>Ga0209724_1000308_pt1 | contig 49947 bp, 46 predicted proteins | sample grotaG_FD_184143 | JGI IMG/M metagenome (GOLD analysis project Ga0209724, IMG submission 184143) | Glacier valley bacterial and archeal communities from Borup Fiord, Nunavut, Canada, to study Microbial Dark Matter (Phase II) -... | ecosystem: Environmental > Aquatic > Freshwater > Ice > Glacier ... | reverse complement strand
CGATGGTCGGGGCGGTATCCGGGCGACACGATCATCAACTCGGGATCATGGGCAATGAGTTCGTCAGGAACTGCCCCGGCATCGCGGGGAGTCGCGAGCGTCGAGCCGATCACCCCGAGCAGGTCGACACGCTCGTGGTCGGCGCCTTCCGAAACCACGAGAACCGAAGCCCCCAGTTCGACAAGAGTGTCGGCCGCGGCGAAGCCCGTTACCCCGAGCCCGAGTACCGCGACCCGCAGTCCACGCCAGTCGGCGTACCAGCTCGTGAGCTCATCAAGTTCGCGCACAGCTACCGGTTACTCCACTCGAGGTAGAAGAGTCCAACCCCCACCGCGACCGACAGCGCAGCGATGATCCAGAACCGCACAACCACCGTGATCTCGGCCCAGCCTTTGAGCTCAAAATGATGGTGCAGGGGGCTCATGAGGAAGATCCGTTTGCCGCCACTGATTTTGAAGTACGCCCGTTGCAGGATCACCGAGCCTGTGACGATCAAGAAAAGACCGCCCGTGAATACTAAGAGCAGTTCCGTGCGGCTCAAGATCGCGAGCGCCGCGAGTGCGCCACCCAAAGCGAGCGATCCGGTATCGCCCATGAAGATCTGCGCTGGCGATGTGTTCCACCACAGGAATCCGACGAGGCTACCCGCTATCGATGCAGCAATGACGGCAAGGTCGAGTGGGTCGCGAACGCTGTAGCAATAGTTCGCGTTCTCGGCGAGAAGATTGGCGTTGTAGCAGGCCTGATTGTTTTGCCAATACCCGATGAAGATGTACGCCGAGATCGCAAAGATCGACGCGCCCGTCGCGAGGCCGTCGAGCCCGTCGGCGACATTCACGCCGTTCGAGGTGCTGACGATGATGAGTGTCACCCAGATCGCAAACAAGATCGCTCCGGCGACGATGCCAAACGTCGCGAGATTCAGCCACGGGATGTCGCGAACAAACGAGATCGACGCCGACGCTGGGGTCAATCCGTGTTCGTCGGGAAACCTCAGTGCGACGACGGCGAAAACGGATGCGACAACCACTTGACCAGCGATTTTGGCCCAGCCACCAAGACCCAGGCTGCGTTGGTTGCGGGTCTTCAGGTAGTCGTCGAGAAAGCCGATCGCAGCCATCCCCACCATGAGGAAGATCACCAGGATCGCGACGAGAGTCATCTCGGTTCCGCTCACCGCGTGCCCGACCATGTAGCCGAGCACCGAACCAATGATGAAGACGATTCCACCCATCGTGGGAGTTCCGCGCTTCGTGTGGTGCGACTGCGGACCGTCGTCGCGGATGAATTGGCCCCACCGAAGTCGGTTGAACAGCTTGATGAATAGCGGGGTCGTGAGAAGGGTAAATGCGAGAGCAAAGCCAGCAGAAATAAGGAGGGCGATCACTCCGCCACCCCAGCCAATCGGTCGCCGAGAAAGCGCAAGCCGGCCGAACCAGATGACTTCACGAGCACGACGTCGCCTTCTCGCAATTGGTCACGGAGCAAATCGTATGCCTCATCTGCACTACCCACGAGCACAGACTCCCCGTCCCACGAGCCTTCGAGACCGGCCGCATTGTGGATGTGTCGAGCGTTATACCCGACAACGATGAGTTTCTGCACATTCAGCCGAACGGCCAACCTACCGATGCGATCGTGCTCCTCGTTGGAGTACTCGCCCAGTTCCGCCATCTCGCCTAACACCGCGACCGAGCGCTTCGCCCCCCGAGTGATCTGGGCGAGCGTCTTCAGAGCGGCCGCCATGGAATCCGGACTCGCGTTGTATGCGTCGTTGATGATGACAATACCGTCGGGGCGGTTCAGTACCTCCATGCGCCAGCGTTCGGCGCGATGAAGGGCTTCGATCCGTGGCACCGCGCGATCGATCGAAACCCCGAGAGCACGCACGGCCGCAAGGGTCGCGAGCACATTCATGACGTGGTGTTCGCCGAGAATGCGGAGCTGTACCCTGCGCGAATCGCCGTCAGCGACGAGAGTGAATGCCGTTCCCGATGCCGTGGCTTCAACGTCGTCCCCCCGCACGTCCGCGGTCGAGTCAAGCCCAAACCACACGACGTTGGCGGCGGTTCGAGACGCCATCCGCGCGACGCGAGGATCGTCGACATTGAGCACGGCGACAGCGGTGTCGGGAAGCTGGGTCACCATCTCCGACTTCGCAATTTCGACCGCGTCAGGACCGCCAAACTCACCGACATGCGCGAGACCTACGGTGAGAACAATGCCGACATCGGGCACGACGATCGAGATGAGGCTCGCGATCTCGCCAATGGCGCTCGCCCCCATCTCGACGATGAGGAACTCCGTCGAGTAATCGATCGCGAGGATCGAGATGGGTGCTCCGACGTGGTTATTGAACGACCCCCACGGGGCGACCGTCTGGCCCTCTGACTCGAGCACGGCCCGCAGCATATTCTTCGTAGTGGTCTTGCCGTTGGACCCGGTGACGGCCACAACGCGCAGGAGCCCGCGAGCACGCACTCGCGCAACGACCTCGCGTGCGAGAGCGGCGAGGGCCGCCACCCCGTCGGCGACGACAATCTGCGGGATGTGAAGCGGCAATTCCCGCTCGACGACAACGAGCACAGCACCCTTGTCTGCTGCGGCCTGAGCGAACAGATGGCCATCGGTGAATTCCCCCGGCAGGGCAAAGAAGATCGACCCAGCGACGACTTTCCGCGAGTCGGTGTGGACCTCGCCGTTCACGACTTCCTCGGAGCTCGCCGCCTCGATCAGCGCACCGTCGAGCGTTCGGGCGATCTCGCCGAGCGTGAGATCGATCATGCCCAACCGGCTTCCCGAAGCGCCGCCCTGGCATCGTCACGGGCCGAGTATGGGATCTTTTTCCCCCGGATGTCGATGTGATCCTCGTGGCCGGGCCCGGCCCACAGCACGGAATCCCCCGGCACAGCGATCGCGATCGCGGCGCGAATCGCCTTCGACTGCGATGCGATCTCATGAATCTGCGCCGGATGTTCGGCACGCGCCGCACCCTCGATAAGAGCAGCGCGAATCGAAGTCGGGTCCTCGAATCGTGGGTTGTAGTCAGTGATTACCAGGACATCCGAGCCCTCTGATCCAATCCGACCCATCTCGACCCGCTTGGACGAATCGCGGTCACCGTCGGCTCCAAAGATCATCACCAGCCTGCCCGCGGTGAATTGACGAACTGCGTCGATTGTCGTGACGAATGCGTCGGGACTGTGCCCGTAGTCGACATAAACAGCCGGGCCCGCGGTGCCTGACACCCGCTCGATTCGGCCGGGCAGATAGGCACGGATCCCGCCATCCCTCTCGAGCACGTGTGCGATTGCCGCGAGCTCGAATCCCGCCTCGACCAGCATGATGATCGCGAGTCCCGCGTTGGCCGCCATGTGCCGGCCGATCACGGGAACCGTCGTTGCGAGTGAGCGACCTTCGGGTCCGTTCAATTCGAACCGGGTGTGGTCTTCAGTCTGTTCGAGGATCGTAATTCGCCACGCCGCATCACTACCCACCAGCGATGAGACAGTCGTGACCGGTATCCGCGCAGATTCGACGAGTCGCTTGCCCCACTCGGTGTCGAGCGACACAACAGCACGGCGGGCGCGATTCGGTTCGAAAAGAGAAAGTTTGGCGGCGAAATACTCATCCATATCGGCATAGTCGTCGAGGTGATCGTGACTCAGATTCAGAAAAGCCACCACGTCAAAAACCAACCCGTCCACCCGATTCCGGCTCAGTGCCTGCGCGCTCACCTCCAGGGTCACCGCGCGAACTTTGCTCTCGCGCATTCGGGCGAGAAGACCGTGAATTTCTGTCGCCTCGGGGGTGGTCAGGCTTGAGGTGACCGTGAGGTCACCGATCTGCCGCTCGGCCGTCGTGCTCAAACCCGACAGAAGTCCGAGCTGCTTAAGGATTCCGTGGAGCAAATACGAAACGCTCGTCTTGCCATTGGTTCCCGTGATTCCGAACAGAAGCGGCGCTGACTCTCCGGTTCGGTAGACCCAGGCCGAAAGCGCTCCGAGAGCCTCTCGGGGAGACTCGACGATGACCACGGGCAGCCCGCTTGCCTCGGCAATGTCAGCACCGGCGGCGTCGGTCAACACGGCGACCGCGCCTGCCTGTTTCGCTTGCTCGGCGAATATGGAACCGTGTCGCACAGCCCCCTGCACACCGACGTAAAGATCGCCAGGCTGCAGATTGTGTGTGCTTAGGGTAATTCCCGTCACTTCGACGCCATCGAGCGAACCGCGTGTCTTGAGCCCAAACTCGGCAACGAGCGCTGAGAGCGCCCTCGCCGACGGATGCTCGGGGCGGAGGATGGACGCCTCACCAGAGCTCACGGATCCTCCAGTTTGTTAGCCGCGCATCACCATCTGAGCGGGATACTCGCGGCTGGCGTCGTCGACGGCGTCACACGATACGTCGTGAGCACCTGAGCCATGACATCACGGAATGTCGTGGCAATCGCGCCTGAGGAATACATGTTAGTCGCGATGCCAGCGGTCACGACAACCGCGTATTGGGGGTTCTCCGCCGGCGCAAGGCCGGCAAACGAGATCACGGTCGCGTCTCCGTAGCCGCCCTGCCCGTCTGCGACCTGAGCGGTTCCACTCTTCGCCGCGACACGGTAGCCGGGGATCTGGAGTTGGTCTCTAGCGAACCCCTCAGTGACAACTTGTTCAAGCATTTGCAGCGTCTGACTCGCCGCCGATGCCGACACCGCACGAGTGCCCTCCCCCGCGGGCAGATCGGTCGTCGAGCCGTCGGGGTGCGTGCAACCCTCGACGAGTGTCACGGGCATCCGGACTCCTCCGTTGCCGAGCGTCTGATAGATGCTTGCCATCTGCACCGACGTTGCGGTCATCCCCTGACCGAACTGCACTGCGAGGTTGGTCCGTTCGTCCCACTCGTTGGCGGGATGCACGTTACCCTCGGACTCGCCGTTGAACCCAACCTCGGTGGCCGAGTTGAGCCCGAACTTCATCATGTAGCTGCGGCGAACGTCGGCTGGCACCGGCTTGGAGAACAGGGACACAGCGATGTTCGATGAGTCCACGAGCGCGCCGGCGAGTGTATAGCGCGTGTCGTCGTGTGCGAAGGAGTCCTTAATAAAACCGCCGTCCGAGAGGTACAGACGACCCGGGGCCGTGACTTGCGACAGCGGACCCACTGCTCCCGCATCGATGAGGGATGCCGCGGTGAGCGCCTTCATCGTCGAACCGGGTTCATACGGCTGGCTGAAAGCGAGGGAGCCGAGGGCCGTGTTCGGCACGCCGTCGACGTTGTTCGGGTCAACCGAGGGATAGTCCGCCACCGTCATAAGGTGTCCGTCCTTGACCCTGATCACGACCGCGGTGGCCCACGATGCGCCGAGGCTTTGGTAGGTCTGAGCGATACGTTGCTGCACATACCATTGCAAATCGCGGTCGATCGTGAGTTTGAGGGCCCCGCCATCTTTCGGCAATTGGGTCGTGACGAGGCTTCCCGGCAGACGCGTTCCGTCCTCCCCCTTCTCGTACGTCGCGGAGCCATTCGTGCTCGCAAGGCACCTGTCCGCGGTGAGCTCAAGTCCGGCTTGTGGACCATCGGTGCCGATAAAGCCCACAATGTTTCCCGCGGTTGCGCCGTTCGGGTACGTGCGCGCCGGCCGCAGCTCGAAATACACCCACGGGATATCTAGGGCTCTCACTTTCTGAAACACATCAAGTGTCACGCCCTTGGTGAGGTAGGCAAAGTCCGACGTCGGGTCGACCGTGAGAGCCGCCATGAGCTTCGCCGGATCCTGCTTGGTGATGGCAGCAATCTTTCCCACGGCGTCCGCGACTGAGCCGTTGATATCCGCGCGCGCGAGTGCGCTCTGCGGCGATGCGGTGATGTCGTATCGCTCAACGCTCGCCGCAAGAACGGCACCGTTGGAGTCGACGATAGAGCCACGGATTCCGTAGGTCGTAAGGGACTGGGCTCGCTTGTTGTACGAATCCGCGTTGATCTCAGCCGCATTGACGAGCTGGATATCGACGAGGCGGACGACGAAAAGCGCTACAAGAGCAAAGATTGCGAGCACCGCAAGCGACATCCTGAGTCGTAGCGTGCGCGGGGTCATGACAGCGTCCGATCGTGTTCGGCTAGTGCGTCACGGGCGCAGGAAGGGCGGTCACGACCGCAGGGGTAATGGGCGCGGAAGCCGCCGCGATCACGCCGGCCGATGCAACGGTGGTCGCCGATGCTGCAGTCGCCTTTGGGTCGATGAGAGGCACCTCGCTGAGGAGCGAGTTCGCGACGAGATTGCATGCGCCGCCGCATCCCGAAGGATCGGTTGTTCCCGGCGCAGCCGAGACCGCACCGGTCGAAACATCAAGGAACTGCGGGCTCGATCCGGGGATCATCCCCAGTGTGGCCGCGCTCGCGGCGAGAAACTGCGTCGAATTGCGCAGGTCTAGGCGCTCGGTGAGGTCCTGCTGGGTACGCACCAGTTCCTTCTGCTGGGTCTGGAGCGCTGAGATCTGATACGCACCGTCTGAGACGACGATGCTCAAGAGCAGTTGAGCGCCGAAGATCGCGAACAGGCTCGTGACCGTCGCAACCGCGTACGCGACCTTGGGCCGAGCCGAGCGCTGCGCACGGGTCGTGCCGATCTCAACCGGCTCTCGGTCCACTGAACGCAGCGGCCTAGATGGCGGCGCGTACGTGGCAGGGCGCGCGTAGGCGAGGTTACTCATGCAGCCTCCCGGCCACGGCGGGGGTTGCCACTGGCTCCGCCTGCCGCGGTGGTCATCTGGCGCAGCCGCTCAGCCCCTCGGAGACGCACGGAAGTGGCGCGGGGATTCCGCGCCCTTTCCTCGTCCGCGGCGAGCTCAGCGCCACGGACGAGCAGTCGCAGTTCCGGCTTATGCTCGGGGAGTTCCACCGGAAGCCCGCGAGGTGCAGTGGAAGCTGCCCGAGCCTGCAACTCGCGCTTGACGATCCTGTCTTCGAGCGACTGGTAGGCAAGCACAACGATGCGCCCACCCACCTCAAGCGAGTCAACCGCGGCGGGAATCGCCCGCTCGAGCACGGCAAGCTCCTGATTGACTTCGATCCGCAGCGCTTGGAAGACGCGCTTCGCGGGGTGACCCGCCCGCTGGGCTGCCGCGGGTGTCGCCGCAATGATGAGTTCGACGAGCTCGGCCGACGTCTCGAGGGGGCGATCAGCACGACGCTCGACAATGCGGCTCGCAAACCGTGGTGCGAGCTTCTCGTCTCCGTAGGCGTAAAAGATTCGTCTCAGCTCAGATTCGCTGTAGGTCGCAAGGATCACCGCCGCAGTTCGTTCGGATTGCGCGTCCATGCGCATGTCGAGTGGGGCGTCCTTGGAGTACGAAAAGCCCCGTTCGACCCGATCGAGTTGGAGCGATGACACGCCCAGATCGAACAAGATGCCGGACACCTCGGGTATACGAAGGCTCGCGATCACCTCAGAAAACTCGTCGTACACCGCGTGCACGAGGTGCACGCGTCCCGCAAACGGCGCCAACCGCTCTCCCGCGATGACGAGCGCATCGGTGTCGCGATCGATTCCCACGAGGGTAAGGCGCGGGAAGCGCTCAAGGAATGCGATCGAATGGCCAGCCATTCCCAGGGTGGCATCGACGAGCACGGCGTCCGGCCTGGCGAGGGCAGGCGCCAACAGTTCGATGGTCCGCTCGAGGAGCACAGGGGTGTGAAGCAGATTGCCGTCCATGGCTTTTCGGGAGAGATTCCCTGACCCTGATCCCCATCCGGTGCGACCTGACATCGGGGAAGAGTGTCAGGGCGTACGGCTGGGGGTCAGCGCCAAGGCATCAGAAGAATCCCGGAATCACCTCCTCAGCGGTGTTGGCGAAAGCCGATTCGGCGTTCTCGTAGTAGGCGGCCCAGGCGGCGGAATCCCAGATCTCCGCGCGGTTTCCGGCGCCGATTACGGTGAGATCGCGACCGAGACCGGCATATTCGCGAAGGGTGGGTGCAATGGTGATGCGGCGTTGGGCATCAGGAGCCTCTTGGCTCGCGCCGGAAAGGAAAAGCCGAAAGAAATCTCGGGTCGGCTTGTTGGTGACGGGCGCTGTGCGGATTCCTTCCGCGATCGTCTCGAACTCGCGCTGGCTATAAACGTAGAGACAGCGCTCTTGGCCACGTGTGACGACGACACCGGCGGCAAGTTCGTCCCAGAACTTCGCGGGGAGGATAAGGCGACCCTTGTCGTCGAGTTTGGGGGCGTGCGTGCCAAGGAACACAGCACTCTCCCCTCAGTCTCCCGGCCCGGATTCAGGTGGTCCCCACTTTACTCCACTTTCCCCCACTTACAAGCGGTAATTGGCCCCCATTCGGGAATTCGCTCCCCCAAGGCCTGGCAATCCCTTGACGAGCAACGGTGGAGGGAGTTTCGACCGCGGCACGCATCGCGGGCTCACAGCGGCGGGGACTGCACAAAAAAGGGCCAACCCGAAGGTTGACCCTGCGTGTGCCGCCCTAGCGGACTACTCTCGACCGTCCTGGCGCTTGTCCCAACGATCGTTGAGATTGTCCATGAAGCCCCGCGATGACGACTTGCCCTTCGCGCGCCCGGGCTCGGGCGCATTCGGCAATCCGGTGCGCTGCGGCGGGGCGACCGTGAGCAGTACGCCGCCAAACATGATCACGAACCCGAGTACGCCCACGATCGGTTGACGGATGATTACTCCGGTGAGCAGCGCCGCGAGTCCCACGATCGCGATAAGCACGCCGATCAGAAGCACCCGGTAGTTCGGCTTCCCCCTGCGCGAACTCACGGTAGCCACAAAGTCGGCGTCGTTTTGGTACAGGCTGCGCTCCATCTCTTCCAGGAGGCGCTGTTCTTGTTCGGAAAGTGGCATCCTGGTCCCCTCAGGTGTGAGATTGGCGCGGTGAAGTTTCATAGTACGCCCCGCGCCGGTGGCTAGGCTAGACGGATGGCTGAGAGTACCCGGTTAGTTGACCTAGTTCAACGGACCATCGACGATTTTCTGGCCGAGCGCACGACCCAACTGGGCGCGATCACGCGCGAACTCAGTGCTGTGACCGACGTCGCGCGCGACTTCCTGTCGGGAGGAAAGCGCTTCAGAGCGCTGTTCTGCTACTGGGGTTGGCAGTCGGTCTCTAGACGAGGCGACGGGTTCGACCCGCTGCCTCACGACGCCGCATCGACCGACCTCGACGGAGTCGTTCTCGCGGCGTCGGCCCTTGAGGTGTTTCACGCCGCGGCTCTCGTGCACGACGACATCATGGATAAGTCTGACACCCGACGCGGCAAATTCTCCGCTCATCGACTCTTCGAATCTGTGCACCGCGAAGGCGGGTGGGATGGCGATGCCGCACAGTTCGGAGAGGCTGCCGCTCTGCTTTTGGGCGACCTGCTGTTGGGATGGAGCGACGAGTTGTTCGACGCCGGCGGAAGCGTGCTGACGGTTGCTGGCGCTGCTCGGGCCGGCCGGGTTGAATTCGCCCGCATGCGCACCGAAGTGACCGCCGGACAGTATCTAGACATCCTGGAGGAGAACTCCTGGCTTGTGCACCCGGAGTCCGAGGCGCTCTCGCGTGCACATCGCGTGATTGTCTACAAGTCTGCGAAATACAGCGTCGAAGCCCCCCTCGCGATCGGCGGCGCCCTGGCCGGCGCAACCGCAGAGCAACTGGCGGCGCTGCGCGCATTTGGACTTCCCCTGGGCGTGGCATACCAACTCAGGGATGATCTGCTTGGCGTCTTCGGTGACCCGGCGGTGACCGGGAAGCCAGCCGGTGACGACCTGCGTGAGGGAAAGAGAACCGTGCTGGTAGCACTGGCACGCACGCGGCTGCCCGCGAATGCGCGCAGCGTTATCGATGAACTCATGGGCGATCCGGAGCTCGACTCGCAGCAAATTGACATCATGCGTACCGCGCTTCGAGATAGCGGCGCTCCGGATGAAGTCGAGCGGATCATCGATCACAACGTTGCGTTGGCTCACACTGCGATTGCCGAAGCTCCCCTCGCCCGAGCGGCAAAGGACGAGCTACTCGAGCTAGCCGATCGCGTGACGCGCCGGTCGTCTTAGCGAAAGGACCGGGTCAGAATCCGAGCGCTTGCGCTACTCGACGCACTTCGGCCTTTCGTCCGGCCAATAACGCGGCAATCGGACTAACCCCGAGACTGCCTTCCTCGGAGAGCAGCCACCGCATAGCTTCTTCATCGCTGAAGCCGCTGTCGGCGAGCACAACGAGAGTTCCCCTGAGTTCGTGCATCGGTTCACCATCGACGATGAAGAGTTCCGGAACCTTCCACACGCCGTCAATCCGGCTCGCGAGCAGCGACCGATCCTCGATCAATCGCCGGACTTGGCTCACTTTGAGACCGAGTAGCTCGGTGAGGTCCGGAATCGTCAGCCAGGTCACTTCAGGCAAATCAGTCACGCCTCTAGAGTGCCACGGCGCGCCTAATCGAACGCCGTGGCGCGACGGGGATCAAATGTTTCGAACAGGTAAATTCAAATCACTCTTGCCTCAATGATTGACACTAGTTACTATCTGTGTCACGTTTGGGAGAGGCGGCCGCACCACGGCGGCCGAGAGTTTCTGGGGCCGAAAGCAGAAGGACGCATGATCGACGGAACCGTTGGGCGCGACGCTCATCACACCTTCGCTGCAGTCGGCGGACTGTGTGCAACAGTTCCGATCGTGCTGCTTGGGTCACTGGCTGCCATCGCGGTGGCGGTTCCCAGCGCAGCGGATGCCGCACCGGCGCCGATCGCGGGAACTGCAGCAGCGACAACTCCCCCGTCTCAGCGCCACGACATCCGTATCCAAGTGCGGACGTCCGGACCCCTTGGAGCCAACTTCGCGGCCTATCGTGTGGAGGTGCCCTCGAGCTACGTCGTGGTCCCGGGCGACACCGTGAGCGACATCGCCGCGAGATTCGGGCTCGCGACCACGTCGGTGCTTGCTATCAACGGTCTGAGCTGGTCCTCGCTCATCTTTCCCGGGCAGCGATTGAGCCTCGCGGTAGGCACGCCCGCCGCGGCAACTGACCAGGCCACCGCCGGCGGCAACTACACGATTGCCGCGGGCGACACGATCAGTGCCATCGCCGCTCGGTATTCCGTGTCGACCCTGTCGGTGCTGGCTGCAAACGGACTCAACTGGTCGAGCATTATCTATCCCGGTCAGACCCTGATGATTCCGGGGCAGATTGGCCCTGGATCAGATTCCTCCCGCGGTTCTGTTGACTCGGCGGCGGGAGCGCTGGCCCCACCACAAGCACCCGCTCAGCCCACCCAAACCGCGGCACCTGCGCCCGTCCAGCCCGCGATACCCGTCGCGGACTCGAGTCCACCGACGACATACGCCATCGCGAGCGGCGACACGATTTCGGCGATCGCGGCGCGATGGGGGCTCACTACCCAAGAGCTTCTAGATGCCAATGGACTCGACTGGTCGAGCATGATTTACCCGGGGCACACGCTTCTGATCCCGACGGGGGCGCAGGCGTCCAACTCGCCGGCGACCGTTGGGCTCGATCCCGAGATGGCTCGCAACGCAGCGATCATTGCGCATGTGGGGCGAGACCTGGGTGTCTCCGACAACGGCATCGTGATCGCCCTCGCCGCCGCCGCGCAAGAATCCGGGCTCCGGAATCTCAGCTGGGGCGATCTCGATTCAGTTGGGCTATTTCAGCAACGACCCAGTGCCGGGTGGGGCACGGTCGACGAACTGACGACCCCGAATTACGCTGCGCGGCTATTCTTCGGCGGTCCAACGAACCCGAATGCCGGTATCACTCGCGGACTGCTCGACATGCCGGGCTGGGAGAACATGAGCGTCGCCGAGGCGGCGCAGAGTGTTCAGATCTCGGCCTATCCGGACGCGTATGCCCGGTGGGAGTCGTCCGCGCGTACCTGGCTCGGGCAGGTCGGCTAGGCCCGAGAACTGCCCGAGCCGTGTCTCTCGGCTCACGGCACACGTACCGTCTTTAGACTCAGGTGGTGAGCCTCGATAGTACCGACCCGAATATCGGTCGTCTTCTAGACGGCCGATATCAGATCCGTTCTCGAATCGCGCGAGGTGGCATGGCCACCGTGTATCTGGCGACCGACCTGAGGCTCGAACGCCGCGTCGCGATCAAAGTCATGCACGGTCACCTCGCCGACGACAGCCAGTTCAAGCAACGCTTCATTCAAGAAGCGCGCTCGGCTGCGCGACTGGCGCATCCGAATGTGGTCAATGTCTTTGATCAGGGCCAAGACAGTGAAATGGCTTATTTGGTCATGGAGTACCTGCCGGGGATAACGCTGCGCGAACTCTTGCAGGAGCACAAGGTTCTGACAACCGAGCAAACTCTCGACATTATGGAGGCCGTGCTCGGCGGTCTCGCCGCAGCGCACAAGGCGGGAATTGTGCATCGCGATCTCAAGCCGGAAAATGTCTTGCTTGCCGATGATGGTCGCATCAAGATCGGCGATTTCGGTCTCGCCCGGGCTGCAAGCGCCAACACCGCAACCGGAGCAGCACTACTCGGAACGATTGCGTACCTCTCCCCCGAGCTCGTAACGCGCGGCATTGCCGACACGCGCAGCGACATATACGCGGCGGGGATCATGATGTTCGAGATGCTCGTGGGAGAACAGCCGTTCAAGGGCGACCAACCGATGCGCATCGCCTACCAACACGCGAACGACGCCGTGCCCACCCCGAGCACCAGAAACCCCAAAATTCCCGCTGAGGTCGACGATCTTGTGCTCTGGGCAACGGCCCGTGAGCCCGATGACCGCCCGAATGACGCTCGTGAAATGCTCGACCAGCTCTACCTCACGCACTCTGCCCTCATGACGGCCCTCGGGTCGAAGACGGGGTCGACACCCACTCAACGCACGATGGTGATCCCCGCCGCGCTGGCTGCGCCTCACCCGGAGGTACCGGCTCAGGCCACCGACGAGACTCAGGTCCTAGGCTCACGGGGCAGTAGCAGTCCGCGCCCGCCCACGGCAACCGATGGCAACACTGTCGCGCTTACCCACAGCGCACAGAAGCGCCGGCGGCGGGGGTGGTGGCTCGCCGCCCTCGTCGCAACGCTCGTCGTCATCGCGAGCGGCACCGGCTGGTATTTCGGTGCCGGGCCGGGCTCGCTCGTAACACTTCCCACATCGATCGTCGGGATGACGGTCGACCAAGCTGCAGCAGAAGTCACGCGTCTCGGACTCAAGGTTGACCAATCCCGCGGGGACATTGATTCACCCACCGTGGCGGTGGGAGCAGTCGCTCAAACAACTCCCGCGATCGGCGCATCCGTTGCTCGGGGAGCGACGGTAAAACTGTTGGTGTCGAGCGGACCACGAGCAATCGCCGTTCCCGCGTTCGCGGGAATGACCGAAGACGAGGCGAAGGCCGCGATTGCTGCAGCACCCTTCACGCTGACAGCAACGACTCGCCAGTTTGACGGCACCACGCCCAAAGGCCTCGTTATCGACGTACTCGGGGCCAACGGCGCATCGATCCTGAAGCAAGCGGGCTACGGTGACCGACAGCCCGTATCGCTCATCGTCTCTGCTGGGCCGCTTCCCGACGTTGCGTGCAAGTCCGTCGACGAAGCAACGAAGATTCTCGCGGGAGCAAAGCTCACGGCGCAATCGGGCAAGCAAGAGTTCAACGATTGCGCTGCCGGATCGGTGTCTCGAGTCGATCCAGAACCGGATGCCAACGGCAACGCCCGAGTGTTCCGTGAGGGTGACACCGTGTCGCTCATCATCTCTCGCGGACCTGACTTAGTCCAGGTGCCTAATGTCGTCGGTGGCAACATCGCGGCGTCCAAGGCTCAACTCGAGGGGCTGGGCTTTGTCGTCACGGTCGACACGGCGATTCAGGAAGTGTTCTGGAGTTTCCCACCCGCGGTAGTTACGGGACAGGATCCTCCGGGCGCAACCATGATCAAACGCGGCTCGACGGTGACGATCTCTGGCTAGCGGCCGGTGGGGCTGTCGCTACAGAGCCGCAAGCTCCTCGGCGACGAGGAACGCGAGCTCGAGCGACTGGGTGTGGTTTAGTCGCGGATCGCACAGCGACTCGTAACGCATCGCGAGCGTTTCCTCGTCTATCTGCTCGGATCCGCCGAGGCATTCCGTCACGTCGTCGCCAGTGAGTTCAATATGGATTCCGCCCGGGTAGGTGCCGGCCGTTCGGTGCGCCTCGAAGAATCCCTTGACCTCGTCAACCACGTCGTCAAAACGCCGGGTCTTGTATCCGTGGGGAGTAGTGAGCCCATTGCCGTGCATGGGGTCAGAAACCCACAGCGGTGTCGCATCCATGGTCTTGATCGCCTCGAGCAGAGGGGGCAACGCCTCGCGAACTGTGCCAGCTCCCATGCGGGTGATAAATGTCAATCGGCCCGGTTCCCGATTCGGGTCGAGCTTGTCGATGAGCTTCTTCATAGTCTCGGCCGTCGTGCTCGGGCCGAGTTTGACGCCAATCGGGTTGCGCAATCGGGAAAAGTAGTCGATGTGGGCGCCGTCGAGGTCTCGAGTACGCTCGCCGATCCAGATGAAGTGCGCGCTCGTGTTGTATGGCGTACCAGTTCGCGAATCAATCCGCGTCATCGGTCGCTCGTAGTCCATGAGCAAACCCTCGTGGCTCGAGTAGAATTCGACGCGCTTGAGCTCATCGAAGTCGGCTCCGGCCGCCTCCATGAACTTGATCGCGCGATCGATCTCGCTCGCGACTTTTTCGTACCGGTGGTTGGCCGGGTTCGAGGCGAATCCCTTGTTCCAGGAGTGCACCTGCCGAAGGTCAGCGAAACCACCCTGAGTAAATGCGCGCACGAGATTGAGCGTCGAGGCGGCGGTGTGGTAGCCCTCGACGAGACGTGCCGGGTCGGCCCGCCTCGACTCGGGAGTGAAGTCAAAGCCGTTCACGATGTCGCCACGGTAGGCGGGCAATGTGACATCCCCGCGGGTCTCGGTGTCACTCGATCGCGGCTTAGCAAACTGACCCGCCATGCGACCCATCTTCACGATCGGCTTGGATGCCCCGTAGGTGAGCACGACGGCCATCTGGAGAATCGTCTTGACCCGGTCACGAATCTGCTGGGCAGTCGCCCCCGCGAATGTCTCGGCGCAGTCGCCGCCCTGGAGAAGGAACGCCTCGCCTCGCGCTGCCTTGGCAAGCCGTTCGCGCAGGATATCCACCTCGCCGGCGAATACGAGCGGCGGTAGGGTCGCAATCTTCGCCGATGCCGCACCGACCGCCTCCGGATCGGGCCATTCGGGCTGCTGCTTGATCGGTAGCGTCCGCCAGTGATCGAGTCCCGCGATCACGGATGGATCAGCGAGTACTACGGGTTCGGACGGGTCAACCACGAGGAATTTCCTTAGCTGGAAAGGGAGAAAACGGCGGCTACACAGCCCAAAAAAGCTTAGCGCCCGCGGGCGCTGATCTTTTCCTTCACCGAACTCGCGTACACGTCCACGTACTCTTGGCCGCTGATGCGGCTCAGCTCGTACATGATTTCGTCGGTGATCGACCGGAGGATGAACCGGTCACCCTCCATTCCCTCAAACCGACTGAAGTCGAGGGGCTCGCCGAAGACGATGCCGATCCGGTGAACCTTGGGAAGCTTGCTGCCAATTGGCATGACCTTTTCGGTGTCGACCATCGCGACCGGAACGACGGGAGCCCGTCCCTCCAGAATCATGCGCGCGACCCCGGTGCGACCGCGATACATCTTGCCATCGGGGCTTCGCGTGCCTTCGGGGTAGATGCCGAGCACACCGCCGCGCGCCACGACAGCGAGACCCGTGTTCAACGACGCCTCGGACGCTTTGCCGCCGGACCGATCGATCGGCAGCATCCCGGTTCCCAAGAGGAAATTCTTGATCGCCCAGTTCTTGAATCCCTTGCCCGTGAAGTAGTCGCTCTTGGCGAGAAACGAAATGCGTCGGTCGATCACAAGCGGCAGGATCACCGAATCGATCACGGAAAGATGATTGCTCGCGAGAATCACTCCCCCGGTCTTTGGGATATTGTCGAGTCCGGCGACCCACGGGCGAAAGACCGTCTTGAGGATCGGGCCCGCAATCAGGTTTTTCATGAACCAATAGAACATGGGTACCTGCTTCCGAGGGGCGAAAGGCTTACTTTATCGTCCGGACTGTGAACTGTGAATGCGAGCAAGATCTGCCGCACCCACAACGCCGGCATTATTCACGAGTTCAGCGATGACGAATTCGGGCTCGGGGTGATAGCCGCGGGCCGGCAAATGCTGCCTGTACGCGTCACGGATCGGCCCCAAGAGCAGCTCTCCCGCGACCGCGACTCCTCCTCCGAACACAAATAGTTCGGGGTCGAGAACGGCACTCAGGCTGGCACACGCCTGACCGAGCCAATGCCCGAGTTCCTCAAGCGCATGGACGGCGCCGGGATCTCCGGATGCGATGAGGTCGCCCACGATCGCGCCATCAAGTTCGCCGTGCTCGCGCCGAGCCTCCGCTAGTGCAAGGCCAATTCCGCCGACGTCGGCAATGCCGTTCGCCATTCGCAACAGTGCCCGGCCCGATCCGTATTGTTCGATGCACCCGCGCGCGCCACACCCGCACGGCAGACCGTCGGGGACGACGCGCAAGTGACCGAGTTCGGCTCCCGCACCGAATCCGCCCCTGAAGAGGCTGCCGCGCGAGACGATCGCACCGCCGACTCCGGTACCGATCGTGAGCATCGTCATGTCGCCTACCGGGCGACCAGCCCCGAATCGGTACTCAGCCCAGCCCGCGGCATTAGCGTCATTGTCAATCGTGATGTCGAGGTCGAGTCTCTTGAGTAGGTGCTCGCGAAGCGGCTCATTTCGCCAGCTGATGTTGGGTGTGTAGTACACGGTCGATTGCTCGACGTCGATGAATCCGGGAGCTGCGACGCCCGCGGCGACGATCTCTCGCCCGGTCGCCAAGCGTTCAATCATGGTGACCACCGCGTCGATGATGGCCGCTGAGTCGCCGGCTTGGGTAGCGACTCGCTCCTCGGCGAGGATCTCGCCCGCCTCAGAGACGACCGCGCCCGCGATCTTGGTCCCCCCGATGTCAATACCAATGGCGTGCACGATCCATGAGCTTACCGACCACCGCGTCATCCCCAATACCCCCCGAGATTTCAGGGTCTCACCGTAGAATGGGGCGATATCTGCCCGCCGGTACCAAAGGAGTTGCCGTGAAAGAATTTGACGTCCCGCGAATCGTTCCCGCTGATCCCAGCGCGAATGCGACCGATTTGCTTGTTGCACGAGTAAAGGCAACCCCTGACCGGGCACTGTTTTCGCTCCCCACCGCCGACGGGGGGTGGAGCGATCTCTCGGCGAAGGAATTCCTTGCCCAGGTGACAGCACTCGCCAAGGGTTTCGTCGCGGAAGGGATCGAACCCGGCGACAAGATCGGGCTCATGTGCAAGACCCGGTACGAGTGGACGCTCATCGACTTCGCCGCATGGTTCGCCGGTGCAGTTCTCGTACCGATCTACGAGACGTCGGCGCCAAGCCAGATTCTGTGGAATCTCGCCGACTCCGGCGCCGTCGCGATGATCACTGAAACCGCTGACCACTTTGCGCGGTTTGACGAGATCCGCTCCGACGTACCTGCCGTCGCGCGTGCATGGAAGATCGATCTCGACGACCTCGGCAAGCTCGCGGCCGCGGGATCGCAGGTCAGCGACGACGAGATCGAGCGCCGCCGCAATCTCGCCACGGGGTCTGACCTGGCGACCCTCATCTACACGTCAGGAACGACGGGCAAACCCAAGGGGTGCGTTATCACCCACTCGAATTTCGTCGAGCTCACCCGAAACGCGCAAAAGGCGATCCCCGAGGTCGTCAACCCGGATTCGAGCACGCTGCTGTTCATTACCCTTGCCCACATCTTTGCGCGATACATCTCGGTGCTCGCCGTGCACGGTGGGGTCAAGGTCGGGCACCAACCCGACACCAAGCTTCTCCTGCCCTCGATGGCATCCTTCCAGCCGACCTTTCTTCTGGCCGTGCCTCGAGTGTTCGAGAAGGTATATAACTCCTCAGAGCAGAAGGCAGAGTCTGGCGGGCGCGGCGGCATTTTCCGCAAGGCGGCCGCGGTTGCGATCGCACATTCCAAGGCCCTGGATGCCGGGAAGGTTCCGCTCTCACTCGCGCTTCAGTTCGCTCTCTACGACCGCCTCGTCCTGTCGAAGATCCGAGCGGCTCTCGGCGGCAGGGTCAAGTACGCCGTGTCCGGGTCGGCACCGCTCGGGCTGCGACTCGGTCACTTCTATCGCAGTTTGGGTCTCACTATTCTCGAGGGCTACGGTCTCACGGAGACGACCGCGCCGGTCTCGGTGAACCTCGCATCCCATTTCAAAATCGGCAAGGTGGGGCCACCGCTGCCCGGCAACACGGTGCGCATCGCCGACGACGGCGAAATTCAGGTCAAAGGAATCTGCGTCTTCGCGGGTTACTGGAACAACGACGCGGCGACCAAGGCGACGTTTGACGGCGAGTGGTTCAAGACCGGAGACATCGGCCAATTCGACGACGAGGGTTACCTTGAAATCACCGGCCGCAAGAAAGAGCTCATTGTCACCGCGGGAGGCAAGAACGTCTCTCCCGCAACCCTCGAGGATCCCATTCGGGCCAATCCGATTATCGGACAAGTCGTCGTCGTGGGCGACCAGAAGCCATTCATCTCGGCTCTCGTGACTCTCGACCCAGAAATGCTCCCCGCGTGGCTCAAGAATCACTCGCTCGACCCGGAGATGTCGCTCGGCGAGGCCGCGAAGAACGATCACGTCGTTGCCGAAGTGCAAGGCGCGGTTGACGCCGCCAACGCCCATGTCTCACGGGCCGAATCGATTCGTAAGTTCGCGATCCTCGATGTCGACCTGACAGAAGCGAGCGGACACCTCACGCCGAAACTCAGCATCAAGCGAAACGTAATCCTGCAGGATTTCGCGGACGTGATCGACGGAATGTACTCGACAGCACCGCGAACCGAGGGCATCTCGATCTCGGATTGAGTGGTCGCTGGCGGTAACTTAGATGGCGGTTGCGGGCCGAGGGCGCTCAGTACCAGGGGGCGAGCCGGATCAAACGCATCGCTTCGCGCTTGATTTCGGGCTCAAGGCCCTCAATGAATAGGTGACCATCGAGATGGTCCATTTCGTGTTGGAGCGCTTGCGCCATGAGACCGGTGCCCTCAAGCACGACGGATTCACCCTCGAGGTCGTGGCCTTCGACGCGAGCATACGGATGCCTGAGTCGCGGAAAGTAGAACCCAGGAACCGATAGGCATCCCTCGTCGACGAGCTCGAGTTCTCCCGAAGCCTCAACGAGAATCGGGTTGAGCACGTAACCGATCCCATCGTCGACGTTGTAGCTGAAGGCTCGAGAGCCAACACCGATCTGGTTCGCAGCAAGCCCCGCGCGCCCCGGAATCGCAACCGTCTCGATGAGATCGGCAACGAGTGCTGCTGCCCTCGGGTCAGCGGGCGCTACCGGGTCGCACACGGAGCGAAGCACCGGGTCGCCAAACAGGCGAATCTGTCGTTCAGTCATCAGACGCGTGGGCGCTCGGGAAGCCCATCGACCACGAGGGCCGCCAAGTCGCGTGCAGCTTCGCGTGTGAACGGCTTCAATTGCCGGTAGTGGATCGTCGACCCGGTCGCGAGTGCCGGGTCGTACGGGATGCGCACGATGTCGCGAACCCGCGACCTGAAGTGTGCCTCGATCTCTTCGATCTTGACGAGATTGGTTCCTTGGGTGCCGGTGTTGAGCGCCACGATCGCGTTAGCGACGAGCTGAGAGTAGCCGTTCGACTCGAGCCACGTGAGCGTCTCGGATGCGAGACGCGCCTCATCGACACTTCCGCCTGAGACGATGACGATCGAGTCGGCGCGCTCGAGGGTCGCACGCATTACGGGGTGCACTATTCCGGTTCCGCAGTCGGTGATGACCATCGAATAGAACCGCTCGGCGATGCCAGCGACGACGTTATAGTCGTAGTCGTCGAAAGCCGAGGAGACCGTAGGGTCGGTGTCCGATGCGAGCACGTGCAATCGCGTCTCGTCCCGCGAGATCAAGGTCTGGAACTCGCTGAACGTGCGAATTGAGGATGACCGGCTCACGACATCCCGAACCGTTGCGCGAGTTGTTTTGGTCACTCGCTCGGCGAGCGTGCCGCGATCAGGGTTTGCGTCGATCGCGATGACGCGGTCTTCGCGGACGTCGGCCAACGCCATCCCCAGCAGCGTCGAAATGGTGGTCTTTCCTACACCGCCCTTGCGCGTCAACACGGGAATGAACCTGGTGCCACCATCAAGCGGCCGAGCGATTCGCGCGTCGAGCGCCTTTCGCGCGCGAACGGCGTACGCGTCTCCGACGTTGACGAGATGAAAAGTCGCGTCGTATAGCAGTTTCTGCAGGAAGCCCTCAGGCGGCTCGCGTCGACTAGCGCGACCCACGACGACTAATCGTTCAGCGGTGAGCATCGAGGCAGGCTCGGGTGACGAGGCCGTGTCGCCGCGAAGTCGAGTGCGTCTACTGTAGACGTCGTCAGACTCAGGAAGTGCGGGAATCACGACGATCTCGTCGTCAGGAATTACGGGCATCGTCAGCGGGGTGTCCGCGCCGAGCGAGATCGTCGTTGTCGTTGGCGCCGCGACGCCCATGTAATCGGGGCTCACGGCTACGTCGTCAATCGCGAGCGCGACTTCATTGTCAGGGGCTTCGTGGACGGGTAAGGGCAGCGAGACAGTGAAGGTGAGGTCGGCCGTTGGACCGGGGGTCGGCTCCAGTGGGGCCCGTGAAGGCTCGAGCTCGTCGCCGTTCTTGCGTGTGCTAGCCACAACCGATCCCTCTCAGTGCGTGCGGTATGAGTTTACCGTGGGCTGACCGAAGGCCCGCCGACACGGCAGTCGAGGTCAGGCCGAGGCGATCTCTAGGAGCAGGTCGCCTGCATCCACTTGCTGGGTCTTGGGGATCGCTACGCGCCGAACGCGCCCTCCCACACTCGCGGTGATGGCCGCCTCCATCTTCATTGCCTCGATAGATGCGACGCTTTGTCCGGCCTCGACAATCGCTCCTTCAGCGACCTGAAGCGTCACGACACCGGAGAACGGCGCAGCGACGTGTCCCGGGTTGTTGGGGTTCGCCTTCTCGGCCGATGTATTCGTGACAGCGATCGAGGTGTCGCGCACCATCACGGGGCGAAGTTGCCCGTTGAGCGTGGCCATGACTGTCCGCATGCCCTTGTCGTCGGCTTCGCCAATCGCCTCGAGCCCGACGTACAAACTCACGCCCTTGCTGATGTCGATAATGTGCTCGAAGCCCTGGTGCAATCCGTACAGGTAGTCGACCGTATCGAGCTTCGAGAGATCTCCGTAGGTCTCGCGACCCTGGGTGAAAATTTGAGTCGGCCCGGGGAAGAGGAGGCGGTTGAGCGCCACTCGACGCGAGAGAGAGTCCCCGTTGAGCGCGGCACGGTCGTCGTCGGTGATCGGCTCGACGGAGATCTTCGGCGTGCGCCCCTTCAGCACCTTGCTACGGAACGGTTCTGGCCAGCCGCCCGGCAATTCGCCGAGCTCGCCGGCCATGAATCCGATCACGGAATCGGGGATGTCGTACTTGTCTGGGTTCTGCTCGAAGTCGACGGGGTCGGCGTTGGCCGCCGCGAGCGACAGTGCCAAGTCGCCGACCACTTTCGACGACGGCGTCACCTTGGGAGGACGCCCCAGGATGCGGTTGGCTGCGGCATACCAGTCCTCCACCTTCTCGAACTGGTCGCCGAGGCCGAGCGCGATCGCTTGCTGACGCAGGTTCGACAACTGCCCGCCCGGGATCTCGTGGTTATAAACGCGGCCGGTTGGCCCGGGCAAGCCCGACTCAAACGGCTTGTACGCGCGCCGAACCGCCTCCCAATAGGGCTCAAGATCCGAGACCGCCTTGAGGGAGAGTCCGGTGTCACGGGCCGTGTGAGCGAGCGCGGCGACCAGCGCGGACGCGGAGGGCTGGCTTGTGGTCCCCGCCATCGGTGCGCTCGCGACATCCACTGCGTCCGCACCGGCGCGGGACGCCGCGAGCAAGGTCGCAAGCTGGCCACCCGCGGTATCGTGCGTGTGGACGTGCACGGGTTGGTCGAATCGTTCGCGCAGTGCCGTGACCAAGCGCTCCGCTGCTTCGGCCCGCAGTAGGCCAGCCATGTCTTTGATGGCGATGATGTGTGCGCCTGCCGCGACAATCTCGTCGGCGAGGCGCAGGTAGTAGTCGAGGGTGTACAGCTTCTCGTTCGGATCAAGGAGGTCGGCCGTGTAGCAGAGACCGACCTCAGCGATTGCCGTCCCGGTCGCAAGCACTGCGTCAATCGCCGGCTTCATTTGTGACACGTCATTGAGCGCATCGAAGATGCGGAAAATGTCGACACCGCTCGCCGACGCCTCGCGCACGAACGCGTCCGTGACCTCGGTGGGGTACGGGGTGTAACCGACGGTGTTTCGTCCTCGGAGCAACATCTGGATCGCGATGTTGGGCAACGCTTCGCGCATCGCGGAGAGCCGCTCCCACGGGTCTTCGCCCAAGAAACGCAAGGCGACATCGTAAGTCGCTCCACCCCACGCCTCGACCGAGAGCAACTCGGGGGTGAGACGAGCGACGTGCGGAAGGACGGTGACGAGATCTCGGGTGCGCACGCGCGTTGCGAGCAGCGATTGGTGAGCATCACGGAACGTGGTGTCAGTCACCGCGAGGGCGGTCTGAGCGCGCAACGCTTGCGAGAACGCAAGCGGGCCGAGCTCGAGAAGCCGCTGGCGGGAGCCCGCGGGGGCCGGCTGCTCAAGATCGACAACGGGCAGCTTGAGCGCGGGGTCGATGATTCCCGCTCCGTCGCCGTTCGGTTGGTTGACGGTCACCTCGGCCAGCCAGTTGAGGGCTTTGGTTCCGCGGTCCTTGGAGACATGCGCGAGCACGAGCCACGGTCGCTCGTCGATGAACGCTGTACTAAGGTCGCCCGCCGCGAAGTCGGGGTCATCGAGAACCGCTTGCAGGAACGGGATGTTGGTGGTGACACCGCGCAAACGGAACTCAGCGAGTCCGCGCTTGGCCCTCGTGACGGCCGAGGTGAAGTCGCGTCCACGACAGGTCATCTTGACGAGCATCGAGTCGAAGTGCGGCGAAACCTGAGCGCCGGCGCTGACCGTCCCACCGTCGAGACGGATACCTGCTCCGCCCGGCGAACGGTACGTCGTGATCTTCCCGGTGTCCGGACGGAATCCGGCCGCTGGGTCTTCCGTCGTGATCCGGCACTGAAGTGCCGCTCCCCGCAGGTGGATGTTATCTTGCTCGAGCCCGAGGTCGGTAAGACTCTCCCCCGCCGCAATCCTCATCTGCGCCTGCACGAGGTCGACATCCGTGACCTCCTCGGTCACGGTGTGTTCGACTTGGATGCGCGGGTTCATTTCGATGAAAACGTGCTCGCCCTTGCGCGCTCCGGCGGTATCAAGGAGAAACTCGACCGTTCCGGCGTTGACGTAATTGATCGACTTGGCGAACGCGATCGCATCACGGTACATCGCCTGACGGACGCCTTCATCCAGGTTCGGAGCGGGCGCGATCTCGACAACCTTCTGGTGACGTCGTTGCACGGAGCAGTCGCGCTCAAACAGATGCACGGTCCCACCCTGTGAGTCCGCAAGAATCTGCACCTCGATGTGGCGCGGGCGCACGACGGCCTGTTCGAGGAACATCGTGGGATCGCCGAACGCGCTGTCCGCTTCGCGCATGGCGGCCTCGAGCGCTTCCCTCAGGTCTTCGGGCTTGTCGACCCGGCGCATCCCCCGACCGCCACCGCCCGCGACGGCCTTCGCGAAGATTGGGAAGCCAATGCCTGCTGCGCCCGCGAGAAGTTCTTCGAGGTCGCGCGACGCGGGCGTGGACGCCAGTACCGGCACCCCCGCGGCGATCGCGTGCTCTTTCGCCGTGACCTTATTGCCTGCCATTTCGAGCACGCGCGTGGGTGGACCGATGAAGGTGATCCCCGCGGCCGCGGCAGCCTGAGCGAGGTCTGGATTCTCCGACAGGAATCCATAGCCGGGGTAGATCGCGTCGGCTCCCGACTCCTTGGCGACTCGGATGATTTCGGACACGTCGAGGTATGCCCGAACGGGATGCCCCTTCTCGCCGATCTGGTACGCCTCATCGGCTTTGAGCCGATGCATCGAGTTGCGGTCCTCGTAGGGGAAGACGGCCACGGTTCTCGCGCCAAGTTCGAATGCCGCACGCATGGCGCGGATCGCAATTTCGCCTCGGTTCGCTACGAGAATCTTCGTGAACATCCGGTCCTTTCACGGTGAACTCTTGATTCACTCGGTCGAGCCTGACAATTAGCACCACAGCGGCTGGGTGCACGGGCGCGCTTTAGGTTCTTTAACAGTAGTGAAGGTATCGTCGTTACTCGTGCATGTACTTAGTGTCAGCTCCCTGAAGGGAGGCGTGGGAAAGACCACGGTGACGTTAGGGCTCGCATCGGCGGCGTTCTCCCGCGGATTGCGCACTCTGGTAGTAGATCTGGATCCTCAGGCCGATGTCTCGACCGGCATGGATATCGTCGTCGCCGGGCACCTCAACATCGCAGACGTTCTCGCCTCGCCCAAAGAGAAGATCGTGCGCGCAGCGATCGCGCCCAGTGGATGGACAAAGGGTCGGCCTGGCACGGTTGACGTGCTCATCGGGTCGCCCTCGGCGATCAATTTCGACGGACCGCACCCGAGCATCCGCGACATTTGGAAGCTCGAAGAGGCCCTCGCGAACGTCGAAGCCGACTACGACCTCGTACTCATCGACTGCGCGCCCTCCCTTAATGCGCTGACCCGCACAGCGTGGGCCGCGAGCGACCGCGTCACGATCGTGACCGAACCCGGGCTCTTCTCCGTCGCGGCGGCCGACCGAGCGCTTCGCGCCATCGAAGAGATCCGCCGCGGCCTTTCCCCCAGGCTCCAGCCGCTCGGCATCATCGTCAACCGGCTTCGGGTGCAGTCTCTTGAGCACCAGTTCCGGATCAAGGAGCTGCGAGACATGTTTGGACCGCTGGTGCTGAGCCCGCAGTTGCCCGAACGCACGTCACTGCAGCAGGCTCAGGGTGCCGCCAAGCCGCTGCACGTGTGGCCGGGCGAGAGCGCTCAAGAGATGGCCCGCAACTTCGACCAGCTGTTGGAGCGGGTCATGCGCGCGGCGCGAATCGGCGAATTCGCCAATGAGAGCGCTGTATAGGCTCTCTGTCGTGAGAAGCTCTGGTGCTTGCGCCAGCGCCGCGAAGGCGCGGACTTGCCGAGTCAGGCGCTGCGAACGGCCCTGCGGCGAGCGAGTTCGTCCATCGGGTCTTCGCCCTTGGCCGAGTCGAGTTCGACGAGATCGTGTTCGACCTCGCGGAGGACCTTACCAACAGCGATTCCGAAGACGCCCTGGCCGCGGCTGACGAGGTCGATGACCTCATCGCTTGAGGTGCACAGGTAAACGCTCGCGCCATCGCTCATGAGGGTCGTCTGTGCAAGATCATTGATCCCGGACTCGCGCAGTTGCGTGACGGCAATGCGAATCTGCTGTAGGGAAATTCCGGTATCGAGCAGCCGCTTAACGAGCTTGAGGACGAGGATGTCGCGGAATCCGTAAAGCCGCTGCGAACCCGAACCGGCCGCACCGCGCACCGTCGGCTCGACGAGCTGAGTACGGGCCCAATAGTCCAACTGGCGGTAGCTGATTCCTGCGGCCCGGGCAGCAATAGCACCGCGATACCCGGCGTCGGCATCCAGTTCCGGCATGCCATCGGTGAACAGCAAACCGAGGTCGTAGCGCGATTCCTCGTTGCGGCTGAGTTCACTCATTGCCCGGTCCTCAATCCTGTGCAACACAAACATTCATGTTGAAGTTGACACTTAGTGTTACGTGCTTCCCCAACGCTACCCACGCCCCCCGCGACCATCCACGACATCGGTCGGGCGTGTCGAAACTGGGGGTATCCCGAACGTACTACGAATCCAGTCTCGTGAGGGCAGATCGAATGAGACTCGAGCGAACTATCTCAAGTTGTCCGGCAATTTCTCGAGCCATCTCCGCTGCTCGAGCCCGGCTCGATGCGTCCTTACGCCGCGCAACCGGCATGAGGGCATTCTCGATGAGACCGAGTTCGCGTTCTGCCGCCGCGCGAAAACCCCTCAAGTGCCTCGGCTCGATCCCCGAACGCTGCAGTTCGACCAACGACTTGAGCACGGCGAGCGCGTCGTCTCCGAAGAGCTCGGCGGGCATAATGAGCGACGCCGAGATCGCATCACCCAGAAGCATGGGGTTGGCTCCGGCCTCGCGGATGAGTTCATCGCGCGTGTAGCGGCGCTCAGACGACAGCATTGACGGCGACGTCGTAACTCCCCCGGGCAAGTCCGGAGTGTGGCCGACGTCGAGCTCGGAGAGATAACCGCGAATGACCTTGAGCGGAAGGTAGTGGTCACGTTGCATCGTCAGGACAAACCGGAGCCGCTCCATGTCGGCCGGTGAGAACTTGCGATACCCCGAATCGGTCCGTGCCGGCGCGACCAGTTGGCGCTCCTCGAGAAAACGCAACTTTGACGGAGTCAGATCGGGAAACTCGGGATTCAGCTTCGCAAGTACTTGGCCGATACTGAACAGGCTCGGGGTTCCAGACGATCTCGTCTGGATGGCACCGCGGGCCACTACCGGCCGGCCAGGTGCGCGAGGTCGAAGCGCGAAGCGTAGAAGGTGAGACGAAACTTGCCGACCTGCACCTCAGCACCATCGCTGAGCAAAGCGGTGTCGATCCTCACGCCGTCGAAGTACGTGCCGTTGAGACTGCCGAGGTCTTTGACCTGAAAACTGGAACCATGGCGCAAGAACTCCGCATGACGGCGCGACACGGTGACGTCATCGAGAAAAATATCCGCTTCGGGGTGCCGGCCTACCGTGGTGACGTCGGCATCCAATAGGAATCTCGCCCCGGTGTTGGGGCCACGCCTGACGATGAGTAGCGCCGACCTCGATGGCAAGGCGGCAATTGCATCGAGTTCCTCTGCCGCCATGTCAGCGTCGAGGGCTGCGAGTTGCGCGCCGAAATCGTCTCCGTAGTGAACGGTCGAGTCGTCACGTCGAGGCTGGCCAGACTGGCTCGCCTCGTTCTCCGCGTCCTCGAGATCGACCATGTTAACCCTTCCCTAAGCGTCCAGAGTATCGGATTCTCCGGCCGCGGTCTCCCGTGGAATTCTGATCAACCGCACAGTCTCTACGAGGTACACCAGGCCTGCCCACCAGTAGAGAAAAGCTCCCCACAGAGCAAACGCCCAACCAACTGGCAACGCGGTCAGCGACGCTGCGGGCAGCGCCGCGGCGACCATGAGTATCGGAAGCGCGTAGAACAAACACAGCGTCGCCACCTTGCCGAGGTGGTGCACCGGCAGCGGGCCGTAGCCGAAATTTGCACCGATGATGCCGCAACACAACAGCATGACATCTCGGGCCGCGATTGCGAGGAAGAGCCACCACGGGATCACACCGCGCGCTGCAAGACCGATCAGGGCCGCGAAGATGAATAAGCGGTCCGCCGCCGGGTCGAGCAATTGCCCCAGTCGCGATATCTGATCGAACCGTCGCGCAATGAGACCGTCGAGGAAATCCGTGATGCTCGACACCACTAGCACGAGCAGCGCATACGCGTCGTATCCACCGAGGATCAAGAGCAAGAACACCGGCACCAGGCCCAGTCGCAGAAAGCTGAGGATGTTGGGGATGGTCAGCACGCGGCCGCTGACCTCGGTCATCTTGCTCGCCACCACGAAGCATGAGTCTAGCGAGGCCGCCAGGCCAAGCGCGGTCGGGAATATGATGCGGGAATGAGCCCGCTGATTGTGGTGCTGACCATCGTCGCGGTCGTGTGTGCCATCGTATTGCTCGCCTCCATCGCAACCGGTGACTACTCCTGGGTCGACCGAAGTTGGTCGATAGTGTCTGCGATCTACGTCTGGATGTTCGCAGGATTTGCCGGTCTCGCCGACACGCGTCTTACCGTGATGGCTGTGCTCGTCACGCTGTGGGCCGCCAGGCTCACGTTCAACTTTGCGCGAAAGGGCGGCTATAACGGCGTCGAGGACTACCGGTGGGCGGTCTTGCGTTCTCGCATGACCGCACGGCAGTTTCAGATCTTCAACGTGTTCTTCATCACCGTTCGGTCCCCTCGATGTACTCGTGACGGTGCTGTTCGTGGCCTTCTTGGCCGGGGAGACGGTTTCAGACCAGCAGCAGTGGAACTTCCAGCAGGTCAAGAAAGCCGGGGGGCCGGAGTTCGCGCCCCGATTCGTCAGTTCAGGACTGTGGCGCTACAGCCGGCACCCCAACTTTATCTTCGAGCAAGCGCAGTGGTGGGTGCTCTTTCTGTTTGGTGCGATCGCGGGCGGGTCTCTTGTGCAGTGGACGGTCATCGGCGCGCTGCTTCTCACCCTGCTATTCGTGGGGTCAATGCGGTACACCGAAGCGATCACGCTGGCGAAATATCCCGAATATGCGCACTACCAGGCGACGACGTCTGCGGTGGTTCCCTGGTTTCCGCGACGTGCCCGTCAGGCGGAATCGACCGCGGTGTAGGTGGTGGTCGGCGCACCAGTCGGCGAGAACGTCAATCGAAGTGCACGAAGCGCCGCGAAAAGTTCGGCGGCATGGGCTGGCTTCGCGGTTGATCGCCCGGTGAGCTGAGCGATCCTGCCGAGGCGATATCCAACCGTGTTGCGATGACAGTGGAGGACCCGGCTTGCTTCGGCGGTCGAGCCGTCAACGCGAAACCACACCTCCAACGTCTCCAGCAACACGTGGCAATCTGTCGCCGTCATGAGTGACCCGAAAACTTCGTCGCGAAGTTCGGCCGCATACACCGGCTGTGCCGCAATGAGGGTGTCGACTGGGGCCACTCCATAGACCTGAAGACCAACACCGGTTGGGGGAACACACTCGCGCGAAATCCGCGCCTGGGCAGCGGCTTCAGGGGCCTGACGGATCAAGCCGAATGGTCGGCTCATGCCGATCCGGGAGGTTGCACAGCTTGCCACGATCGATCGCGCCAACTCGACATCGCCCACGCTTGAGCATCCAATGAGGCCGATGTGTTCGGCGCTGGCTGAGGCCCATGACGACCCGATCCCGAATTCCCTCAGGCGAGCTGCGACTGCCGGCAGCGGGTCTTGGCCCGAGCCGCTCAACTCGGCCGATACAACCACATAGTTACCGTGGTCCGGCAGTCCGAGCGAACGCACGAGCGACACGGACTCGTGAGAAGCAGAGGTTCCCTCGAGCAGCGAAAGCAGTGTGACGCTTCGTGCCTGTACCTCGCGACGCGCGCGCTCGTCAACGACCTCGCGGTAGGAATCGGCCGCGACCGTTGAGAAGACATCGAGTATCCCCCAGACTTCAGACGAAACATGAAGTAGCGCTTCGGATGCCGCGGTGCCCTCCGCTCTGGCGACCATTTCGTCCCACAGAGTGAGCCCGGCCAGCCGATAGGCGTGGAGCAGGCTCGCCATGGGGATGCCTAACTCGGCCTTGAGCCTGCCAGCTTTGTGCGGCGCGTCAAGGCTATCCAGCGTTCCTGCGAGGGTAGAGAGCAAAGCGTGAAGATTTTCGGCGACAATTTCGTGAAGCACCTCCTCCGCCAGGGCAGCCTCCACATACGCATGCTCACCCGTGCGGATACCCATCACGACCCGCGATGTCAATGCGGGCACGTCCTTGAGGAGGTCCTCGAATAGCTCTCTCGCCGCACCGTCTTTGTCGGGAATGACGATGCCAATAGCAACATCCTCGTAGATCGACATGCGACGAGCGTACCCCGCAAGAGGCGATGCGTATTGTGCATGTGCACAACATCGGCTCACTATCAGGCGGCGCCCGCCTATTCGCGATTTCCGGATCCCGAGCAAGACTGGCGTCACGTTCGATCAAAGGAGATCAATGACACTCACCGCTGCCCCGTCCGCACTAGCCGACACCGGAGCTTTTACTGCGGCGCACCGCGCCGCCCTTGATGGCGCGATCCATGAACTTGCTGCGGGTGAGGCCGAATGGGGTGCACTGTCGCTAAACGAGCGCGCGGCCCTGCTTGAGCGCACGCGCGAGTCCGTTGCCGCTCACGCCGCCGAGTGGGCCTCGACGGCGAGCGAGATCAAGGGACTTGATCCGATGAGCCAGGCCGTCGGGGAGGAATGGATTTCGGGCCCATACACGATGCTGTCAGGGCTGGCCACACTGGCTAAGACGCTCAGGGCGCTTGCCGCGGGCACAAGTCCGCTGGCCGCGATCAAGTTCGGCTCGGCTCCCGGAGGACGCGCCACCCTCCGCGTACTGCCACACAACGGGTGGGAAGCAATCTTGTTCCACGGCTTTCATGCCGAGGTGTGGATGCCACCGCAGGTCGACGCCGCAACCACGAGGGCACAGGCCGGGTTGGCGCAGTTGCAGCCCACGGTTACTCATGGGATCGGGCTCGTGCTCGGCGCGGGGAACATCACGTCTATTCCCCCGCTCGACGTGCTGTATGAGCTTGTCGCCAACAATCGAGTCGCGCTGCTCAAGCTCAACCCCGTCATGGCGCGAATGGAGGATGTCTACAGGAAGGCCCTTGCTCCCCTCGTCGATGCCGGGGTTTTGCGAATCGTTCAGGGCGGCGGCGAAGCGGGCGCATACCTCGTGCACCACAAGTCAATTGCTCACGTCCATGTCACGGGTAGCGCGGCAACGCACGACGCCATCGTCTGGGGTCCGGGGGCGGACGGACGGGCACGAAAGGCAAGTGGCACACCGCTGCTCGAAAAGGAGATCTCAAGCGAACTCGGCGGCGTCGCACCGATCATCGTGATCCCGGGCCGGTGGACCGCAAGCGATCTCAAGTATCAGGCCGAGCATGTTGTGACGATGCGCCTGCACAACGGTGGCTACAACTGCATCGCCGGCCAGTTGGTGATCCTCAGCAAGGATTGGGCGCAGAAGGACGCGTTTCTCGCGGAACTGCGGTTCGCGCTAGAACGCACTCCCGACCGAGTGGCGTGGTACCCGGGTAGCGATTCTCGGGTGGCGTCGGCGGCCGAGTCCTATCCGGCGGCAGAGAAACTCGGATCCGGCAGCACCCGGCTGCTCGTGGATGTCACCGCCGCCGAAACACCCGAGACGATCAAGTCGACGGAATACTTCTCGCCGGTTCTCGGAGTGATCGAACTAACAGGGACAGGTCAACGTTTCTTCGATGACGCGATCGACACCGCAAACCGCGAGCTCCTCGGCACCCTGGGCGCGAACATTATTGCCGCCCCCAAGGACATCAAGGCGATGGGTGCCGGTTTCCGCGAGTCCCTCGTGGCTCTGCGCTACGGCACGATTGCGATCAACGCGTGGACAGGAGTTGGTTTCTTGAGCGCGACCGCGCCGTTTGGCGCCTTCCCCGGTCACACTCTTGATGACGTGCAAAGCGGTCGAGGATTCGTTCATAACGCGCTGCTTATCCGCGAACCCGAGCGCACCGTGGTCAGGGGGCCGTTCCGGCCATTCCCGCGGTCGTTCGCACATGGAGAGTTTGCGCTGTTCCCGAAGCCGCCGTGGTTCGTGACCTCACGAAGCGCCGCCAAGACCGGTCGCCTCCTGAGCGACTTCGCCGCGCGACCCTCGGTTGGTCGGATGCTTGCGGTGTTCCTCGCCGCGTTCCGCGCCTAACCGTCGACACCGAGCCCCGGCGAAGAGGACCGGGGCGTGAAAGACTGACTCTGATCGAAGGAGATCTCCATGGTTTTTTCCAGCCCGTATCCCGATGTCGAAATTCCCGACCTCAGCGTGTACGACTACCTCTTCGGTTCGATCAGTGACGCAGACGGCGAGCGGATCGCTCTTATGGACGGCACGTCGGGAGCGCAGACAACCTATCGAGGCCTCCTCGGTCAGATCGACGCAGTCGCCGGGGCACTGGCCGCCCGCGGGATCGGTGTGGGTCAGGTCGTCGCCCTGCACTCGCCGAACGTTCCCGCATTTGCGGGGGTGTTTCACGGCATCCTGAGGGCCGGTGCCACCGCGACCACGATCAACGCTCTCTCAACGCAGCACGACATTGCCTCACAGTTAGCGGACTCCAAGGCCACCTTCATGTTCACCGTGTCGGCGCTGCTCGCGCAAGCTGGCGCCGGTGCAGCAGCAGCGGGGCTCGCGCCCGACCGCATCGTCGTGCTCGACGGCGCCGAAGGACACGCATCGTTGCCAGACCTCCTTGCCGAAGGCAGAACTGCGCCCGACGTGAGCTTCGACCCCGCGAGCCACCTCGCGGTGCTCCCCTACTCGTCTGGCACGACGGCCCGGCCGAAGGGGGTCATGCTGACGCACCGAAACCTTGTCGCCAACGTCGCCCAGTGTGAGCCGCTCATCGAAGTGGCACCGGACGACCGCTTGCTTGCTGTACTTCCCTTCTTCCACATCTACGGGATGACGGTGCTCCTCAACCTCGCGCTGCGGCGTCGTGCATCTCTCGTGACCATGCCCCGCTTCGACCTCACCGAGTTCTTGCGGATCATCCAGGATCACGGGTGCACATACGTGTTCATCGCCCCGCCGATTGCCCTCGCCCTCGCGAAGCACCCGATGGTAAATGAGTACGACCTGTCGAGCGTGCACACGGTGTTCTCCGGCGCAGCCCCACTCGACGGTGGGCTAGGCGCTGCGGTTGCCGCGCGACTGAAGTGCCGTGTGCGCCAAGGCTACGGAATGACGGAGATGAGCCCCGTATCGCACGCCATTCCGAGTGAGCGCGACGATATCCCGTTGAGCACGGTGGGGATCACACTTCCCAATGTCATCTGCAAACTCATCGATCCGGCCACCGAGCTCGAAATCGAGGTGCCAGCAACCGGAACGAGTCACCCGGGCGAGCTGTTGTGCAAGGGGCCCAACATCATGGTCGGCTACTTGGGCAATCCCGAGGCGACCGCTGAGACGCTTCAGAGCGACGGCTTCCTCCACACCGGCGACATTGCCACCGTGAGCGCCGAGGGCTATGTCACCGTCGTCGATCGACTCAAGGAACTCATCAAATACAAGGGGTACCAGGTTGCCCCGGCCGAGCTTGAGGCGGTTCTCGTCGGCCACCCGTCGATCGCCGATGCGGCCGTCATTGCTGGATACGACGAGGAGGGCGAGGAGGTACCGCGGGCGTTTATTGTGCTTCAGCCGGGAGCCGAGCTGAGTGCCGCCGAGATCATGGACTTCGTTGCGGGTCGAGTTGCGCCTCACAAGAAGGTCCGCCAAGTGACCATGATCGACAGCATCCCCAAATCGAGCTCGGGCAAGATCCTTCGGAAGGACCTGCGCGCGCTCTCAAAAGTCGGCTGAGTAATGAGCGTCCCAACGGCGCGCGTCGACAGTTGGCTCTGGGCGGTGCGGGTGTACAAAACTCGCTCACTCGCCACGGCGGCGTGCCGAGCGGGCCACGTTCGCGTCAACGGGGAACGAGCCAAAGCTGCACAGCCCATCACCATCGGCACCGAGGTGCGGGTGCGCATTTCGGGGTTCGATCGAGTGCTCGTCGTTCGAACCATCATTGTCAAGCGAGTCGCCGCGCCGGTAGCGGCCGAAAGTTACCTGGATACCAGTCCCCCTCTGCCGCTGCCGGAAGAGGTAGCGCTCGCACCACAGCGTGATCGCGGCGCCGGCCGCCCCACAAAGCGCGAGCGCCGCGACCTCGAAAAGCTGCGGGCGCGCGAAAGTGACCACGATTGAGAAAGCGGCTAGGCCCACCACACAGTCGATCGACTCCCAGCCGCGGCGGGTTAGTGTCGAGTCATGGGTCGAATCACGGAAAGCTGGCGATCGCACCTCCTCACAACGTTTTCGGGTGACGACTCCGGGCGGCCTCGTTGGGTCAGCAAGATCGCTGAAGGTGATGACGAGGGATACTTCGCCGAGGACTCAGCTGCCTGGGCAGTTCACGGGGGGATGGCGACGCTCGTCGCAGGCATCCGGGCCCTGCTGATGCAGACCTTGCATCCGGGCGCGATGGCGGGAGTGCACGACTGGTCGCGGTATCAGGAAGATCCGCTCGGTCGGCTGTCGGGGACCATCCAATGGCTCATAACAGTCACTTTCGCAGACACCGCAGTGGCACGAAATGAATCCGCGCGAGTCGGTCGCTATCACGATCGTGTCGTAGGCACCTACCGAGACGCGCGCGGTGCCGAGCGCGAGTACACCGCCGGTGACCAAGAACTTCTGTCGTGGGTGCACGTCGTTTTCACCGACGCGTTCCTGTCGAGTCACGAGTTGTGGGGCGGCCCGATTCCGGGCGGCGCCGACCAGTACGTCGCGGAGTGGGCGACAGCAGGTGAGCTCGTGGGGGTCATCAATCCGCCGCGCTCACGGGCCGAATTGAAGGCTCAGCTTGGCGCGTTCAGGCCGGAGCTTGTCAGTGACGAGCGAGTCGCTGAAGCCGTGCGGTTCATCAAGAATCCGCCGTTGCGACGCGAGATGCTTCCAGGCTATCGAGTTCTATTCGCGGGCGCCGTGGCATCCCTACCCGTGGAATACCGGCGGATGCTCGGACTTAGGCGATCCCCGCTGCCCGTAATCACAGCCACGCGTGTCGTGTTACGGACCGTGCAGAAAGTACTCGGACGTTCATCGACGTCGGAGGATGCCGCGCGCCAGCGCAGTGCTCGGCTTCGCAGTGGTGAACCCGCGCAACCATAGCCACACACGCGTAGTGTCGTGTCAGGAGCATCAGGCTCTCCCGAGGAGGATCCCATGGCTGATAAGTCACCCAAGAAATCGAGCGAAAAGACTGCGGCGAGCAAGTCGCTAAAAGAGAAGCGCGCTGACAAGAAAGACAAGGCCGCGAGCAAGCGCAAAGACTGAACTTACTCGCTCGCGATCGGCGCAAGTGCCTAGTTCTGGGGCGACCAGTTCTGGGGCGACTCTCAAGTCGACTTCATCGCCACTACCCTCGCCAAACCTTCAACCGAAGCTTATAGTTGAAGGATGCCGGGGGGAATTGCACGTCTGGGTCGCGCGCGAATTTTGCGCAGTCTGCTCGTCGTCGCGCTCACTGCGACTGGACTACTCGCGGTGCAGGCGAGCGCAGCCCCGTCGCCGGCGGCACACGCGGCGGATTTGACCCAATTCCAGGCGGGTAACATCATCTCCGACGCGCTCTTCTTCGACGCGAATGCGATGTCGGTATCGCAAATTCAAGCATTCTTGAACTCCAAGGTGCCAGCATGCGTGTCCGGTTATACCTGCCTCAAGGACTACACCGAGACGACACACACCGTTGACGGCAACCCGATGTGTGGCACATATGTTGGCGCACCCACCGAGAGCGCAGCGACGATCATCTTCCGAGTCGGCCAATTGTGCGGGATCAGCTCAAAGGCAATTCTCGTCATGCTGCAAAAGGAGCAGGGGCTCGTCTACTCAACGTCGCCGACGGCCGGTAGATTCCAATCCGCCATGGGGGCGGGCTGCCCGGACACCGCCGCGTGTGACGCCAACTATTACGGGTTCTTCAACCAAGTTCGCTACGGGGCATATCTTCTTAAGCGGTACACGCAACCCGCGGGAACCGGGCCTGGCACGAACTGGGATTCCCGCTACGACCTCATGAAGCCCGTGGGCCAAGTCAGCGAGATTCAGTACAATCCCGACCCCGCGTGCGGTACCCGGTCGGTCTTCATCGCGAATCAGGCCACCCACAGCCTGTACTTGTACACGCCATACACTCCGAACGCGGCCGCTCTGGCAGCTGGCTACGGCATCGGGGATGGATGTTCTGCCTACGGCAATCGCAACTTCTTCCAGTTCTATACGGACTGGTTTGGTAGCACATCGGTCGCGACACCCACAGCCAGGACTGACCCGACTGTTTCCGGTACGCCTGCGGTGGGATCGACCCTCACCGCGAGCGCGGGCTCGTGGAGCGGCGCCGGCTCGCCGCCATTCCAGCCGAGCGGGCCCAATGCCGGCGCGACTTTCAACGGCTTCAACGTCATGGCCATTCAGAATGCGCTGACCTCCGCGGGGATCCCCACGATAATCGACGGAATCTATGGCCCTCAGACGACGGCCAACGTTCGCACCTACCAATCTCGCAACGGCTTGACGGTCGACGGGGTTGTCGGACCGCAGACGTGGGGAAACATGAGCGCGCGAACCAACGCTGCGCCCACCTTCACGTGGACATGGTATTCGTGCACGACAGCTTCGACCGTGTCGACGACGATCGCACCGGCTGGCTGCACACCGATCCCGAGCGCAACGACCACCACCTACCAGCCCGTGGTCGCCGATACCGGACGGTTTCTCAGCGTCCGGGTGACGGCGACCAACGGTGCTGGCTCGAGCTCAAAGTGGACTCGGACCACAGCCGCAGTAACCGGCCCGCCGCTCTTGCCGACGATCACCGGCCAGCCGGCCGTGTCCGCAACGCTGCAAGCGAGCGTCGGTGCGGCGGCAGCAATCCCCGGACTTACCTATGACTGGTGGTGGTGCGCAGGACCGGTTGCTGCGATCGCTCCCGCCCAGCCCGTCGGCTGCGCCGCGATTTCCGGCGCACACCAATCCAGCTATGTTCCGACGCTGGATGACGCACGGCGCTACCTCAGCGTCGCGGTGACAGCTCCCGGCGGGGCGCCAAGTGTATGGTCGGCAAGCACGGCGGCGATCACCGTTCCGGCACCTTCGCCGACCCCGACAGTGAGCCCCACGCCCACGCCGACGATCACTCCGACGCCGACGCCAACGCCGACGCCGACGCCAACAAGCACACCGAGTCCGACACCGTCGGCCACACCCACACCCACACCCACACCCACACCCACACCGACACCGACCGTCGCGCCGACACCGGTCGACCGCACTCGCCCCTCGGTTTCCGGCGCTTCCGCGGTGGGTTCGATTCTCACTGCCACGCCCAACAGCTGGACGGGTCTGCCGACCCCCGCGTATCAGCCGACCGGTGCGAATGCCGGTCGCACCTTCAACGGCTACAACGTCATGTCAATTCAGAACGCGCTCACCGTCGCGGGCATCCCCACGAGCGTTGATGGGATCTACGGCCCTCAGACCACCGCCAATGTTCGCACCTTCCAGTCACGGTTCGCACTCACGGTCGACGGGATCGTCGGCCCGCAGACGTGGGGTCGAATGAGCTCACAAGCCGCCGCAGCGTCGACCTTTAGCTACGCATGGTTCCGCTGTGCGGCAGCGGTAACCTCACCGGTCAGCTCGGTGCCGACCGGTTGTGCCGCGATCGGCGGCGCGAGCAGCACCACTTACACAACCACCGCGGTCGACGCATCCCGGTTTGTGACGGTCGCAATCACGGCGACGAATCGGTCAGGTGCTCTAACGATCTGGGCTCCGGCAACGACCGCAGTCGGTCCCTAAACCCGATCACACCAGCGACGGCCGCCTCAGGGTGTCGGTGACCGCCGCTGTAACCGGTGTTCCGACGCCTCCGGACGCGACCGCGTGGTTGGTCGCGAGCGATGCTTAGCGGTCGGCGGCGGAGAGATGGACAGCAAAGCGGAATCCCTCAGGTCGACACCGATCCCCCGACTGCCGTGCTTGCGCAGAAGCTCTCCGGTAGCCACGCAAATTCCGCCAGGCGAACCCGGCGGAAGAATTGTTGACGGCGCCGAAATCGGGCGCCCGGGCTTTCTCATGGATGCGACGGTGATTCTCTTCGTGGGCACCGAGCTGCGCGCCAGGGAAACCTCGTCGGCTCTCGAGAGACACAACTCCCAGCTCCTGATGTGGCCGCGCGAACTTGCGGACGGGCGCATCGAGTTGCTCCCCGAGGACTACGGCACGATCAACGAGCTCACCGCCGACGCAGACATGATCTTCACCCCACCCATTGAGGATCACCATCAGGACCACCGCGCTGTCGCCTGGTTGGGGAAGAGCGCGATCCGTCGCCGTCCGATCACTCTCGTAGAATACGAGACGCCGTCACGGCTGGATACCTCGAGCCCCAACGCCTACAAGCCGCTGAGCTCGCGCGACGTGTATGACCACCTCGATGCACTCGCCGCCCACAAGAGCCAGAGCTCGAAGACTTACCTGCACCCGGACAGCGTCCGGGCCAAGCTCAAGACCCACGGCGAGCGGATCGGACACGAGTTCGCCGCAGCATTCACTATCCAGCGGTTCACGTTCGACTGATCACGCGCAGCACTCGCGCGTCGCATCATTCGCGAGGCACATCGACGCGCGACGTGATCTCCAGCCCGTCGGCGCTAGCCGTCGGCGGCTGCGAGCTGACCGCACGCTCCGTCGATCTCTTTGCCGCGCGTGTCGCGGAGCGTCGTGGGGATTCCGGCGGCCTCGAGCCGCGCGACGAACTCGCTCATGACGGCCGGCTCCGACGACGTCCAGATCGATCCAGGGGTGGGGTTGAGCGGGATCGGGTTCACGTGCACCCACCCGGTCCCCCGCGAGTTCAGTTTGGTTGCCAGCAGCTCCGCGCGCCACGCGTGGTCGTTCATGTCTTTGATGAGCGCGTATTCGATCGACACGCGGCGGCCGGTCGCCTCAAAGTAGGCGCGGGCGGCGTCGAGCGCCTCGTCGACCTTCCAGCGTGAGTTCACCGGGATGAGCTCGTCGCGGAGCTCGTCGTCGGGGGCATGCAGCGACAGCGCGAACGTGACGGCGAGCTTCTCCTGCGCGAGCGCGAGGATCGCGGGCACGAGGCCGACGGTCGACACGGTGATGTGGCGCGCCGACATCCCGAGGCCGTCGGGCTGTGGGGCGACCATCGAGCGAAGGGCCGCGATTACGCGGTTGTAGTTAGCGAGCGGCTCGCCCATGCCCATGAAGACGATGTTGCTCACGCGCTCGGGCGTGGTCTCGCCGAGGGCCTTGCCGCCCAGTTCGCCCTGAGCAATTGCTTGGTTGGCGCGCACGACCTGATCGACGATCTCGGCCGTCGACAGGTTGCGGGTGAGGCCGGCTTGACCGGTCGCACAGAACGGGCAGTTCATGCCGCATCCGGCCTGCGACGACACGCAGAGGGTGATGCGGCCCGGGTAGCGCATGAGCACGGACTCGACGAGCGCGCCATCGTGGAGCTTCCACAAAAACTTGATCGTGTCGCCCTTGTCGGTGCGCAAGCGCCGGACCTCGGTGAGCAAGGTGGGGAGGAGTCCGGCGACGAGTTCCTCTCGGCCGGCGGCAGGGAGGTCGGTCATGTCGGCGGGGTCGGACGTGTAGTGCGAGAAGTAGTGGGTCGACAGCTGCCCGGCACGGAAGGCGGGCAAACCGAGTTCGGCGACGCGCGCGCGGCGCTCGTCGGGGGCGAGATCGGCGAGGTGCACGGGCGGTTTGCCGCGCTTGAGCGACGCGAACTGCAGCGCGGGTCGGCCATCGGGGTCGAGCTTCTGTGTCCAGCCCTCCGCGGAAGGGCGAACTTGCGGTCGAGTGCGTTCGGCCGGGGTCAGTGGGATACTCATCACCTCCCAGCGTACGCGGGCGGCGGCGCACTCGGCGGGGTCAAGTTCGGTGAGGCCGCTGCGGAGCGGGATGCCGAACTCGCCGTCATCGCTGAAGAGCAGTCAGACATCGCGCGCGACCCTGAAGCGGAGCTTCGCGCACTGGCTGCTCACTAGGTGGGGACAGGCGTCACGCCAGACCTCGCGGTTGAGGTCGCGCGCCAGATCAGCGACCACGATGCGCTTGCGGCATAGCGGGACATTGAGCACGGCATCCGCGATCGCACGCCCCCGAGCGAGCCGTACGCCCGGGCATTCGGCGGCGCGTTCGCGTTCCTGATTGGAGGGGCACTGCCGATAGCGATGGTGCTCCTCGCTCCCCCACACCTGCGGGCGGTGGTCACCGTCGTCGCGGTTCTCATCTCGCTCGGGCTCTCGGTGCTCGCAGGGGCGTTCCTGCCAGATCCGGATGGCACTGCCTCGGGGGACGCAATGGTCGCGGTGCTCGCGACACACTGAGCGTTCCGCACCCGCGACCGCTGCGTCGGGCTGACAAGATTTGTCCCCACCGGCACGGCCTTCACACCGCTGCGCGGTGCGAAGGAACCGGCGCGGCGTGGGCCCACTTGCTCGCAAGTCCGTACCGCACGCCAAACGTAAGAGGAAAGGCCGCCCCATCTGGGACGGCCTTTCCTCTTACGTCGGGCTGACAAGATTTGAACTTGCGACCCCTTGACCCCCAGTCAAGTGCGCTACCAAGCTGCGCCACAGCCCGTGACAACTGCAATAGCTTAGCGCGTTCGGTGCCGTCGGGAATCCGTGAAGCCATTGCCAAACCGCTAGACAAGGCGCGTGCGCAGTTCCGGCCAACTGGCTTCGAAACCCGGATGTAGCAGCATCCGGTCGACGTCGGCGAGGCCGACCCACTCAAGCGCCACGCTCTCGGCATCGCCGATCACCGGGACGAACAACTCAAGGGCCTGTGCGACGACCGTCGTGTATGACCAGAATCCCAAGTCGATTGCGCTTTCGAAGAGTACAGACGCGAGGTCGCGCGGAACGCCGGCCTCCTCGTGCGCCTCACGGAACGCCGCCTCCTCCGCACTCTCACCGACTTTGCGGGCGCCACCGGGAATTCCCCACGTGCCCCCGTGATGGCTCCACTCGGCGCGGTGCTGCAACAAGACGCCGGCCTCCGGGCTCCACAGAAGGAGGCCGGCAGCACCAAACCGCCCCCAATATCGCTCACCGTTCGGGCCAGCGACCCACGCATCTCCGGGATCGCGCAGATGTAGCGGGGGCAGCGGCGGACGCTCCATCACGCGCGACCCCACAGTTCGGCGATCGTCGGCGCAGCGGCGTCTGAGAACAGCACTGTCACCCAGTCGCCGGCTGTCACCGTGCCCGGCTTTGTCACGCGAGCGTACGCGCCGAACCTGCGGGCGTCCGCGAAGCGCTTGACCCAGCCGCGCTCGTCGTCGCCGCCGACCCAGCGCGCAAATGTCTGACACGGGTTGCGCGGAGTGGTCAGTTCGACCTCAACCGCCTCCTCGCCCGTTCCAATCCTCCAGCGCTCCCCCGCGCGTGCGGAATTGACATCAATGCCGGAGACACGGAGGTTCTCGCCAAACCAGCCGGGGTGAAGCTCACGACCCAGTTCAGCGGCCCAGTACTCGGCGTCATCGTCACCATAAAAATAGAGCGCCTTGTCGAATCCGCCATGGTGCTTGCGGTCGGCCTGGACATCTCCCCGCAGACCGTACGGGCCAACTGAGATGCTGGATTTCACGGGACGCTTGTCGATCGCAGTGATACCGAATGTTCCCGCATCCGCCCGCAATTCGCTCACGACACAGACTGCGGTCACAAGAGCCATGACGTCAGTCTAAGCGGGCGTAGCGGTCCCGCTCAGGCTACGCGTCCGCGGCCGTCACTTGCCCTGGCCGCGGGAAAGCGGCGCGCATGTGATCGGACGTCAGCAGGTCACCGATCCCGATCATGAGGAGGCTAAAGATGATCTGCTCGATGGTCATCCACAACGGATACAGGCCGGGGATGGTGGCGATCACGAGCGTCACGATGGGAAAGATTCGGCTGAAGAGTCGCAAGCGGCTGTACCCCCAGTAGCAGCCTTCCGCGCCACGCGTGGCGAAGTAGTAGAGCGTGATCGTGATGCCGAGCACCGCGACACTGCGGAACCAGACCGCCCAGACCACCTGTTCACCGCGTGATGTCAGTACGATCGCGATCACCACGGCGGCGAGTCCCACGACGACCTCGGCGGCAAGAATCCACCGGATACCCCTAAAGGCCCGTCTCGTGCGCGGGTGGTGCACGAGGTCGGGGTCAACGCGATAGTTGACTTGCTTGCCCGCAGCGAACTTGTCGAGGGGTCGAAGGAACTCAAACATCCTGCGATCGACTCCCGCTTCTAACGCTTGCGCTTCTCGCGCACGCGCATGTTGACGTTGATGGGACTTCCCTCGAAACCGAAGATCTCCCGCAGTCGTCGCGTGATGAATCGGCGATACTGCGGGTCGAGGAATCCGGTCGTGAACAGCACAAATGTCGGTGGTCGGCTCGCGGCCTGAGTGCCGAACAGAATGCGCGGCTGCTTGCCGCCACGCACGGGATGCGGATGCTCGGCCGTGAGCTCGGCCAGGAGCGCGTTGAACTTGCCGGTCGGGATTCGCGTGTCCCACGACTCGAGGGCAAGCTCCAGTGCAGGTACGAGCTTCTCGAGGTGGCGGCCGGTCTTCGCCGAGATGTTGACGCGCGGAGCCCATGTGACGTGCGAAAGATCTTGTTCGATCTCGCGCTCGAGAGAGGTGCGGCGCTCGTCGTCGAGCAGATCCCACTTGTTGTATGCGAGCACTAGCGCGCGCCCGGACTCGAGCACGAGGTCGATGATCTTGAGGTCTTGCACGCTGATGGGCGCGGTCACATCGAGCACGACGACGGCGACTTCGGCCTTCTCGAGCGCGGCCGACGTGCGCAAAGTCGCATAGAAGTCGGCCCCCTGCGCGAGGTTGACCCGGCGACGGATGCCGGCGGTGTCGACGAAGCGCCAGAACTTGCCGCCGAGCTCGATTTGCTCGTCCACGGGATCGCGCGTCGTTCCGGCCATCTCGTTGACGACAACGCGCTCCTCGCCGGCGGTCTTGTTGAGAAGGCTCGACTTGCCCACGTTGGGACGGCCGAGGATCGCGACCCGGCGCGGTCCGCCGACCTCTTCCTTAGCGACGGCCGAAATCTCGGGCAGGATCGTCATGACTTCGTCGAGGAGGTCGGCGACCCCTCGGCCGTGCACGGCTGAGACCGGCCAGGGCTGGCCGAGTCCGAGCGACCAGAGCGCCGCAGCATCCGGCTCCTGACGCACGTCGTCGACCTTGTTCGCCACGAGGATCACGGGTTTCTTGGTCGCGCGCAACATGCGCACGACGTGCTCGTCGGTCGCGGTAGCACCGACTGTCGAGTCGACGACGAACAGCACCGCGTCGGCAAGGTCGATCGCGATCTCGGCTTGAGCCGCAACCGAGGCATTGATGCCCTTCGCGTCGGGCTCCCACCCGCCGGTATCGACGATCGTGAACTTGCGATCCTGCCACTCGCCTTTGTAGTTCACTCGGTCGCGCGTGACGCCCGGGGTGTCCTCAACGACGGCTTCGCGACGACCGATGATCCGGTTGACGAGCGCGGACTTGCCGACATTGGGCCGGCCGACGATCGCGAGCACGGGGAGGGCCGGCAGATAGACGATCTGATCGACGTCTTCGGTTGCCAGATCGAGAATGCCGAGATCGTCGTCGTCAAGGTCGTAGTCGCTGAGTCCCGCGCGAAGTGCTGCCGACCGCTGAGCCGCCTCGGTCTCGTCAAGTGAGCTGATGCGCTCGGCGAGCGCGGAGTCGAACTCGGGAAAATCGTCGGTATCGACGTCGGCCATGGCGTGTCCTTAGTTTTGCGTGCCCATTCGCACGAGACTCACGACAGCCTGCACGGTCTGTTCGAAGTCGAGATCAGTTGAGTCGAGAGTGGTCACACCCTCGGCGGCGTTCAGAAAATCGACTACACGCGAATCCTGCGCGTCTCGGGAGCTGAGCTCCCGGGCCGTCTTCTCGGCCGATGCCCCTGGGAGCTCCGCCGAACGCCTGATCATCCTAGCTTCTTCGGTCGCGGTGAGCAGAATCCGCACACCCGCGTCGGGCGCGACCACCGTCGTGATGTCGCGGCCCTCGACCACGATTCCGGGCTTCGTCGTTGACGAGATGATCTCGCGGAAGAACGCAACGAGATACGCGCGCACCTCGGGAACCCGCGCGATTGCGCTCACGACCGCTGTCACGCGTGGCTCGCGTATCGCCGCTGCGACGTCGTGAACCTCACCCGCGGAGTTCACACGCACGAAGTAGCTGGACGGTTCGGTGCCGATCGACAACTCGAAGCTAGCTAGCGACGCAATGAGCTTCGCGGAATCATCCGAGTCGACACCCTCGGCGAGTGCGCGCCAGGCGAGCGCACGATACGCGGCACCCGTGTCGAGGTAGTCGAACCCGAGCGCCGCGGCCGCGGCCCGCGAGACACTCGACTTGCCGCTGCCCGCCGGCCCATCAATCGCAACAACAGCCGTCATCGTTCTTCTCCCACGATCTTCCACCCGAGCCGGTCGAGCTCTCGGGCGAGCCCGCCCTCGATTTCCGGAAGCACCGACAGCTCGGCGAGACCGAACTGGGCCCCGGGTGAATGCTCTAGGCGCAGGTCTTCTAGGTTCGCGCCAGCGGCACCGACCTCCGCGAGCAACCGCGCGAGTTCGCCGGGTCGGTCATCCACGCGCACGACGAGGTGACTGAAGTGACTCGCTTGACCGTGCTTGCCCGGGATGCGCGCCACACCGGCGTTGCCGCCCGCAAGCACGTCGGCGATAGTCCGCCGCGCGCCCGGGGCGCTCACGTCGGCGAGGGCGGAGATCACAGCATCCAAATCGTCCCGGTAGTCGCGCAGGATCGATACGACGGGGGCAGCGTTCGCGCCGAGAATCTGCACCCACAGCTCGGGATCGCTCGACGCGATGCGAGTCGTGTCGCGCAGGCCTTGGCCCGCCAGCTCGACGGCGGCGGGCGGGGCATCCGCAAGTCGCCGCGCGAGAATCGTCGAAACGAGCTGGGGAACGTGCGACGTCAGAGCAACGCTCGAATCGTGCTCGCTCGCCGACATCCTCACGGGTAGCGCACCGAGCTCGAGAACCAGGTCTTCAACGGCACGCCGACGCGCGGGATTGCCTTCGCCGATGACCCACGGCCTACCGACGAAGAGGTCCGCGCGGGCCGAGATCGCGCCGCCGCGCTCGCGCCCTGCCAGCGGGTGCGAGCCGACGTAGCGCGAGACATCCGCCCCCGCGTCGATGAGTTCCGCCAGCACTCCGGCTTTGACGCTCGCGACGTCGGTGACCGTCGCGGTCGGCCACGCGGCGAGCTCTGCGGCGATGACGTCAGCGGTGACATCTGGAGGCACGGCCACAACGACGAGCGCAGGGCTGTCGGATGCCGCGGCGGCCCGGCCGGCTCCGTAGTCGATCGCGAGCCGAAGCTGCGCCCTCGACGAATCGTGCAGGATCACGTCGACGCCGCGGGCGACGAGGCCGTGACCGATGCTCGCGCCGAGCAGCCCGGCTCCGACAATTCGCACGGGTCCGTGGACTCGGCTCTCATTCATTAGTCGTCTTTCGATTCGCCGGGCTCGTCGCTCGGAGCCGAGCGGGAAATGGTCAGCAAGTGGCCGAGTTCAACTTTAGTGAGATCGCGGCTGCGGCCGATCGGAAGTGAGCCCAAGTGCAGCGGGCCGAATTGGCGACGCACGAGTTCGAGGACGGGGTGGCCGACGGCATCCATCATGCGACGCACAATTCGATTTCGGCCCGAGTGCAGGGTCAGCTCGACGAGGGTCACGGTGCCCGATCCACCGGGCAGGGCCCGCGCACGGTCGGCGGCGATCGGTCCATCATCGAGTTCGATGCCGCGAGTCAGTCGCGAGATCGTCTGCGCGCTCACGGTGCCCGATACTTTCGCGATATAGGTCTTGGAGACCCCGAACGATGGATGCGCGAGCACGTGCGCGAGTTCGCCGTCGTTGGTCAGCACCAGCAACCCCGACGTGTTCGCGTCAAGCCGGCCGACATTGAACAACCGCTCGTCGTACTCTCGGACAAAGTCGCGGAGGTCAGGTCGGCCGGATTCGTCTGCCATCGAACTCACCACTCCGACGGGCTTATTGAGCATGATGTAACGCTTGGACGTATCGGTCTGAATAGCCGTGCCATCGACCGTGATGAGGTCGGTCGTCACAACCCGTCGCCCGGGTTCATCGACGATCTCGCCATTCACAGTCACGCGACCTTGTGCAATGAGGTCCTCGCACACGCGACGGGACGCGACCCCGGCCGCGGCCATGATCTTTTGCAGACGCTCGCCTTCGGGATTGACCGGTGCCAACTCACTATCGGAGGTCATCGAAGCCCGCAGACCCGTCGTCGAGCAGTGGCGAAATGTGCGGCAATTCGTCGATCGAGTTCATACCCAATTGGGTCAACATGAGGTCGGTTGTCTCGTAGTGGATCGCGCCGGTCTCACTGTCGGTGAATGCCTCGGTCACGAGACCGCGTCCAAGCAGCGTTCGAACCACCGAGTCAACATTCACAGCACGAATCGAGGCGATCGCGCCGCGAGATATCGGCTGCTTGTATGCGATCACGGCGAGTGTCTCGAGTGCGGCCTGACTGAGCCGGGTCGGATTCTGCGTGAGCACGAAGTCGCGCACGACATCATCGTGTTCGGGACGCACGTAGATCCGCCACCCGCCCCCGACCTCGCGTAGCTCGAACCCGCGACGGACGCTCCCGTCAGTCCCGTCAAAGTCGACGACGAGTCGTTCGATCGACTGGCGCACCGCGGCAACCGGCGCGGAAACCGCGGTCGCCAGTGAGACGAGACTTTGCGGTTCGTCCGCGACCATGAGGATAGCCTCGAGCGCGCGCTCGATGTCGACCACGCCTCGCTTGGGCGCAGCATCCGGGTCGACGGTTTCGACTGCGCTGGTGTCGACGATCGTTTCCACCTCAGGTTCCATAGTCGGCTCCCAGAGTTGCGAGGCTGTCGTCGGACCAGTGCTGCGCGGTCCAGCGGATCGTCAATTCGCCGAGAGGCTCGAGCTGCTCGAAAGCGACCGCGGATCCGCGATACAGCTCGAGCACCGCGAGGAATCGGGCGATGATCACTCCCCGCACGTCTGCGCCCGCGACCAGTTGCCTGAACGTCATCGGCTCACCCCCGCGCAGGAGTGCGACCACGTGGGCCGCCTGCTCCCGGATGCTGACCAGCGGTGCGTGCAGGTGGTCCAAACCCACGACGGGCAGTTCGCGCGGAGCCAGCGCGAGTGCCGCAAGTGCCGCGAAGTCGGCCGGGCTCAGCGTCCAGACCAGTTCCGGGGTCTGTTTGCGATACTTTTCCTCGAGCCGCACCGATCGAAAGTGACGGGTCGACTCGGCCTCCAGATGGTCCCCGAACCACGCTGACGCTTCCTTGAACGCGCGGTACTGCAGCAGCCGAGCAAAGAGCAGGTCTCGCGCCTCGAGGAGCGCGACATCTTCGGCATCGACGAGTTCGCCTTGCGGCAGGAGGCCCGCGACCTTGAGGTCAAGCAGTGTCGCCGCGACGACGAGAAACTCGGTGGCCTGATCGAGCTCTTCGTCGGAGTCGAGTTCGCGCAAGTAGGAGATGAACTCGTCGGTGATCCGCGAGAGCGAGACCTCGGTGATATCCAGCTCGTGCTTGGCGATGAGGCTCAGCAACAGGTCGAATGGGCCGTTGAAGTTCGACAGGCTCACCGAAAAGCCGGTGACATCCGACTCCCGCTCGCCCGCGCCGATCCCTGTGCCGCTAGGCGACGGCGCCACGGGCGATCAGTTCCCTCGCGAGTTGGCGATACGCCTCGGCCGCGGGGTGGTCCGGCGCAAAGCTCGTGATCGGGGCTCCAGCGACGCTCGCGTCCGGAAACTTCACCGTGCGGCCAATGACCGTTTCGAGCACCGTGTCACCGAAGGTCTGAACCACTCGTTCGAGCACTTCTCGCGAGTGGAGGGTACGCGAGTCATACATCGTCGCGAGGATGCCATCCAGCTCGATCGACGGGTTGAGCCGGTCGCGCACTTTGTCGATCGTCTCGACGAGTAATGCCACACCACGCAGCGCGAAAAATTCGCACTCGAGGGGAATCAGAACGCCATGAGCAGCGGTCAGGGCGTTGACCGTGAGCAATCCCAACGACGGCTGACAATCGATGAGGATCACGTCGTACTGGTCGCTCACCTTCTTGAGCACGCGCGCCAAGATGGTCTCGCGCGCGACCTCGTTGACGAGGTGGACTTCGGCCGCGGAGAGATCAATATTGGCGGGGATCACGTCGAGGCCCGGGAACGCGGTGTGGATGATCGCTTCTGCCGGGTTCTTCACGGTTCCGAGGAGCAGATCGTAAATCGTTGGTACGTCATGTGTCGGCACACCGAGCCCCGCCGACAGCGCGCCTTGCGGGTCGAAATCAATCGCAAGCACGCGCCGGCCATATTCGGCAAATGCCGCCCCGAGATTGATCGTGCTCGTGGTTTTGCCGACTCCGCCCTTCTGATTGCACAGGGAGATGATTCGCGCGGGTCCGTGTCCACGAAGCGGCGGCGGCGTGGGGAAAACGGTGACCGGTCGACCGGTCGGACCGAGAACCGGTCGTTCGAGACCGGGCAGTACTGCCGCGTCATCCCGCTGTGCCGTCATGCAGAAAGTGTACGGCGGTAGGTTTGGCGCCCCGCTCTCCCACGCAAGGTATCGACCCGGTTCGCCTCTATCTGAGGTTGAAGGTTAGCGGGCCCTCGGGTGCGCCGTCGTGTACATATCCCGAAGTGTATCTGCAGTCACGAGCGTGTAGATCTGCGTCGTCGAGACCGAGGAATGACCGAGCAATTCTTGGACAACGCGCACATCTGCGCCGCCCGCGAGCAAGTGGGTTGCGAACGAATGGCGGAAGGTGTGCGGTGAGATCTCGATCCCGAGGTGCGCTCGCTCCGCCGCGGCGCGAATGATGAGCCATGCGTTTTGCCGGGACACTCTCTCGCCCCTCGCTCCGAGGAAGAGCGCCGGCGTCGACTTACCTTTAGCCGAGAGCGTCGGTCGGGAGCGCACGAGGTACGCGTCGATTGCGTCCCGCGCGAAGCTACCGACTGGCACGATCCGCTGTTTGCTCCCCTTGCCGAACAGTCGCACGACGTCGCCCTCGATGACATCGTCGACGTTCAACGCGACGGCCTCAGACACCCGCGCCCCGGTTGCGTAGAGCAGCTCGAGCAAGGCCTTGTTGCGCAGTGACAGGATGTCGTCACCGTCCGTTGCGGCAAGCACCGACGCCATCTGCTCCACGGTGATCGCCTTCGGGAGTCGCTGGGCGAGCTTCGGTGGGGATGCGTCGGCCGCGACATCCACCTCGACGATGCCCTCGTCGAGCAAGAACCGATGAAAGCCGCGAACGGTCGACAGCATTCGCGCCAGAGTGGACGCCGTCACGGGCCCATCGGCTCGCGTGCGAAGCTCGACCGCGAAAGCCGATACGTCAGCCGGGGCAATCTGCGCGGGGGTGACGATTCCGCGACGTTCAAGGCAGTGGTCGTAGGCGAATAGGTCGCGTCGGTACGCCTGCACCGTATTGTCCGAGAGCCCGCGCTCAATCGCGACGTGACGAAGAAAGCGGTCCGTGGCCGCCGTGAGCGTGAAGCCCGGGTCGGTCATCGCCCAGGGCGCTCGAGCGGATGGCGCGGCCACGGCGAATCCGCGGCAGCCAAGTCACGCCATCCTCGCTCTCGCGCCGCGTGAGCTGTGAGCACGGCAATCATGAGGATCGAGTTCTGCAGGCGACGTGAGAGCACACCCTCGACAACCTCGTCGAGTGGCACCCAGCGCACCTCGATACCTGCCTCTTCATCGGTGCGCTCGAACACTTCTTCGGTCGCACTCACCCCGCGGGCAAGATAGACGCGAATCACCTCGTTGCTTCCGCCGGGAGACGCCGCAAACTCGCTCAAGAGCGACCAATCGTCGGCGACGAGGTCGGCTTCCTCCGCGAGTTCGCGCTGCGCCGCGAGCACGGGCAACTCCCCGGAGATGTCGAGCAAGCCAGCGGGAAGCTCCCAGTCGCGCATGCCGATCGGATGGCGGTACTGCTTGATGAGCAAGACGCGCTCCCGCTCGTCAAGCGCAAGTACCGCCACGGCACCGGTGTGCGCTATGAACTCTCGGGAGATCTCGTGACCATCGAGAACGAAGCGCTCCCGCACGATGTCCCACACGATTCCGTCATACACAATGTCGGATGCGATGACTTCGGCGTCGGCAGAGTCGTCCGCGAGCGGCTCAGGCACCGATCGGCTCCGCGACCTCG
>Ga0209724_1000305_pt1 | contig 49994 bp, 54 predicted proteins | sample grotaG_FD_184143 | JGI IMG/M metagenome (GOLD analysis project Ga0209724, IMG submission 184143) | Glacier valley bacterial and archeal communities from Borup Fiord, Nunavut, Canada, to study Microbial Dark Matter (Phase II) -... | ecosystem: Environmental > Aquatic > Freshwater > Ice > Glacier ... | reverse complement strand
GGTGACGTGGCAAAGCCAGGCCACGCTGTACCAGCAGCGGGTGCCCCACTTCCGGCTCGGTTCGCGCATCTTGCTCGCCGGTGACGCGGCTCACCTCATCTCCCCTGCAGGGGGGCAGGGCATGAACCAGGGCATCCAGGACGCCGAGAACCTTGCGTTCTCCCTGGCAAGCGCGCTGGGCGGCGGGGACGCCGACGTGATGCTCGACGGCTACGCGCGCGAACGCGAACACATCGCCGACGTGGTCGCACGGCGCGCGCACGTCAACACTCTGCTTGAGATGGCCACGCCCACCTGGCTGCGCCCGTTTGGCTTCTGGGGCATGCGGTTCATCACGCGGCAGCGGTGGGTCATGCGCCTGATCGCGAGGCGGCTCTCGATGCGCGATTTGCGGTACCGGGCACGCGACAGCGCCAGGCTCCCGCGCGGGCGATCGGTGGGCCGCGCCGTGGGCCGACGCATGGCCGACGTCGCGTTGCCGCGAGGCACCCGGCTCTCCGCAGCGTTGGGGGGAAGGGTCGGCGTCGTGACGATCGGCGTGGAACTCGCGCGCCACCTCGAGTGTCCCGTCACGTGTCTCATGCTTGAGCGTGCCCCCAAGCGCTCGCGGCTGCGCTCGGGGGATGTTGCGGTGATCCGGCCCGACCGCACCATCGCCGTGGTGGTGCGTTCCCCCAGCCAGATCGAACTCGTCGGCGCGGTGCGTCTGGCGGGAGGGATCATCCGCCCGGAGTTGGCCCCGTGATGCGCCGCCAATGATGTCGGGCCCCGCGACGTCGGGTCCCGTGACGTCGGTGCGGCGGTCCCTTCGGGTTCGTCCAGGCGGAAACTGGACGTGGCGCTGAGACTCGACCCCGCTACTTGGTCGCCTTGCTTGGCTTGCTCCGCACCACGGAGACCTTGGGCTTGCCGTTTCCCGGCGAACGTGACACCACTTCGTAGCTGGGGTGGGCCTTGAGGAGGTCCGTGAGCTTGGCGTAGCCCCACGTGCGGGAGTCGAAGTCGGACGCGAGCCGCGACAGATTCTGGCCCACCGAACTGAAATTCGCCCAACCGTCGTCGTCGGCCGCAGTCTCGACGGCCTCGGACAAGAGGTTGGCCAGCTCCGGGTCGCCCTGGAGCGGCGGCTTCGCCTTGGTTGCCGCGGGCTCGGGAGTCGCTGTGGTCTTGGGAGCCGCCGCGGGCTTGGTCTTAGCCGTCGCAGCCGCGGCCGACGCCGCGCGGGTGGTCGCGGGCTTCGCCTTGGGTGCCGCCGCGGTCGCCTCGGGCCTCGTCTTGGTCGCAGGCTGGGGCGCTGCTTTCGGGCCGCCCAGGTTCTCCACGTAGATGAACTTGGTGCACGCCGCCACGAACGGCTTGGGTGTCTTCATCTGGCCAAAGCCGTACGCCATGAGGCCCTGCTCGCGAATCCTGGCCGCGAGCCGCGTGAAGTCGCTGTCGCTCGACACCAGGCAGAACCCGTCGACCGTCTCGCCGTGGAGCAGATCCATGGCGTCGATGATCAGCGCGCTATCGGTGGAGTTCTTGCCGGTGGTGTAGCTGAACTGCTGGATGGGCTGCACCGAGTACTTGAGCAGCTCGTCCTTCCACTTGGCCAACTGCGTGTTGGTCCAGTCGCCATACGCCCTGCGCACGGTCGCGGTGCCGTATTTGGCGATCTCTACCAGCAGGCGCTCAAGATGCTGGGCGCTCGCGTTGTCCGCGTCGATGAGTACTGCAAGCCGGGCCTCGTCCGTAGGTTTTGCCATGAGTCCACTGTGCCACTGATCGAGTACCGCTGATGGGGGTGGAGGTGCCTGCGGCTGGACGGGTTTTCCACAGGGCCGAGCGGAAGCGGTGCGCCCGGCCGTAGCGTCGGCTTGAGGCACGCGGAAGGTGTCCGCGCCGTCGTCCGCCTGATTGTGGTGGACACAATGTCGCGGAAGGGGGATACTGAGCCTTGTCGGTCACGTGGGCCGAAAGTGCGGCCAAGCATCAAATCCCGCGCGACGAAGCGCTGTACGCGATCGCGCACGCGGAACTGTTCATCGAGTCCTTTGGGCAGCCGCGAACAGGCGATCGGGCTCCATCGTTGTTCATCGGTCCCAGTCGTTACGGAACCCTCGAGGTCCTCGCGGTGATCACGCCGCCGCGCGAGATCTGGGTGTTCCACGTGATGCTGCTGCGTGCTGGGACAGCCAGGGTCGCTGGGTATCACAGCTAGAAAGGAGCCCGCCATGACCGCCAACTCAGAAGTGGAAGCCGCCAGTTTTGCGGCCTACCCCGACGCTTGGGGCGCGCCTCAGGGGCGCGTCACCGGCGCCGACGCTGCCGCTCACGGCCGCGCCCTGCTCGAATCCGCCGGAGTCGATGTCGCCGCCGTCGAGCGCCGTGTTGGCCGCCCGCGCATCGGCGGCGCGGCGGGACGCAAGGGAGAACGAAGTGCGCGCGTCAACGTCGCGGTGACTGACGCGCAGGGAGCGATCATCGACCGGCTCGCCGGCCAGGGGCGCTCCCGAAGCGACATCGTGCGCGAGGCGCTCGACGAGTATCTCGCGGCGCGAGCTTAGGTCTGGCCCGCGAGCCGTGGCTCGCTACAGCTCGAGACGGCCTTCCGGGATGTTCGTTATCCACAGCGCAGATGCTTCCTGTAGCAGGCATGGCGCTTGCCCGGTATGGTCGGCGGCATGGCTCGATTGTCACGGTTTGTGGCGGTTGCAGTCCTCTTGGGGGGCGCGACCGTATCTCTGTCCGGGTGCACGGGGGATTCCGATCCTGTGGTGACGCCCAGTGTGTTGGTGACTGCTGCGACTCCGTCGCCCAGTGTGTCGCCCTCGCCTGCTGCGTTGAGCGATGAGGAGCTCGTCGCTCTGATCCCCGAAGAGGCCCGCCTCGAAAACTTCGGGAGTGCGGTGAGCTTCGCGAGGTTCTTCCTGCTCGAGTATCACCGCATGTTTGTTGAGAAAGACCCTTCCCTGTTCCGATTTGCTTCAGGGGCGGAGTGCGAGTTCTGCGCGAGCGCGCTCGACTCCTACGACGTGCTCATCAGCGCTGGCGGAAGGACTGCGGGTGGAGACATGTCGGTCGACGCTGAGCGGGCGACCGGAGGACTTCGCGATGACGGGTACTGGTACGTAGGTGTGCCTTTCACCGCCGCGCCTAACTCTGACTATGCGGCCGACGGTGAGCTCCTCGACGAGGGTGCAGGCGCAACGGGTCAGGCTTCACTGCAGTTGGAATGGCGCGAGGCGCGATGGAGCGTCGCCGGTGTTGAGATCGATGCGGCCTAGACGTGCTCTCGCTTCTGTCGAGTGTGATCGCGACCGGGCTTGTCTTGGGTCCACACGCCCTCCTCCCTTTCGGTTCGGACATCACATCTGTGACCGATGATTCGGGCGTCGCTGCGATGGCTTCAGATGCGGCGGCTTCGCAGGGGGCTCCCACCTCGGCGTCTGCGTCGGGCGATCGTTGGCAGCGTCATGCGATTTGTCGTGAGTGGATCACGGTGGAGCTGACGGGTGTGATGTTCAGCGGTGTGTGGGATGGGGTGATTCCCGATTGCGCGGGTGAGGTGTTGTCGCCTCCGGTGCCGTGCGCCGATGGTGAGGTGGCTCTGGACCCTTGGTGGGTAAGCCGTGTTCGCGCCGATGGCACGTACGGTTCCTGGGGGCAGTTAGGGGGCTTCCAGTGCACGGGTGACCTGATCTATGCGCAGGTTGCGAATGTGTGGGCGACGATGCCCATCGCTCCCAACACCTATCAAGTTCAGCCTGCGACCGGTTATGCGATCGCCGAGCTGGGTGTGAACCTTGCGGTCGACACCAACCCGCGCACGCTCGCGGTCACCCTCATGGGAGCCCCTGTCACGATCAGGGCGGTCGCCACCCAGTACTCCTGGTCCAACACGGACGGCACGTCATGGACCAGCACCACACCTGGCAAAACCTACGAGCAGGGCGGAGAGCCGTTCACCTTCCCCCGCACCGCGGAACACCGCACCACGTTCACCCTCACGACCACGTGGAGGGGCGAGTACTCCGTTGACGGCGGAGCCGCCTGGCGTGATGCGCCCGGCACCGCGACCACCACGTCGGCCTCAACAACCGTTCATGTCTACAACCCTCACACCCACCTGGTGGACTGCGACCTGAACGGCAACTGCGTGTCCGGCTCCCAGGGTGGGGGCAACCAGAAAACCATCCTGGACCCAGGCGGTGACGGCATCGACAACTACCTGATCCCCGACAGCCAGATCGACGACTACCTCGCCGCCCGCGACGCCGACCGCACCTGGACCCACGTCGAACGCAAAGGCTAGTTCCAGTTGACTATCGATATTCTGGATATTAACCTCCGTTATATGAGAACCAAGGCGCCATTGCTAGCGCCGATCTTTCGGTCTGAGGGTCAGGCGCGCCTGCTTGCCGTTCTGCTCCTGGGCGACGTCGAGTTGTCGATCTCCGATGTCGCGGAGCGTGCACACCTCGCGTACCCCACGGCCCACCGCGAGGCCGCACGGCTTCTCGACGCAGGCATCCTCGAGGAGCAGAAGGTGGGACGCGTGCGCTTGTTGCGCTCCAACCCGCAAAGCCCTCTCACCGCGCCGCTTCGCGAGATCCTGCTGGTGTCCACCGGCCCCGTGGTGCTGCTCGCCGAGGACCTCGCTGCGATCCCCGGCATCGAAGCGGCCTTCCTCTACGGCTCCTTCGCCGCGCGAATGGCGGGGCAAGAGGGCCCCGCACCGCACGACATCGATCTCATGGTGATCGGCTCGCCCGATGCTGCCCAGATCTACGCTGCGTGTGCGCGCGTGGGGGAGATGGTTCACCGCCCAGTCAACCCGACCGTCATGAGCTGGGACGAGTTTCACGCGGAGTCCGGCTTCCTGTCCGAGGTGAGGTCGAGTCCCGCCATTCCCGTCATCGGGGGGCTCCCGTGGTGATGACGCCCCTTACCGCGCATCAACAAACCGCGGTCGACTCCTTGGTCAAGGCCGGGCGCATCGCGCCGGTCCCGGTCGACCTGGTGAGGGCTTCCTCGTTTCTAGGCAACGCCTCCGAACTTCTTGCGGAGCTACCCAAACTCACCGGCGCGAGCGCGCGCTACACCCTCGCGTACGACGCCTGCCACGATGCGGGCGAGGCGCTGTTGGCGTTGTACGGCTTTCGCACCACGAATGGCCCGGGTCAACACGAGGCTCTGGGCCGTTACCTGTGCGCCGTCCTCGACATCCCCCCGGGCGATGCCGCGGCGCTTCGCTATGACCAGCTACGCAGGTCTCGGAATCAGCAGCGCTACCAGGCGGGACCTGTTGGCGCCGCTCAGGCGAACCTCGCGACCCAGACGGCGCAAGAGCTCTTTGATGCGGCGCTCGACAGGGGAATCGCTCTCTAGCCAGCCACTTTGCCAAACCGTGACATCGGCGCCCTTCCCGCGGCGCCAACAACGGGAGTAAGGTCCGATGCTTGTGCGCCGGACATCTCCGGCCACCGCAGCACCGCCAGCACCACCACCGCACCACCGCAGCACCACCAGCAGGGAAAGGAGCCACCGTGTCGTACGCCGCTTATGCCGCCACCACGGTCGGCTTTGCCCTGCCCGGGTTCCAGTTTCAGCCTCAGCTTGAATTGCGTAACGAACGCACCCTCAAGCCGGGCCAGCCTGACCCACGCCAGCGCCTCAATAGCTAGCGCAGCGACCTCCCACTAGAGACGTGCGGGCACGAACGCCCGCCGTACGTCGGCGCCGTCCTCTTTGGACCGGTGAGTCCCTGCGCGAAGCCTGAAGGCCACGCCCCTGACATCCGTCGTACAACCGTGCGCGCGCACGCCTGCTCGCCACGGCGTCGGCCGCCCCTTGCCGGGGCCCAGCCGGCACCCCGCCAACACAAAACCCACATAGAAAGGAAATCACCATGGAGAAGCTGAACGCTCGGCTTCTGAACTGGGCATCCATCCTGGATCCCCAGACCAAGGAGCAGGCGATCACCACGTCATCCATGCCGTTCATCTACCCTCACCTCGCGCTGATGCCCGACGCCCACCTGGGCCTGGGCGCCACCGTCGGCTCGGTCATCCCCACCCTGGGGGCGATCATCCCGGCCGCCGTGGGGGTGGACATCGGCTGCGGCATGATCGCGGTGAAGACGCAGTTCACCAAGGACGACGTCGCGGGAGGGGCCGCGGCAGGTAGGGACCTGAGCGTGCTGAGGGAGCAGATCGAAAGGTCGATCCCTCTGAGCGCAGGCGGCAAGAACCAGAAGATTAGGCACACCGCTCAGGCACGGATCGAGGCCCTCGAGGCCCTGGCCACGCCCGAGCAGCTCGCCAGGATCGACGGCCTGTCGCGGCTCTGGAGGAACCAGTTGGGGACGCTCGGCAGCGGCAACCACTTCATCGAGGTCAGCCTTGATGAGGCCGATGCTGTGTGGTTCTTCCTGCACTCCGGTTCCCGGGGCGTGGGCAACAGGCTCGCTCAGCACCACATCGCGGTGGCTCACACCGTGATGAGCAGGTACTGGATCACGCTGCCCGACAAGGACCTCGCCTACCTGGTGGAGGGCTCGGAGGAGTTCGACGAGTACATCGCCGACCTCACCTGGGCGCAGGCGTTCGCGCTGGCCAACAGGGAGGAAATGATGGACAGGGTGGTGGACCAGTTCGAGCGGTGGATGAGCGTTGGGACGGGCACGGACGACGCCACCGAGGTGACCGTGGAGCAGCTCACCCGGATCAACTGCCACCACAACTTCTCCGCCAAGGAGAGGCACTGGGGCAAGGACGTCTGGATCTCCAGGAAGGGCGCCATCTCGGCCAAGGACGGCGAGTGGGGCCTCATCCCTGGTTCGATGGGCACCGCGTCGTACGTGGTTCAGGGCCTCGGCAACGCCGTCGCGCTGAACTCGTCCCCGCACGGGGCCGGGCGGATGTTCTCGCGGACGGCCGCCAGGAAGCAGTTCACCAGGGAGGATCTGCGGGCCTCGATGGTGGGCATCGAGTACAAGGACTCCGACGCGTTCATCGACGAGATCCCTGCCGCGTACAAGGACATCGATCAGGTCATGGCAGACGCCGCCGACCTGGTGGAGATCCGGCACACGCTCAGGCAGATCGTCAACGTGAAGGGGGACTAGGGATGGAGGTGGCGGGCGCGGCAGCGACGACTGCGCCCGCCGGCGACACGTTCCTACCCCGCCACCACCACATCGGCCCGGCCGCGCGTGGCCGCGATGACCTCCGCATTCGCCTGGTCCGAGCCTGCCGCGAAGGCCCGCGCGTCTTCCTCGGTCCGCCCATACGCCCGATGCCGTGCGACTAGTCGTTCCATCCGCACCTGCTCGTCCACCTCGACAAACCAGCACTCGTCCACCAGGTCGCACACCCCGGCCCACGGACCGTCATCGACCAGCAGGTAGTTGCCCTCCACGATCACCAGCGGCAGCTCGCGCGGCACCGGGATGGCGCCCGCGATCGGCTCCTCGACCTCGCGCCGGAACTGCGGGGCATACGTCACCGGCTCCTCGGCGTCGCGCAGCCTCGCAAGGAGCGCCACAAAGCCCGACGCATCGAACGTGTCCGGCGCGCCCTTCCGCCCCGCGCGGCCCAGTCGCTCCAGCTCGGCCTGTGCGAGGTGGAAACCGTCCATCGGCACCACGATCGCCAGGTCGGGGCCTAGCGCGTCGGCGACTTTTGCGGCGAGCGTCGACTTTCCCGATCCCGGCGCCCCGGCGATGCCCAGCAGATGCCTCGGGACGATGCCTGGGTCGGCGCCGCAGCCCCCTTGCGAGCCGCCGCCCGCGAGCACCCGCGCACGCTCCACAAGCGCCTCGAAGCTCATCGCCTTATCCACCCCGCCAGCATGCCACCGGTTCGCCGTGGTTGACGTGCCGCGCGCTGGGCTGGGTCTTGCGGGGGATGTCTGCGTGGTGTGAGCGACTGATGAATACGTTGACCGATTAGTTAACGTGTTAACAGAGTGCACACAGTAGTGAGCCGGGAGGGCCCTCCGGCGCGCGCACCAGGGCCCAAAGCACCAAGTTTCAGGAGGCGCCAGCGATACGTTGAAAGTTCGTCCGCTCTTGCGAGTATCTACGAGGGGAATTGCAATGTCCGTGACTCCAGGTGTTGGCCAGCCCTATATGGCCGTGTACGCCGTCAAGCCGCCCCTGCTGGCGCTGGCCGTGGTCTCGCTGTGCTTCGGCATCGGCGGCGCCCTCCTGCTGTGGGTGCCGTTCCTTGGCTGGATCCTCGGCATCGTTGCCGTGGTGACGGGCCACCTCGCGGTCAGTCGTATCCAACGCTCGATCCAGCCGCGCTCAGGAAAGGGTCTCGCGATCGGTGGCCTCGTGACGGGCTACTTCGCCACTGTGGTCGGGACGTTCTTCTTTGTCGCGACCATCATCCTCGGCGTCCTCGGCAACAACTCCTGAGTCGCCGCGCGCAGCGAGCGCGCAGGCAACCGCTGCACGGGCATCGCAGCCTGTGACACAGCAAAGCGGGACGTCCCCGTAAGGAACGCCCCGCTGTGCTCACCGGGAGTGGTCGCCTTGTGGCGGCCGGCGGCCGGTGATCGCTTGCTAGATCTCGCTGGACCGCTTGCGCTTGGTCGAGGCGAACAATGCGGCAGCGCCCAGGAGCACCAGCGCGGCGGCGCCGCCCGCGAGGCCGCGGACCTCATCCGAGTTCGTTCCGGTGGAGGCGAGGCTGTCCGTTCCGGTCGACGCGACGTCGTCCGCCGCAGCGAACACGATCGGGTCCTTGACCGTCACGGTCTTCCAGCCGACGAGCGAGCCGTCGGGTGCGTAGAGCGCCAAGCGGTGAATGCCCACGTGGATCGCGGCCGGCACCGTGACGGCGAACGTGTCGACGCCGAGTTCGAGCGGCGTCGAGAAGGCCACCACGCGGTGGCCGTCGGCGGCGCCGATGGAGTCGCACGCGCCGGGCTTGACCCAGATGGTGTCGAGGATCGTCACGAGGCTGGTGGAAGCGCCGGTGGGGAGACACACGTCGACCCCGCCTTCCGTGGCAGCGGTGAGGTCCGTCTCGTACGCCTGGAACGTGACCCCCGTGAGCGTCACCGACGTGCCCGACTGCGTGACCGGTACCCCGGTGGCGGTCATCTCCGTGCCGTACCAGAGCGAGCCGCGTGCGAAGTCGGCCGCAGTGAGCGAGTGCGTGAACGTCTGCGTCTGCGACGTGCCCGCCGCAACGGTGGAGGCGAACGTGGGCAGCAACCCGGTCACATCGGTGCCGGCGGCGTCGCCGACCGCGAGGCCGGTGAGATCCCACAAGCCCGTGTTGGTTACGGTCGCGGTGAACGTCACCGTCTCGCCGATGCTCGGGAAGCCATCGAGGTTGTCGTCCACGTACGTTCCGGTCGTGTCGAGCGTTGTCGCCGGCGCGACATACACGCCGGTCGTGATGGTGGGGGCGTTGTCGTGACGCTTCTTGCTCGTCCCGTCGGCCTGGCCGGTGTAGAAGACCCTCAGCCCGGCGTCGAGCGTGCCGCGCGTCTCATCGGCCGACGTGATGGTGTAGTCCCACTCCTGGGCAACCTGGTCGCCGCGAGCCACCGGCGTGCCCACGAACGCGGCCGCTGCGGGGCCCGACACGTACGGGTCGGTGAGGTCGTTCACCGAGTCGATCAGCAGGTCCTGGTCCGACAGGTTCTCGAAGACGGCGCGGTACGTGACCGTCTCGCCCTCGTTGCCGATGCCGTCGCCATTGGCGTCGTTAAGTTGCGCCTTCGTATACGTCACGGAGGCCCTCGCGGTGAAGGTGCGCAGGTAGATCCGCTTGTTCACTGCATGCGTATAGGAGCCGGGATTGATGGTGAACGCCGCAGTGGACGGGGCCGCCTGGATGGCAAAGTCGAGGTCCACATAGCCGCGCTCGATGTCGGCCGGAGTCACCTTGTAGCTGGTCCACGAGCCGCCGAATGAGGTGAGGTACGCGGCACCAAAGTTCGGCGTCGGGAGTGCGACCCCCTGCGTCAGGGCCAGGCCGGTCGTGGTGATGGATATGGTCCCCGTGACTGCGGGGCCCGCTGCCCTCGCGAGCTGCAGGTAGTTCGCGACGACGTTGCCGTCGTTGCGCACACTAAAGGTGTAGTCGATGACGTCTCCGGCCACCGCGTCTCCGAGAGCCACGGCCCCGCCGGTGCTGGTGTGCACCACGGTGCTGACGTCGGTAGTCACGGAGGCGTCAATCGGTTCGGTGGGGGCGGTGCCTACCGTCACCGGCACCGTGCCTGACATCTCGCCTGCGGCCCAGCCCACCGACGCGTCGGCAAAGGTGACGCCGCCCGCGACCATATCGTCGTACGTGACCGTGCGGCTTGCCCCGTCGAGGTCAAAATGGGCACCCGGTGCGAGAGCGAAGGTGACCGGGCCCGCGATCGTCACGTCGAGGTTCACCGCGCTGGTGTTGGTGATGCGCGCGACGTACTTCACCGTGTCGCCCTCGACCAGTTGGTTCGCCACGCTGCCGTGGTTCTCGGTCATGTCAAAGGTGGTGGAGACGCTGATGGGCGTGGGTGCCGTGTAGAGCGCCGGCGGTGCGGGGAAGACGTCGGTGTGGGAGACACCGTCAATCCTGTACGTGACGCTTCCTGCGGGCCAGTGCGGCCCTCCGCCCAGCGCATCCAGCTGCCCCGCCGTGACGACCATGGTCCCGTAGAGGCCGCGGTCCGTGCCGGCCGTGTACACGGTGCCCGGGCTGTAGGTATTACCGCGCATCGTGATCTCGTCGACCGTTGCCTCCGTGGCGGAACCCGTCATGGCGTACCTCATGCTGTAGCCGACGGTGTCGCCCACGTCGGGCCGTCCGTTGCCATTGACGTCATTGGTAAGTGTGACGCTCCTCCACTCGGGGATGAGCTTGGAGTCGTCGACGGGGACGGCCGAGGCCGTGGGCGTCGCTGCGACCGTGAGGCCGATGGCCACCAGCAGCATGGCTATGGTCGCGGCAATGATGCGGCGCACAGGGGACAGGGCATACGACATATGGGGCTCCTCAGCCGTCAAGCACCCGGGAGCCTCGTTGGCCGGGACTCGCGCAGGTGTGACGCGCGTCACCCTACGGGACTTAGGGCCCTATTGCGAGGCACTCTGCGGCGCGTGCGGTCGGCGCGCGCCGTAAATGCCTCAAAGGCGGACATCCTGGTGGTGTTGTCCTGGCCGCGTTGTTCTGGTCGCGTTGTCTTGGCGTCGGTCCGCTGGTGCCGCGCTGTTGCGGCGGTGGGGCGGTGTTGCCTCGCTGTCGCTTGGCGAGGGGCCGGTCGGTGTGTTGTCTCCGCGGTTGCTTAACGCGTGAATGAAATCGTGGGGGCGGAGTAACTGCCTCCGCCTCTTCCTGTGCATTTGGTTGTGCCGTGGACCGGGCGTGCGCGGACGGTTTTCCTCGGTGTTCGTTATCCACAGCGCCGATGCTTCCTATAGCAGGCACGGCGCCTGGCCGGTAGGGTCGCGGCATGGCTCGATTGTCACGGTTTGTGGCGGTTGCAGTCCTCTTGGGGGGCGCGACCGCATCTCTGTCCGGGTGCACGGGGGATTCCGATCCTGTGGTGACGCCCAGTCCGTCGGTGACGGTAGTGACTCCGTCGCCCAGTGCGTCCCCCTCACCTACTGCGTTGAGCGACGAGGAGCTGCTCGCGCTGATCCCCGAGGAGGCACGCGGTCAGGACTTCGTGAGTGCGAGCAACTTCGCCAAGTTCTTCGTCGGTGCCTACACCGGGCTATTCGTCGACGGTGCTGACGTGGGTCTTTACCGGGCGCTCAGCGCAGAAGGATGTTCGTACTGCGCTAGCGCGCTTGCGAATGCTGTCGAGACGGCCCAAGCGGGCGCGCATAGCGAGGGTGGCGTGTTCTCTTTCCCGGACCTCCTTGGCCGTGGCGGTCTGCGAGACGACGGATTCACCTACGTTGCGCAACCGTTTGCCTTGACTGACGCAACGACTTTTGGTCCCGAGGGAGAGCCTCTTGGATCTGGTCGCGGCGGTACCGGAGATGTCGGTGTGAAGATGCGTTTTGATGATGGCGCTTGGCGTGTCTACGCGGTCGAGTTCTCTTTTGATGATGAGTGACGAGTCCCGCGCGCGTGGTCTGATTTCGCTCGTTTCTGTCCTGTTGCCGATGCTCTTCCCGATGATCGGATCAGATACGAGGAACGAAGATGAAGGAGACCATCAGGCAATCATCGAGTTGAGTGACGACCAAGCTGCTGCCCAAGGCGCTCCCGTCTCGTCGCCCGCGTCGGGCGATCGTTGGCAGCGTCATGCGATTTGTGCGGAGTGGGTGACGTTTACCCATGTGGGGGTGCTCGGCGCGACGCACATTCAATCCAGTTGGTCTCCATCGATTCCGGCCTGCACGGGCGAACCGTTTCTGCCTCTCGCGGCGTGCCCGGATGGCTCCGTGCCTCTGGACCCATGGTGGGTGAGTCGTGAGACTGCAGGCGTGTACGGCCCCTGGGAAATGACGGGCTCGGCGCAGTGTGCGGCGGACCTGTTGTTGGCCCAAGTTGAGCGGGCGTGGGCGACGATGCCCATCGCTCCCAACACCTATCAAGTGCAGCCCGCGACGGGCTATGCGATCGCCGAGCTGGGTGTGAACCTTGCGGTGGACACCAACCCGCGCCAGATCGCCGTGACCTTGATGGGCACCCCGCTGACCATTAGGGCGGTCGCGACGCAGTACTCCTGGTCCAACACCGACGGCACCTCCTGGACTTCGACCACGCCGGGCAAGACCTACGAGCAAGGTGGAGAGCCGTTCACGTTCCCCCGCACCGCGGAACACCGCACCACGTTCACCCTCACGACCACGTGGAGGGGTGAATACTCAACCAATGGCGGCGTCACGTGGCGTGACGCACCGGGCACCGCGACCACCACGTCCACCTCCACGACCGTGCACGTCTACAACCCCCACACTCACCTCGTGGACTGCGACCTCAACGGCAACTGCGTGTCCGGCTCCCAGGGCGGCGGCAACCAGAAGACCATTTTGGACCCCGACGGCGATGGCATCGACAACTATCTGATCCCCGACAACCAGATCGACGACTACCTCGCCACCCGCGACGCCGACCACACTTGGACCCACACCGAACGCAAAACCTTCAGCTGACGCTGCCGGGCGTGAACCGCGGCGCGTTGGGTCGCGCTGCGCCGTGTCGCGCTGCGCTGTGTCGCGCTGCGCTGGGATGCGTCCCTTCGGATCACCTAGTACTGGGCCGTGTTGGTGTCGTGTGCGCGATCAGTTAACGCATTAACCGATCAGTTAACGTGTTACCAGAGTGCACACAGTAGTGAGGCGGTGAGCCCGCCGACCCCGGGGGCACCGCTCCCGTCACCGGGGCTCGTGACGATCCCGCGCCTGGTGTGACCGCCGGGCAAAGGAACGGGCAAAGGGCAACGGGAAAAGCGCAAAGGGCGGTGGGCACCGCGCAGAGACAGGTCACGTGGTCGAGGCGTCGTAAACACTCTGGATCGAGGCGTCGAGTGCCGCGTCAAACTCGGCCTGGCTCTGGTCGACGCTCAGACCCTCGACCAGCGCGCGTGAGAAGTTCGCGGCGACCCCGTGGTTGCGGGCAAGCCGCGCCGTGGCCTCCTCGCGCGCGTAGCCGCCGGACAGGGCGAACACTCGCAACACGTTCGGGTGCTCGATCAACTCGGTGTGGAAGCCGTCCACCTCGGGCAGCGTGAGTTTGAGCATCACCTGCTGGCCGGAATCGAGCCCGTCGAGCGCGGCCAGAAGGGAGGCCTTGAGCAGTGCCTCGGCCTCGGCCTTCTCGGGGCTGTGAATGTCGATCTCGGGTTCGATAATCGGCACCAAGCCCGCGGTGAGTACCTGGCGGCCCACCTCGAATTGCTGATCCACCACGTCGTTGACGCCCGCTTCGTTGGCCAGTTTGATGAACGACCTCATCTTGGTCCCGAAGACGCCGTGAGCCTTCGCCGCGTCGAGCACCTTCGCCAGGTCCGGCATTGGCCTCATGAGCTGGGAGCCAAAGACCTCGGTCGCGAGTCCCTTGTCGATCTTGAGGAACGGGACGATGCCCTTGTCTTCCCACAGGTACTCGGCGGCACCCTTGCCCCCGATCTCGCGGTCCATGGTCATCTGGAAGAGGACCGTCCCCAGGATCCGTTCACCGGTGAAGACCGGACTGGTGATGATCCGGGTGCGCATCTCATGGGCGAGGTCGAACATCGCCTCCAAGTTTGCGTACGCGGCGTCGTCGACGCCGTAAAACCGCAGCGCCTTGGGGGTGCTGCCACCACTGTGGTCGAGCGCGGCGATTAAACCCTTCCCGCTCTTGATCTTGTTGAACTGTTCGGTATCCATGCGTCCGCCTCCTCGCGTTCACTGGAGCTACCAGCCCTTTCTTGAGGGGTGATTCTTCTGGCTTACACCTGCATGAGGGGGCGCGGTCGGGATCAAGGTCCCGCCTTACGAGGGGTACGGTCTCGCTCACGGGGGATCAAGGTCCCATGTTGCGGGAATTGGGCGCGGTTGAGGCAAGCCCGCGTATGGCCGACACCAGCAGCGAGTGATCGCCTACGAGTAGTCGCTCATCCGGTCGTCCAGCATCCAGTCCCGATCCGCGGTCCTGGTGTCCAGCAGGGGGTCGCCGTCCTCGAGCAGAAAGTAATCGCGCCGCACCCCGCCGGCCAGCTCTGCGCCCACGCCGTCGCCCGCGTCGTCCCACGTGACGTCGACCACGCGCCACTCACCGCTCACCCACACCCTGTCCCATGCATGCCCGCCCGACGTGAGCCCGCCATTCGCCTGGCCGGTGACGACCACCGCACGCAAGCCCACGGCATCGGCCGCAAGTAGGAACGCCTCGGCGTAGCCGGTGCACACCGCGGTGTGGTCCACGAGGATCCCGTACGCCTCCTGCGACCGCGCGACCGCCGCCGACTCCAGGCTCTGGGTGCCCGCAGCGATCGCCTCGTAGGCAGCATCGTCGTACGTGGCGGTGCGGGCAATAGCGTCGTGGATAAGCGCAGCCTTCTCGGCCTCCAACGTGGCCGATGTCGCGCCCGAGTCCGCCACCAGGGCCGCTACGGCGGCAACCGTCGCCACCCGTCTGCGTTCGGCTTCCGTGTCGTCGTACACATAGTCGGGCTTGACGAACGTGACGCCATTGCTCTTCTCGATCGTGTAACCGGCGACAAAAACGTACGGGTTCTGGGTGATCGCCTCGCCCATCGCGTCGTTCACCTCGTTGATCGCGCTCGAGGACGTCGCGGTCGCGAACATCACGTTGATTGAGTCGTCCTGAGCCACCATGCTGCGCGCCAGGAACAGCACCAGCTCGTCCGAGCCGAACACTGGATACGCCACCTCGGGGCCCGCGGGCACGCCCTGAACCCAGCCGTCGGGCCACGGAGCCCACGAGGGCAGTGCTCCCAGACAGCCCGCCATGGGCACGGTGACTGCCAACGCGAGCAACAGGCCGACGATCCAGCCGCTGACGCCGCGGCGTTCGGTCGTTCGCTTCCCCCGCCGGCGGCCGCCTCGACTGTAATCGTCGTGCTCTCGCTGGCCCAGGCCACTCCCGCCCAGCGTGCTTCGGCGGCGTTCACGTGTGCGGCGGTCGTGCCAACCCGCGGCCTCGGGGAAGAGCTCCACTTGGCTCGCGCGATCCCTGACGCGCTGAGTCCACCGCTGCCCATCCCAGTACCGCTCGAGGTCGAGGCGCGCGGGGTCGGGCATCCATCCGGCATCGGGAAGGCGCGGAGCCCGGCGCCTCGGTTCCGATGGCGGAGTGGTCATGGCAGCCCCCCTGGCGGCTTGCGCTGATCTTGAAACGAGCGTACGCCAGAATGACCCCTTGGCCCGGGGCATCAGTCACCCCTGAGCACGTGGTCAGGCCCCGGTAGTCGAGTCCACCCACTCTGCGACGGCCTCGCGCACCCGCGGTTCCACGACCAACTGGAAGTGACTCAGCGTGGGGAACTCCATGAGTTCCGCGCCATAGTGGTCTGCCACCGGCCGGCCCCGTGTGTCGACATACTCGTGGCCTGCCACCACGAGCATCGGGCAGGGAACCACGGGCACGCTGATGCCTCGCTTGCGCTCGCTGCGCGCATACAGGGACTCGGGCCGGTGAAGCATGCCAGGCACCGACGGGCCGTAGGTGAACTCGGCGTCATACAGGCCAGGCTCGAGCGGCCAATACGGGTCGCCGCCACCGATCTGAGAGGGAGCGCTCGGCTCGATTACCACCAGGGCCGCTGGCTTACATCGGAGCGCGGCCATCATCGCCACCAGGCCGCCCATACTCCAGCCACACAGGATCACGGGTTGGTGGGTGACGCGCTGCTGACCCTCCTCGGCCAATACTTTGTCCGCGTAGTCGGACATCGTGGCGTGGGCCACGTCGAGCCCCTCGTGGAGATCGGGGATGCGTACGTCGTCGTGGGGCCAGAGGGCGGCCCAACCATCGAACACCCACGGTCCGGACGTCGCGCCGTGCACCAAGACGATCCGGCGACGGGCAGGGACCTGCGGCGGCGCGGTGGATTGGTCCGCGCTTTCGTTCGTTCCCTCGCTCACCGTGTTGTCCATGATTCCGTCCCCTTTTCACACGTGGCGCGGCCGATCAGGTGATCGAGGCCTCGTAGATACTGTCGATCGACGCGTCGAGCATCGTGTCAAATTCGGCCTGGCTCTGCTGGGCGGCGAGGCCCTCCGTCAGAGCACGAGAGAAGCTGGCGACCACGCCGTGGTTACGGGCGAGCCGTGCGTTGGCCTCCTCGCGGCTGTAGCCGCCGGAGAGGGCGACCACGCGCAGCACGCCGGGGTGCTCCACGAGGTCGGCGTGGAAGCCGTCCACCTCGGGCAGTGTGACCTTGAGCATCACCTGCTGGCTCGCGTTGAGACCGTCGAGCGCGTCCAGAAGGGCGCTGTTGAGGATCGCCTCCGCCTCGAGCTTCTGGGGGCTGTGAATGTCGATCTCGGGTTCGATGATGGGGATCAGGCCGGCCGCAAGGATCTCGCAGCCCACCTCGAACTGTTGGTCAACCACTGCCTCGATGCCCGCCTGGTTCGCCAGCTTGATGACCGAGCGCATCTTGGTGCCGAACACGCCGTGACTCTTCGCCTTGGCGAGGACCTCTTCTAGCCCGGGCATCGGCTTCATGAGCTGGACCCCCGCAACCTCTGCGGCAAGACCCTTGTCCACCTTGAGGAACGGCGCGATGGACTTGTCCTCCCACAGGTACTCCGCGGCGCCCTTTCCCTCAATCTGACGGTCCATCGTCATCTCGAACAGGATCGACCCGAGGATCCGGTCGCCGCTGAAGGATGGGCTCGTGATGATCCGCGTGCGCATCTCGTGGATGAGGTCAAACATCTGGGCGTCATTCGAGTACGCGGCCTTGTCGAGGCCGTAGAGACCGAGCGCCTTGGGCGTGCTGCCGCCGCTCTGGTCCAGCGCGGCAATGAACCCCTGCCAACTCTTGATCTTGGTTAGCTGCTCGGTAGTCATGGTTCCACTTCCTCACGTCGACGGGAGGCAAGCCCCTGCTCGCAGGGGATACTTCTGGCTTACACCCGCCGCGTGGGGCGGATTGGGACCAAGGGCCCAATCGCCGACGCTCTACGCCGTCGTCCCCGTGACCTCACCCGCTGCGGCTTCGACAAGCGCCACGTCGCCCGCGTCGTCCAGGCCGCGCACGGCCCTTGCGCACGCACGCGCCGACGCTTCCATGAGAACCTCGCGGACGCCGTCGCCCTCCGCGATCCGCACCAAGTCGCCCAGAACCTTTTGCACGCGCAGTCCCACCTCCACCAGGCCTGCGCCATCCCGCGCTAGCGGGCGGAACGCGTCCTCCACCAAGTCCTCGAGCGCCACCGTGGGGACATGCACGCGCGGGAATTGTGCCTCCTCTTCGGCGGGCTCGCACGTCAGCAGCTTCGTCAGTACGCGTTCGACGGCGCCAAGCACCTCGATCGCGGTTCCAGGATCATTCACGGCGGGGGAGAGCGCGTGCGAGCCGATCTCCGCAAGCGCAATCAGGCCAAGGCGCGGATCTTGCTCGTACGTCCGATGCTTCTCCACCCTGAACGCCACACGTATCCCCGCCGCGGCATCGTCGTCAAGAGGACCCACGACGCGCGCCAACGCCGTCCCGTGCCCCACCAGGGCCCCCGGCATCGCGTCGAGGTGCACCGTCACCCCGGCGGCATCGGCCACGCGTTGAAGCCGCCCGATGTCCACGCCGGTCACGTTGCCACCCTGTTCCGCGAGCACGGTGAGGGCTCCGTCGGGCACGGCGACGGGCGCCACACCGCCCAAGTGAGGATCGCGTGCGTAGGCATGAATCGCATCGGTTGCGGCGCGTTCGACCCTGTCAATCACGTCGGGCACACGGCCAAAACGCGTGAGGTGGTAGATCCAGCGCAACAGCGTGCCCACCACCACCGCGATGACGGCGAGCGTGCCGAGGAACAGCACCGACCGCCCCTCCTCCGTGAAGGAATCGGCGCTGATCGCCACGATGCCCACGATCGAGAACACGAATGTCCCGAGGAAGGTCGACAGCGCGTTCTGCGAGGTGCGGTCGGCCACCAGCAGCTGCGTCGCGCGTGGGGTGGTGCCTTGGGCGGCCGCCGCGTAGGCGGAGATCATCGCGGTGAGCGAGAACGTGGTGACGGCCAGCATCGAGGTGGCGAGGATCTCCAGGATGCGCAGCGCGGCGTCCTGGCCAAAGTCGACCGCGAGGGCGCTGGGTAGATGCGGTCCGGCGGCCGATGCCACCCCCACCAGGATGAGCGCGGCGGCCGAGAACACCACCAGTCGGAACCAGATCCGCTCAGGCAGTCGGGCCATGAACGTGCGCCAGTCAAAGGTTGCCATGCTTCCTCCCGTGGGGGTGAAACGCGTTGTGTCCCCATTGTGCCCGGGAGGCGCGGCGGGAGCGGTAGGTGTGGCAGGCGAGCATGCCGGTCCGCGCCGAGCGCGTCGCGCTAGGACCGACTAGCCGAGCGTCGCGTCGGCCAGGCCCGCGAGGTCGCGAGCCTCAAGACCCGGCCACCCGTGGAGCAGGTCGAGCCATGCCCACGGCAGGGCGTCCGCGCCCACCAGTGCCCCCGCGACCGAGCCCGCAATCGCGGCGACGGTGTCGGTGTCTCCCGCGGCGTTGATGATGTCCTCGACCGTGGCCACATACGGCGCCGGGTCGCCCCTGCGCCACGATGACCGCGTGGGTCCCGCGCTCGCGAGCGCCGCCACCGACTCCTGGAAGGCGTGTATTACCCAGCCGTTGTTGGGGAACTCCTGGGGCTGCGCCGAGCCGGCCTCACGCAGCAACGCGTGCCAGCGAGGACGCCTGTCCTCGGGCAGCTGGTCGAGCGCCGCGTTCCAGTCGACCGCGCCGTCGAGGATGGCCGAACGTAGCGCGACCGACCACACCACGCATGCGTCGCCGGCGTCGGAGTCAAAATGGGTGAGGTCGCTCACGGAACGGGCCGCAGCTGCCGTAAGGGCCGCGCCATCCGGGTGGTTGAGATAGGCGAGTGCTACGGGGGCCGTGCGCATGAGTGAGCCGTTGCCGCCCGAGCGCCCGGTCTCGTGGTGCACCGTGGCGGCGGAGGCCCGCAGGTCTGCCGCGCTCGACGTCGTGGCCTCGCCGAGGACGCGACGGGTCTGGATGCCCACGTCCGTCGCGTCCTTGGCCCAGGCCGACCACACCACGCCGATGCGGGTCAGGTTGGCGTCGTGCGTGAGGTCGTGTCCCGTCGAGAGGGCCTCGAGAACGGGGATGGCCATCGAGGTGTCATCGGTCCACTCGCCGGGCCCCCACCCGTAGGTGCCGCCGCCCGTGAGGTCCTCGGCGGAGCCCCGCAGCGTCACTCCCGGCGACGAGGTACTGAACTCATACGGGGCGCCCAGCGCATCGCCCAAGGCGCCGCCCAGGATGGCGCCGATGGCACGGTCCCTTTGCTCGTCGGTCAACTCGATCATGTGCCCAGGGTGGCATCAAAACAGGGGTAGGCACCGTTGCCGCGCGCGGGCCCGACTGAGGTGTGGGCTGGCCTAGGCGAGCAGCGCGCGGGCCTCGGACTCGCGCGCCTCCAGGGTGTGCCGGTGCCAGCCGACAGGGTCCTCGCGGTCCGTATAGGGGCGCCCCCCGCAGCGCCCGCGCAACAGCTCAAGCGCACGCATCACCGCCTCGGCCCCATCTCGCGTGCGTGGGGCCGCGACAAAGAGGAATGCGCCGAGCGCAATCACGTCGTCGGGGTCCAACTCGTCGGGGAGGGCCCTCACGTAGTGCACCAGTTGTCTCGCGATCTCGGCCTCGCCGCGCACCGCCCTGATCTCCATGTCCGGGGTGGCGTCACGCATAAGCCGGGCGGCATCGGCCGATGCCAGGAGCGAGCGCACCGGGTGGCCCTCGGGGCTGCCGGCGTGCGCCTCGGAGGCTAAGTCGTGGCGTGGCGAATACCCCCCGGGCGATTCCGGGGCGAGGCCGGCAAACGCCTCCTCCGTGGCCAGGAAGTTCCAGCGCTCGCGGGCCTGAGCCTCCGCGAAGTAGCGCAGGACCTCATCGTGCCCACCCTCGAGCACGCGGGCGAGGCCGATGCGGGGGATCCACGGTGCGATCGCGTTGGGGTAGTGGGTGCAGGCGCTGCGGAGCGTGCTGTCCGCATCGGCCAGCATCGCCGAGCACCGCTCGGCATCCACGGGCTCCAGCTCCGCAAGGCGGCGTCCGCGCAGGAGGCGATCGGCGTCCCTCACCTTGGCGGCCCCCACGAGCGCGGCGGTGGTCGCCGAGGGCGCCTCGCGCAGCCACCGCTGAGCCTGGTCCGCGGACACGGGGCTCTCGAGCGCGGACACCATGCGATACACGTAGTCGCGGTCCCTGCGCGGCAGCCGCCCCAGCGCGTGCGGGTCGACCTCCCGGCTCAACACGGGCGCGACCAGCGCGGCCCACGAGGGCTCGTGCATGAAGTCGACGGGAAGCGTGCCCTCGTGCGCGGGCGATGTCGCTGGCTTCTTGTGAACTCTCACGTGACCCTGCCCCGATTCTTGGCGAACTCTCAGAATGTCGCGATGGAATAGTCATTGAAGCGGCCCGGCAAACCCCCCCCTCTGTCGGGCCGCTCACCCATGTGATCGAGATTTCATGTGGCCGATGCCGTGCTTTCGGGCTCCCCATCGGCCAAGACTTTCGAAGACTCTTGGCTTTCTCATGGACGAGATGTCTAGAATTAGGGAGACACGGTCCGGCGACCCCCCTCTGCCGGGCCGTGTCCTTATGTCCGCTTGGTCCTAAATCGCAGACTCAGGCGGACCAGGCGGCTACCGCAGTTGCTCGTCGGCGACAAGCCTGGTGACCAGCGCCGCCCTGTCGTCTGCGGGTGTGCGGTAGACCGCCGGTCCGTAACTCACCCTGGCCACGCCCATGTCTCCCCACACGTGCGGGTGTGGGCCGTCGACGGTGCCGAGCACCGTGACCTTGCGCCACCCGAGCTCCCGTACCAGGGCCGCGACCGTGTCCAGATCGGTGAGGCCAGGCACAAATACGCATGCGGCGCCTGACGTGAGGTACGCGCGGCCTCGCGCGACCGCCTCGTCAAAGCGCTCCTCGGGAGCAATCCCCGCCTTGAGGTACACGTCCGTCCTGGCGTTGAGCACCAGGTCGACGCCCTCGGCGTCGGCGCCCGCGAGGGCCTCCTCCATGAGTGCCACCGAACGGCCGAGCGGCCACAGCTGATCCTCGATGTTGGCGCCCACGATGCCCATGCCCACCGCGCGTCGCACGGTGGTGAAGGCGTCGCCATACCCGGCCTCAAGGTCGGCCGTCACGGGGACGGTGACCGCGGCGGTAATCTCCGCTAGCGCGGCCAGCGCCACGTCGACCGGCATGTCCTCGCCGTCCTGATGCCCGCGCGATTGCGCGATCGCGGCGCTCGTCGTGGCAATCGCGAGGGCGCCGGAGGCCTCGATCAGATGCGCGGACTCGGCGTCCCACGCGTTGGGCAGCGTGAGGACGGGGCCCTCGTAGTGGAGGGCCAGAAAATTCGCCGCCTGTGTGCGCAGGTCGCGCGTGGGGTACTGGAGGCGCGTCCTCTCGGGGTCCTGAGTGGTCACACTGCACCCTCTCTCATGCTGGGCCGAATCAAGAGCTCGGCGAAGGCCGCGGCGGCGGGGGCAGGCTCCGATGCCGTTGACACGAAGATATCCCTGAAAGTGGGTGGAGTAGTGGGTGTCGTGACGATTCCCGCAATATCGGGGCTCGCGTCGAGCGTCATGCTCGGAAGGAGTGCGACGCCCAGGCCCTCGGCCACGAGCCGTTGCACGGTGACGTAGTCCTCGGTGACAAAGTCGATCGAGGGGGTGAATCCCGCCTCGCCTGCATGCGCGCCAAGGTGGGTGCGGCATCGGGCGCATCCCGAAATCCAGGTGTCCTCCGCGAGCATCGCCATCGGCACGGGGCGGCGGTGTGCGTATGGATGGTGCTCGGGGAGCACTGCGACGTATTCGTCGCGTTCGAGCCAGTGCACGGGCAGGTCGTCTGGCGCTGGTGTGGGGCCATCGGAGAAGCCGATCACCAGATCTGCCTCCCCGGCGCGCAGGAGGTCGAGGGCCTCGTCCGTCTCGGTCTCCACCAGCCCGATCTCCACGCCCGGATACGTGCGGTGAAAACTCGCGAGCGGGGCGGGGAGCGCTGTCGCGCAGAACGACGTGAAGACGGCGATGCGCAGGCGGCCGACGCTGAGGTCGGTATGCCTCACCAGGCACCTTTCGGCCTCCTCGAGGCTCGCTGCGATCACGTCGGCGTGGCGCACGAGCGCCTCGCCCGCGGGGGTCAGCTTGGTGACGCGTCCGACGCGCGCGGTGAGGGCCATCCCCGCTCGTCGTTCGAGCGAGGCGAGGTGATGCGCGACCGTGGGCTCGGTCAGGCCTAGCGAGCGGGCCGCCGCGGCCTTGGAACCGCCACGTGCGACCTCGCGCAGTATCAGGAGTCGTTCCACATCGATCATGAGACCATGATCCCATCGAGGTGTAGATGTGCAAAGAGTGATCTAGTCACGGTGTCCAGGCGGGGCCACCATAAGGTCATGATGAACTCCGCGACCGAAGCCGTCTTCGACCGAGTGCCCGGGTACCTCAACTCCGCGACGGTGGGGATCCCTCCCCATGCCGCGGTCGAGGCGCTGTGCTTCGCGGCGAACGCGTGGGGTGCCGCGTCCTGCGATCCGGTGGGCATTGACGCGGTGGTGGATCGTGCCCGAGCCGCCTACGCGACCATCGTGGGCTCGCACGCCCGCGACGTGGCCATCGCCGGATCGGTGTCCCAAGTGGTGGGCATGGTCGCGGCCTCGCTGCCGGATGGCGCACGCGTACTCGCCATGGAGGACGACTTCACCTCCGTAATCTTCCCGTTCCTGGCGGACCCACGGCTCACCGTCGAGCTGGTGCCCTATGAGCGGCTCATCGAATCGGTGCGCGAGGGCGTTGACCTGGTGGCGGTGTCGTCGGCCCGATCGAACGACGGACGCGTTCTCGACCTCGCGGCCCTCGCCGAGGCGGCCCGCGATTTTGGGGTGCGCACGCTCATCGACGTCAGTCAGTCTGCGGGCTGGCTACCTATGGATGCCACGGCGTTCGACGTGGTGGTTGCCGGTGGATACAAGTGGCTGCTGACGCCGCGCGGCATCGCGTTCGCCGCGGTACGGCCCGAGGCGACCTGGGTGCGGCCCGTGTACGCGAGCTGGTACGGAGCCGATGACCCGTGGTCGGCCCTCTATGGCGCGCCCCTTCGCCTGAGCGCGGACGCCCGCAGGCTCGACACCTCACCCGCATGGCAGACGATGGAGGCCGCGGCGGTATCCCTCGAGACCCTCGCGTCCCTGGATGTGCGCGAGGTCAACGCTTATGCGGTGGGCCTTGCCAACGAGTTCCGGGGCGCGCTGGGCCTCGCGCCCTCGAACTCCGCGATCGTCTCGGTCCCTGGAGACGCTGGCGCGCTTGCCCGCGCAGGGGTTGCCGCATCGGCCCGCGACGGTCGCGCCCGGTTGGCGTTCTACCTCTATAACGATGAGCGAGACGTGTTCGCCGCTGCGCGTGCTCTTGGTGCGAGGGCGCTCGTCGGGTAGCGGTGCTTCGCTCGTCTCCATAGGATCGGCGCATGGCTGGTAATCAGGCGACAGTGCTGGCGGAGAGCCGACGCTGGGTCGCGCGCCGCGCGCGTGGCGCCACCCTTGAGATCGGTGTGGGCGCCTGGCCGTCCCTGCCGCATTACCCCGAGGGGCTCGAGCTCGTCGGGCTCGACCGCCAGTCGCGAGCGGTCGTGAGGGCGCGGCGCGCCGTAACCCGTGCGGGCAGGAACGCGACCGTGATCGAGGGCGATGCGATGGCGCTGCCATTTGCGGAGGAGTCGTTCGACACCGTCGTCTTCTCCTTCTCGCTGTGCGGGGTGCCCGAGGTGCGGGGCGCGCTGCTCGAGTCGCTGCGCGTGCTGCGACCAGGAGGCGCGCTGCTGATGGCCGATCACGTGGTGTCCACATCGCGGTTGGTGCGTGTGCTTCAGAGAGTCGCGGAGACGTTCACACGGCCCATGTTCGGCGAGCACTTCACGAGGCGGCCGTCGGTCATTGTGCTCGAGCTTGACGTTCAGGTGCTGACGCTCGAACGGTCGAGCAAGGGCGCGATCGAGCGGGTGCACGCGGTCAAGCCCGGCTAGGGGTGGCTCGGGTAGCCGCGCCCGGTTGGTCCGGCCCGACCCCGCCCTGCGTGACCCTGTTCCGCCTGCCTTCGCCTCGCCGGGTACCTGAGTTGCCCGTGGGGCGGCGGCGAGGGCGATTCCGGGTACCTGAGTTGCCCACAGGATGAGTTTGGGGCTCGCGGACGCCCCGCGCCCGCGACTACGCAGCGCCCGCGACTACGCCCGCGTCCGTGACTACGCCCGCGTCCGTGACTACGCCCTATGGGCACGTCAGGTACCCAAAGTGGGCTCCAATGCGATCCTGTGGGCACGTCAGGTACCGAGCCCTCGACTAGACCCCGCCCCGAGCCACCTTCCCGGACCTCCCGAGCTACACCTCCGCCGCCGCCACCAGGTCGTCATCGGGCACCGCGTTCATCTCCCCCTTGCCGGGCAGGAACGGCGCAGCCAGCAGGCCCACCACCATGAACGCGACCACCCACCAGAACGTGTGGTTGAAGGCGGTGGCGGCACCCGCGGCGGACGTCACGCCCGCCACCTGACTCTGCAGCACGACGGCCACGACCGCGATGCTGAAGGATCCGCCGATCTGCTGGGCCACCCTGGTCACGATCGAGGCGTGGGGGATCTCGTCGTGGGCGAGTCCCACATAAGCGGTCGCCATGAGCGGCATGAACACGCCGCCCACGCCCAGCCCGCGCACAAACAGGATGATGCCCAGCACGAAGCCGTTGGTGGTCTGGTCTGCGAGGGCGAACGGCACGGTCGCTGCCGTCATGATCGCGAAGCCGGCGACCACCACCCAGCGTGGCCCAATCTGGTCGGTGAGCCTGCCCGCGATGCTGCGCGACGCGAGCGCTCCCACGCCCTGTGGGATCAGTAGCAATCCGGTGGCGAGCACGTCGGAGCCGCGAAGTTGCTGGTAGAACAGCGGCAGCATGAACATGGCCGCGTACATCGCGATGCCCGCGAGGAACATGAGCAGCGTGGACATCGCGAGCGGCCGGTGCTTGAGAAGTGCGAGGTCGATGAGCGCATCCTCCCCCTTGCGCAGCGCGTAGAACACGTCTCCGACCACCAGGGCAATGCCGCCGATGCCGGGGATGAGGACGTCGGCGTGGCCAAAGCCGCCGTCGCCCGCAACGTTGGACAGGCCGTAGATGAGCGCGACGACGCCGACGGTGGACAGGATTACGCCCAGGATGTCGAGGCGCGGGCGTTCGGTGCGGGGATCCGCGGGCAGCATGCGCACGGCCATCGCGATGCCGAGCAGTCCCAGAGGGATGTTGATCCAGAACAGCCAGGACCAGTGCACGTAGTGGAGGATGATTCCGCCGAGCACGGGGCCCATGATGGGGCCGAGCGCCATGGGCAGCCCGACCACGGCCATGAGCCTGCCTGGGGCTCGGCCGCCCGCGGCCTGCATCAGGATGGTCGCCATGAGCGGCACGATGACCCCGCCACCGAGGCCCTGGAGGGCGCGGAACGCGATGAGGCTCGTGGCGTCCCATGCGAAGCCGCACAGCAGCGACCCGAGAGTGAAGAGCCCGACCGAGGCGATCCACAGCCGCTTGCCGCCCAAGCGCCGCTGGGCCCAGCCGGTGAGGGGGATGACAGCGAACATCGCGAGCAGGTACGCGGTGACGACCCATTGGATGGTGTTGAGCGGGACGTCGAAGTCCGTGCTGAGCGTGGGGATCGCGATCGACAGGATCGTGGTGTCGAAGACCACTGCCATCGCGCCCACCATGATGGCGGCGATGCTTCGCCTCAGGGCGGGGTCCTTGAGGGGGTCGATGGGGGGCTCGGCTGTGGGTTCAACTGGGGGGTTGACTGCGGGGGAGGTGGTGGACACCTTGGTACTCATAGGGGACGACGTGTATCTTATGAGGCACACGGTACATCGGGCGGAGAAGATACGCAATGTCTCCTATTCAGGGTAAGGGCGACGACGCAGTCGGGCCCGTAGATCCGGCCGCGAGCGAGCCCAAACACCGGCGCCGCGGCGAGGACCTCGAGAACGCGCTCCTCGACGCCGCGTGGGAAGAATTCAAAGTGGCGGGCTTCTACGACCTGACGATCGATGCAGTCGCGCAGCGCGCGGGCACGAGCAGGGCGGTGCTGTACCGACGCTGGCCAGGAAAGATCGAGATGGTGGCCGCGGCCGCCCGCCACGCCTTCCAGAAGGACAGGGGTCCGGCGCCTGCCCCCACTGGCTCGTTGCGCGAGGACCTGCTCGGGCTGCTGCGGTGGGCCAATCGCACGGACGTGCGCACGCTCATCGAGGCCACCCAGCACGTGGGCACGTACCTGGCCGCGGAGGGGATTACGTTCGCAGGCATCAGGGAGATGTTCCTGCGGAGTCGACCTAGCAGCGTCTTCTCTCCGATCGAGCTGGCGATCCAGCGGGGTGACGTCGATCCCCAGAACGTCACGCCTCGGGTCGCATCGCTTCCGTTTGACCTGTTCAGGCACGAGGTGATCCTCAACGCCCAGCCCCTCACCGAGGAGACCATCCTCGAGATCGTGGACGACATCCTGCTCCCGCTCCTCACGCGTAAGCGTGCCTCATCCACGACTTGACAAGATGGAAAGTCAGTATTAACTTTCCACTATGGAAAGTGACGGGGCCGACGAGGTTGACGAGCTGAGCCCGGGGGAGGCGCTCGCTGGCACCCAAGCCGCACGTCAGGCTCTCGTGCGCCGCGTCAACGTCCCGTGGGCATGGGACGCGTTCGCGGCGGTGGCCACCGGCCTCCTGATGTGGCTGTTTTTGCAGCCGCCGTTTACGTGGCTCGTGTTGGTGCCTTTCGCGTGGCTGATCGCTTTTTTTTGGATGAGACAGGCGAGGCTGAACCGACGCGGCGTCGACTTCGATGGCTTGAGGCGCCGTGCGACCCGGCGCCAGAAGTGGTGGTACATCGGCGTGATCCTGGCCGTATGGGTGACCGCTGGCCTGCTTGATCCGGTTTGGGGGCACACCCCCGCCTTTGCGGCGGCGACAGGGATCTCTACGCTCGTGCTCTTTGCCTTCCGCAGGAGTTTCAACCGCAGTGTCCTAGCGGCCATCAGGGACGCCGAGTGACGGAGCGACGCATCACTGAGCCGCGTTTCGACACCACGATCCACGCGGCCCTTCGCCTGCAGCTCTGTGCGATGCTCGCCGAGGTCGACGCGCTGGACTTCTCTGCCGCGCGCGAGGATCTCGACGTGAGCGACTCGGTGCTCAGCAAGCATGTGAAGGTGCTGGCCGACGAGGGCTACGTCGTGATCACGTCGCGCACGTCGGGTGGGCGGGCGCGTAAGAGGCTGGCCCTGACCAGTACGGGCGCCCAGGCGTATGCGGGGCACGTCGCCGAGCTGCGCCGCCTCATCGGATAGGCGGTCTCGCCAGCGCAGCGAACGGGCCTTGGCGCCCCTTTGGCCCACCGCCTGCGACGTACACTGGGAGTCCACCACTTCTTAGTGGGGACCCCTCGTTGATCCCGGCCGCCTGGCCGGAGCGATCCAGGCGCCTCCCCTGAGTCAGACTCGAGGCTCCGCGCTATGCGCCCTTTCACTATCCCCATGGCCAGCACGGGCTCTTCCGCGACGCGGGCGAGCGAGCGATGAGGACCCCGCGCATCGAGATCGACCTGAGCGCCGTCGAACATAATTCGCGCGAGCTGGTCACGCGTCTTCACGCACGCGGCATCTCCGTCACTGGGGTCACGAAGGCGACCCTCGGTTCACCCGACGTGGCCAAGGCCATGATCCGCGGCGGCGTCAAGCGCCTGGGTGATACCCGCATCGAGAACATTGAGGCCCTTCGCGATTCCGGCATCAAGGATCCGATCATGTTGCTGCGCGCGCCGTCTCCCGAATGGGCGGAACGTGCCGTGGCATGCGCCACGCATTCCCTGGTGAGCGACCTCGAGATTGTCACGGCCCTGTCGGTCGCGGCGGGCAAGCGCGCGCTCACGCACGGCATCGTGCTGATGGTCGAGCTGGGCGACCTGAGCGAGGGAATGGCGGCCGCGAGCGTACTGGACGCGGCCCGCATTATCTCCCGTACCAGGCATGTCACCTTGGCGGGCATCGGCACCAACCTGTCGAGCCGCAGCGGCCTGATTCCAGGCGACGACCAGATGCAGCAGCTCACCGGCCTGGCCTCGACCATCGGCTCCAAGTTCGGGGTGGATCCCCCGATCATTACGGGAGGCGACTCCGCGAACCTGGGCTGGGCCCTGGGCGAGGGTCGCGTGGGCACTGTGAACGACCTGCGCCTGGGCGAGGCGATTCTGCTCGGTATCGACCCGCTCACGCGTGCACCGATTTCGGGCCTGCGCCGCGATGCCTTCGCCGTGGTCGCGCCCGTGATCGAATCGATCGAGAAGCCGTCGTCGCCGTGGGGCGTAAGGGCCGACGGTGCCACCTCTGCCCGCTCAGGCTCGCAGAGTGGTGGGACCATCATTCAGACCATCGTGGCGCTGGGCAGTCAGGACATCGACCCTGACGGCATCATCCCGCCTGTGGGGTTCACGGTGCTCTCCTCGACCAGCGATCACCTGGTGCTCGAGACTCCCAAGCGACTGCCCGTGGGCACCGAGGTGAAGTTCGGTATGAACTACTCGTCGCTCATGCGCGCGATGACCTCGCCGTTTGTGGTCGAGCGTCTGCTGACGTCCACTCCGACCAAGTAGCCGGACGGGCCTCGCGGTCGATCGCGCCCGCTACCTCTTCTTGGGCTTCGGCTTCGGCTTGGGTGCGGGGAGAGCGTCGGCCGTCGCCTGGACAAGCGTCCGGAGTCGTTCGGAATCCTCGACCACGTCGCCGTCCGCGATGCGGTAGTCCTTGGCGCCCGGATAGGGCGGCCCCTCGGGCATGCCATCGGTCGCGGCGGTCGGCTTGAGAAAGACAGTGTCGTCGCATACGAGGCCCACGATCTTCTCGTCGCAATAGAACCCGTACTCCCCGAACATCGCGCGGGCGCGCACGGGGAGGGGCTCGAGCTGCTCGAGCAGGTACGCGATGGTGTCCTTGGAAGTTGCCATGGAGTCATCGTGGCATCCGCGTGCGACATGTGTGGGCCCGTAGCCTGACCAGCATGGCAGTGAGTCAAACCAAGCGCGCCCGCGCGGCACGCAAGCGCAAGCGCCGCGTCGATGCCGCGGACAACGACCTCACGCCTGCCCAGTGGGACGTGATTCTGGACGCGTGGGGCGGGTGCGCGTATTGCGGCGCCCAGGCATCGGCCGATGCTTCGCTCCAGCGCGACTGCGTGCTCCCCATCTCGCGCGGGGGCCGCTACACGGCGGAGAACGTGGTGCCCGCGTGCCGGTCCTGCAACGCGAGCAAGTGCAACGAAGAGGTGACGCACTGGCTGCGCCGCAAGAGACTTGACGAGCGGGCGTTCCTGGTGCGGATGTACGAGGTCAACGCGGGCGCGACTCCACTGTCGACGTGAGGCCGGCGTCAGGAGGTGAGTGCGACGCGCATGGCGAGGATCGCCGCGCGGCGTTCGCTTGATCCACCCCAGCCCCTGCCCAGGCCCTGGTCGATCAAGTCGACGAGTTCAACGAGCTGCGCGATATCGAAGGCGCCAGCCTTTGCGAGCGATCTCAGGTGAGACGCGAGTCCCTCCGGATCGTGGCGACCCAGCCATGCGAAGCAGCCAGGAATCGTCAGCGCGTGAATGAAGTCGTCGGTAAGAAACGACCGCGAAGCCACATACGCGATGCCGTCGCGGTGGTGCCTGGACACCTCCACGACGAGTTCCATGACCGCCTCGAGGTAGGCCGGCGTGCGGTGTCGCTGGACCTCGCCTGGCCGACCCGGCGTGGTTGACGTGCTCCAAGCGAGCAACACCATCAGGTCGTTGATGCGGTCCGCGTCGGGACCCCACCACTCCTCGACGAGGGCCTCTTGCTCGGCGCCCGGCCGTGAGCGAAACACCTCGAGCAGGCGCGGATGCACCTGGGCCTCAAGGTCGAGCTCGGGGGCGAAGTTCTCCCACGCGTCGTTGCCCAGCATGAGCTCGTCGGCGGCCTCCATCCCGTAGAACACGAGCTGCTTGACGTACGCCTGCTGCGCCAGCGCGGCCGCGTCGTCGGGGGCAATGTTCCAGCCCCGTTCGAGCTGGCGCGCCATGAGCTCGTCGGCCACCTCGGCGCGCTCGGCCAAGGGGATCCGCAGCAGCCCCGCCGCGAAGGCGTTGGCGTCGGCGATGTGGAGGCTGCGGGCGCCGAGATCGCCAGCGTAGGTGTCGGTCACTGTCGGCTCCCCTCGGCGAGGCGCTGGGCGCGGGTGCCCGGATGGGTCGCCTCGCGTGAGCGGTGCCGCCACGCTAACCCAGCCCGGTGGGCGTATCGCGGAGGCACGCACCCCGATCACTTGCTGAGTCGACTATGAAGCCGCTCTGCGGGATCTGTGAGGTTGGCACGGTGTGATGAATGCAGGACATTAACTCCCGCTCTCACACCAGCGGCGCCATCGAAAGGCATCTCTCATGAAAAACCCGGCCACCTTCTTCGCAGGTCTGACCATCGCGGCGGCGATGATGCTCAGCGGCTGCACCGCGACCACCGACACCACCGTCTCGACATCCGCTCAGGGCACGACGACGGCGGTGACCACTTCTTCGCTTACCGGCGCAGTCGCCGAGCTTTCCTACTCCGACCTCGGCATCGACGAGGCAGACCTCACGTTCGACCCGACCGACGCCGTCGCCGTCACCCTGGCCGACGGCGCATCGTCAGGAGGCTCGGGCGTGAGCGTCAACGGCGATACGGTCACGCTGACCTCCGCGGGCACCTACTCGGTGGCGGGCACGCTCAGCTCCGGAACCCTCGTGGTGAACGCGCCTAGTTCGGTGGTGAACATCGTGCTTGACGGCGTGGACATCACCGCCGCAGACGTCGCTGCCATCAACGTGATCGATGCCGAACAGGTCATCGTGTGGCTGGCCGACGGCTCCTCCAACACCCTCGCCGATGCCGCAGGCGCCGCCGTGGACGAGGCGGTCGAGGACGCACCCAACGCGACGATTTTCTCTACCTCCGACCTGTGGATCGCCGGCGACGGTTCGCTCACCGTGACGGCCAACGCGAACGATGGCATCACGTCAAAGGACTCGCTCATCATCGCGAGCGGCACCATCTCGGTCACCGCGGCCGACGATGGCGTGCGTGGCAAGGACCACCTGGTCATCAAGGACGGCACACTGACCGTTGACGCTGCCGGTGACGCGCTCAAGGCCGACAACGAGTCCGTCGTCGACGAGCCCGATGCTGCGGTGGGTGTCATCTGGATCGAAGGCGGGGTGATTGACGTCACGGCCGGCTCAGACGGGACCGACGCCGCGCGTCAGGTGACCATCATGGGCGGCGAGTTCACGATCGCCGCGGGCGATGACGGGCTCCACTCCGACGCGGTGCTGCGCATCGACGGGGGCACCATCGTGATCACCGAAAGCTACGAAGGCGTCGAGGGCGCGTACATGTACCTCTCCGGGGGTGACGTGACCGTCGCTTCTTCGGACGACGGCATCAACGTCGCAGGTGGCCTTGAATCCGTCGAGACGACGTCCGCTGATGCGACCGCAGACCAGGCCGCAGGCTTGCCTGCCGACGCAGGCGCGGGCATGCCTGCCGACCAGATGGGTGACATGCCTGCCCGGCCCGACGGGGGCATGGCCGGCGATTGGGATCCCTCCGCCGACCAGGCCGACGGCATGCAGGCCGACCGGGGCGCGGGAATGCAGGGCGGCCCCGGCGGTCAATCCGGCACCTCGACCGTGGTGGACGACATCACCACGCTCACGGTCTCTGCCATGACAGGCTCCGGCTTTGGCGGACCCACTGAGGGCAATAACGGCACCCGGTTCCTTGAGCTCTCGGGCGGCACGTATGTGATCGACGCCGACAGTGACGGGGTGGACGTCAACGGCTCCATGACGGTGACGGGCGGAACGCTCGTGATCTCAGGGACGGAAGATGGGGCGAACGGCGCGCTCGATGTGGACAACACGTTCACGGTCACGGGCGGAACGCTCGCCGCAAACGGCACGTCGACCATGGCCGTCGCGCCTGGCGACACCTCGACCCAGGCGTCACTCGCGATGACGTTGAGCGGCACCGCTCCTGCGGGCACGCTCATCACCATTACTGACGCCGACGGCACGCAGATCGCGTCCTTCACCACGGCGAAGAGCTCGGACTCCTTCGTCTTCTCGTCAGACGAGATCGAGTCGGGCGCCGACTACACGATCTCGGTGGGCGGCACGGTAGCCGGTGACGCCATCGGCTGGCTGGTGCTCGACGGCACCGCGACGGACGGCACCACGATCGGTACGGTGACCGCCGGCTAAGGTCGCCATTGACCAAGCACTAGCGACCGCGTCGTCCCCGCCTAGAGATCCACGGCGGGGACGACGCCGTCGTATGCGCCGGCGAATGCCACGGTCTGGGCCTGCCTGACAGCGTCGTAGATGCTCTCCTGGACGGCGGCCGCGGCGGCGTGGCCCAGGATGTCGACCTGCAGGTGGATGTCGCTCGTGCCCGTCTGGAAAAGGGGGCCGTCGGCGTTGAGGGGGTTGCGCAGCTCCGCGGTCGAGAACACGAAGATCGAGTCCCCGTCGCCCGAGGTGTGCACCGGGTTGATGGCCCTCACCTGGCCGTGTGAGGCGAGGTGGGCCACCTTCTGATAGTGCTCTGTGGAGCCCAGGTCCACGTTGATCCCCACCACGGTGATGGTGGTGTTCTCGAGGTTGCGGGTCACGCGCTCGGTGACGTCCTCGAAGCGGTGGAAGCCGCCGCGCCCGTCGCGGTTGCCCGCGAGAATCGACCCGTCGGGCAGTACCACGTTGCCGATGGCGTTGACCACGGACATCGCGGTCACGATGATTCCGCCGCCCACGTCCACTCGCGCGGAACCCACGCCGCCCTTCATCGCGCCCACGCGCGCGCCCTGGTCGAGCCACAGGAACTTGCCCACCGAGGCGCCCGTACCTGCGCCGACGTTGCCGCCCGCGACGGGGGCGTCGGACGCATTGCGGTAGGCCTCCGCGCCATACGAGGTCTCGAACGGGGCGATGTCCATGCCGAGGTCGTAAATGGCCGCGCCCGTGATCGACGGGTTGACGATGCTGCCGTCGGGGCCGGACCGGGAGCCCCGGCCGTCGGCGCGCAGGCTCTCCGAAATGGTCGACGCCGCCATGAGCCCGGTGCCGCTGCCGCCCGAGACAAAGATGCCGTTGAGTTTGTAGTTGGTCTTGCCGCCGCGCAGTCCGTCGGTGTTGTAGCCGCCCGCGCCGCCGCCATAGGAGAGGAACGCGACGCTCAGGCGTTTGTCGAACAGGATCGCGGTGCAACCGGTGAGCTTGTTCAGGTGGGTCGCGTGGCCCACGCGGACGCCGGTGAGCGCGGTGAGGGTCGTGTTCGTCATGAGCAGACAGTAGTTCACCCGCCCACTGCCCGACGGCCCGCCAGTGACTTCACACAATCTTCACGGAAGAGCACCCCTGGCCTGCATATGGCGCGTGTGGAATGGAGGCATCAGGTCAGAACCTTAAGGAAAGGAAACCATCATGATTACCAAGAGAACATGGGCTATCGCGGGAGTATCGGCCGCATTGATTCTGGTGCCCGCCGGCGCTACCTACGCCGTGACCACCGCGTCTAACGACGCGAGCCCCACCGTCACCGAGCGCGTGCAGGTGCGCGACCCGGCGCAGGACCAGTCGGGGGACTACACCCGCGACCAGACGCGCGACCAAGCCAGGGACACCGAGAACTGCGACGGCGACGGCCCCATCGGCGACGGTCCGCAGGCAGGTAGTGGCGCCCAGGCCGGCAACGGCACCCAGGCCGGCAACGCTTCCGGGCGCGGCGGCATGATGGGCGGACACGGCTCCGGTCGCTGACCCTGGCAGCGGATCGACGCCGTGCCTCCTCCCGCAAATGGCAGCAGCGGCGATGTGCTTCGACACATCGCCGCTGCCTGCTTTCCAGCCGTACCGTCCCTGACACGGGGCGGGCGGCAACACGGGCGTGTCTCGCGTGACACGCCGCGCGGAGTGCGTGTCGGTGTCGGGGACGGTGCGGGTCGTGACCGTGACACAGCCCCGACTCGTGACACGATCCCCATCGTGCGGCTACTATGGCGACTTGAGGGGAGTACTTCTCAAGTTCCGATCCGGTCAATACGAACGTTCAATAGCGTTCTCGGACGGGCACCCGCCGCACACAGTGCGGAAGGTGAAGGAGACCTCAGAGCCAGAGTGTTCTGAGGAGACCCCGCGTGAACCCCTTCCCCATTGCCGTCCAGGCCGCTTCCGTGCAGGCCGCGTCGGATTCGGCCGATACCGCAATCCACTCGATCGGCACCCCCGGCCTGTGGGCCATCACGCTCGTCGTGGTGATTGCCGTCTTTGCCCTGGACTTTGTGATCACGCATAAGCCGCACGCGGTCGCGATGCGCGAGGCGGTCAAGTGGTCGCTCATCTATATCGCGCTGCCCTTGGCCTTCGGTGTGTGGGTGGTGGCGTCCCACGGCGGCCAGCTCGGGCTCGAGTACTACACGGGCTACTTGGTGGAGAAGTCGTTGTCCGTCGACAACCTCTTCGTCTTCATGCTGCTGCTGGCCGCCTTCGCGGTGCCGCGTGAACTGCAGCAGCGCGTGCTCCTCATCGGAGTCGCGGGCGCGCTGGTGCTGCGCGGAATCTTTATCGCACTGGGCGCCGAGATGCTTGAGCGCTTCGACTGGACGTTCCTGCTCTTTGGGATCATCCTCACCGCGACCGCCGTCAAGGTGATGCGTGACGCGATCCGTGGTGTCGAACACGAGGTCAACCCCAACGAGATGCGCAGCGTGCGTGTGATCCGCAAGTTCTGGCCCGTGACCGACTCCTACCGCGGCACCAAGATGTCGGTGCGCGAGAATGGCCGCCGCGCGCTCACGCCGCTCCTGCTTGTGGTCATCGCGGTGATGACCACGGACATTGTGTTTGCGGTCGACTCGGTGCCCGCGGTGTACGGCATCACGGGCGACCCGTACCTGGTATTCGTTACGAACGCGTTCGCGCTGATGGGCCTGCGCGCCCTGTACTTTGTGCTCGAGGGTGCACTGTCCCGCCTGGTCCACCTGGGCTACGGGCTCGCGGCCATCCTCGCGTTCATCGGCGTCAAGCTCGGCCTCCACTGGGCGCACGGCATCTGGCCCGCGACCCCGGAGGTCCCCACGCTGGCATCCCTCGCCGTGATCGTGGGAGTGCTTAGTGTGGTCACCGCGACCAGCCTGTGGGTCACCCGCAAGGGCGTCGACGAACAGCAGGGCGTCCACATCGGCGGCTGATGCCGTGTCCGATTCCCGCTAGCGCCCGACGCCGCGGCAAGGCAGGGTGGTCCCATGACCACCGCGCCTCTCGACTTCGCCACGTGCTTCTCTGCGGTGTCCGGGCGCGACACGAGGTTCGACGGCCAGTTCTTCACGGCCGTGCGATCCACGGGTATCTACTGCCGTCCCAGCTGCCCTGCACGCACTCCCAAGCCCGCGAACTGCACGTTCTATCGCACGTCGGCCGCCGCCCACTCGGCCGGGTACAGGGCGTGCCGACGTTGCCTGCCAGATGCCGTTCCAGGCAGCCCCGAATGGAACCTGCGCGAGGACACGGCGGCGCGTGCGATGCGCCTCATCGCCGATGGTGTGGTGGACCGCGAGGGTGTCGCGGGACTTGCCCTGCGGCTTGGGTACTCGGAGCGCCAGCTGGGTCGCATCCTGACCGACGAGCTGGGCGCCGGGGCGCTACAACTGGCCCGCGCGCAGCGGGCTCAAAACGCGCGGCAGCTCCTGGTGGCCACGCCGATGCCGGTGAGCGACGTGGCTTTCGCCGCCGGGTTTTCGAGCATCCGCCAGTTCAACGACACGATGGGCGAGGTTTTTGGCCTGACGCCCACCGCGCTGAGGGGTGCGGCGCGGGTGGCGGAGCGCGGGCCCGGGTCCGGCGTGGTCGCGGGCACGATTTCCCTGCGGCTGGCCGCCCGTGAGCCTTTCGACGGCGCGGGTGCGCTGAACTGGCTTGCCGCGAGGGCTGTCGCAGGGCTCGAGTCGGTGCTGCGTGGTGCGGGCGGTGCGGTCAAGGAGTACTCGCGCGCGGTGCGTCTCGACGGGGGAGCCGCGGTGCTCACCTTGCACCCTGAGCCCGGTGGAGTAGCCCTCACCGCACGGCTCGAGCACCTGCAGGACCTACCAGCACTGCTCGCGCGCGTTCGCAGGATGCTCGATCTCGACGCGGACCCCAATGCGGTAGATCGGGCGCTCGCAGCCCACCCGCTGGTGGCGCCTTCAATCACTGCGTCTCCTGGAATTCGCATCCCAGGGTCTCTCGACGCGACCGAGATGCTCACGCGCGCCGTGCTGGGCCAGCAGGTGTCCGTCGCGGCCGCGCGCACCGCGGTGGAGCGCGTGGTTGAGGCCCTCGGGGAGCCGTTGCCCGCCGGGCTCAGAGGCCCCGCAGCAACTGGCACCGCACCGCCAGAGACGCGGCCAGTCGACACGCTTTTCCCCACTGCGCAGGTCCTCTCGGAATCGGTGGTCGCCGCGACTTCCGGACCCGCGGCCCGCCGCGAGGCCCTCGCCCGTGCAGCAGGCGCGATCGCAAGCGGCGCCCAGTCGCTCGACATCGGCCAGACCCGTGAGGACTTCACCGCGGCGCTCGAGGCTTTCCCCGGCATCGGCCCGTGGACGTCGAACTATGTCGCGCTGCGCGTTTTGGGTAGCCCCGATGTGCTGCTCACCGGGGACTCGGCAGTGCGTGCTGGCGCGAAGGCGCTTGGCCTGCCGTCCGGGGCCCGCGAGCTCGCCGCCGACGTCGCCCAACTCGCGCCGTGGCGCAGCTACTTGATGATGCACCTGTGGCGTGCCTCCGCACCCACACCCGCGCCAGCACCCGCACCCGCACCCCAAGGAGAGTCCCGATGATCGTTTATCAGCAAGTTGCTACGCCCGACGGGCCCTTCACCCTCGTGGAACGCGACGGCGCCGTGGTCGCGTCTGGCTGGACAGCCGATGCCGTTGCCCTGGCCGCACGCGCGGGCATCGGCGCTGCGGACCTGGCGCCGGGGGAATGCGTCGCCGCCGCCGCGGTGCTCGCTTGGTACGCGGGTGGCGATGCGGCACTCGACGGGGTGCGCGTCGAGCAGTCGGGCACCGAGTTTCGGCGCGAGGTGTGGGGCGCGCTGCGGACGATCCCGCGTGGCGAGGTGCGCCGCTATGGGGAACTGGCCACTGCCCTGGGCCGCCCTGGCGCGAGCCGCGCGGTAGGCGCCGCATGCGGGCGCAATGCAGTCGCGCTGTTCGTGCCGTGTCACCGCGTGGTGGGTGCGAGCGGGGCGCTCACGGGATTTGCGTGGGGCGTGGATGTGAAGCGGTCGCTGCTCGCGCGCGAGGGCGCGGCGACGGCGAGAATGGGGTCATGAAGGCCGACCTCAAGAAGCAACTCCCCTGCTACGCCGCCAAGCATGGCCGCTACGATATCCTCGAAGTCCCGCCGCTCGAGGCGCTGTGGTGGTCCGATGGCTGGGCCGCGTTCACCACGGCCTACGACGAGTCGAAGTGGCTCTCGACCGCGCTGATTCTGCTTCCGGAGTGGATTATCGACGACATGGTGGAGGCCGCGCGCGTGAAGTGCGCGACGAAAGTCGCGCCGGACACCCTCACCAAGGTGCGTGTCGACGTGGTCAAGGAGGGGCTGTGCGGCCAGACGCTTCACGTCGGTTCGTATGACAACGAGGGGCCCACCGTAGCCGCGCTGCACGACGCGATCGCCGACGCGGGGCTCGAGCTCGCCGGCAAGCACCACGAAATCTACTTGAGCGACATTCGCCGTACTGCACCCGAGAAGCTCAAGACGATTCTGCGTCAACAGGTGCGTCGGCCCTAGCCGGTGGGTTCCCCTCGACGCGCTCCGCCCCACTCACTGGATGTGAGGCCGCTGTGAGTCAGCGCGTGAATGGGGGCGTTCTAGCGAGGGGCTTTGATTTCTCCCGAGCCACGCGCGATGAGGGTGGTGGGCGAGATGATCGTGACGGGGGCGTCTTGGTCGCCGGCAAGCCTCGCGAGCAGCTTCTGGCCGGCGAGCGCGCCCATCGAGCGCGGGTCTTGGGTGACGCAGGAGAGCCCAGGATCAAGGGCATCCGCAAGTGCGATGTCGTCGAAGGACATGAGTGCCACTGTGTGTTGCAGTCCGGCGTCCCGAAGCGCATGGATGCTGCCGATGGTGATCAGGTTTTGTGCGGCAAAGATGGCGGTCGGCGGATTATCGCTCCTCAACAGCGCGGTGACAGCGGCTCGTGCGGCATTGGTCGACCCAAGATTCATGGTCACGAGCGAAGGGTCGTAGTCCAAGCCGGCTTCTTTGAGAGCCGCTCGGTACCCCTCCACGCGGTGTTTCGCGGTGGTGAGCGTTTCGCGGTCAGCAAGGCAGGCGATGCGCCGGTGCCCGTGCGCGATCAGGTGAGCGGTCGCTTCGCGCGCACCGCCCATGTTGTCCCCCACCACGGCGTCGGCCGCAATCCCGCACGGTTCACGGTCAACAAACACGATGGGGAGGCCCCGGGAAATCTCGGGGAGGAGGTAGGTCTGCTCCGCGGAGATCGTGGTGAGAATCAGGCCGTCGACACGCCGGCGCAGGAACTCGCGCACGAGCCGTTGCTCGCGCTCAGCGTCGTCGTCGAGGCTTGCTGCCAGTACCGAGTAGCTGTGCGGGTACAGCACGTCCTCGACCCCGGCGTGCACCTGGCCGGAGAACGGGTTTGCGACGTGTCCCACCACCAGGCCCACCGTCTTGGTCGACTGCCCGCTGCGCCGCAAGTTGCCAGCAACTGAGTTGATCTCGTAGTGCAGTTGGGCCGCGGCGCGGTGGACGCGCTCTGTAGTTTCCGGCGATACGTTGGGCTCGTTGTTGAGTACGCGCGACACGGTCTTGATCCCGACGCGCGCCAGCGCGGCCACATCTCTCATGGTGGGCCGTGGCGGTCGGGTCGGGGTGCGCGGATCCTGGGGCTGAGACATCGTTGTCACAGTAGCAGTATAACGATTGGGGAAACCGGCTTGACGGATCTCGCCTCTCGGCCTAACGTACGGGATGACAACGTTGTCATCACCGACAGGGTTGCGTGACACAAGGAGATTCAATGATGAATCGGCAAACCAAGCGGCTCTCTGGTCGCCACCTCTTGTGGAAAGGCGTGGCCGCTGCCGCTGCTGCTGCCTTGACCCTGACAGGCTGCTCAAACTCCGGCACGGACGGCGCCACAACAGGCACCTCCGGCGCCACCGAAGACACCGAAATCGGCGTCTCACTCATCCTGAAGACCACCACTAACCCCTTCTTCGTTGCCATGCAAAAGGGCGCCGAAGAAGCTGCTGCCACACAGGGCGTCAACCTCACGGTGGCCGCTGGTCGCGAAGACGGGGACGAGGACACGCAGATCCAGGCAATCGAGAACGCCATCTCCCGCGGCGACGCGGGCATCCTCATCACCCCCTCCGGCCAGGCCGTTGAAGAGGCACTGATCAAGGCGCGCGACGCAGGCCTGTACGTCATTGCTCTCGACACCCCGCCCTCGTCGCCCGACGCCGTGGACATCACGTTCGCGACTGACAACTTCCTTGCGGGCCAGCTCATCGGTGAGTGGACCGCCTCGGCGCTCGACGGCGGCGACGCAGTCATTGCCATGCTGGACCTCTTTGACGACAAGGTCGTGTCGGTTGACTACGCCCGCGACCAGGGCTTCCTGACCGGCATGGGCATCGATGTCGCGGACCCGGAGGTCAACGGCGACGAGGCCAAGACCGGCTCGTACTCCGGCGGCAACTACACGATCGTGGGCAACCAAGCCACGCAGGGCGCCGAGGACGGCGGCCGTACGGCGATGGAGCTCCTGCTCGCACAGAACCCCGACGTGAACGTGGTCTACACGATCAACGAACCTGCGGCCTACGGAGCCAAGGCGGCCCTGGACGCGGCGGGCAAGACCGACGTGCTCATCGTCTCCGTCGACGGCGGTTGTGCTGGCGTGGACGGCGTCGCCTCAGGCGTCATCGGCGCTACCAGCCAGCAGTACCCGCTCAAGATGGCCGAGCTCGGCGTCGCAGCCATTGCGGACCTGGTGCGCACTGGCACCACTCCCGACGTCACGGAGGGCCTCACCTTCTTCAACACGGGTGTCGCACTGGTGACAGACAAGCCCGCAAACGGTGTCGAAAGTATTGACACCGCCGCTGGCTCCGCGATCTGCTGGGGTTAGTTCCCATTGGAATGCCCTGTGGCGCCGCTCCGGCGGCGCCACAGGGCCAACCTCAAGGACGAGGACATGACACCACAGACTGAACCCGAGTCAGCTGCGGCACTCGTATTCGACACGGCCCAGACGCCTGTCCAACGCGTGCGCTCTGTACTGCACCGCTATCCCGCTCTGAGTCCGGCAGTAGTGCTGCTGATTTCCGTCATCGTGTTCGGGATGCTCAACGAGCGGTTCTTGCTTCCAGGCAACCTCTCATTGATCACTCAGCAGGTCGCGATTGTCGGCACTGTCGCACTCGCTCAGACCCTGATCATCCTCACCGCGGGCATCGACCTTTCCGTCGGAACTGCCATGGTTCTCGCGTCGATGGTCATGGCCGTCGCCGCCTCAGAGAACGGGGTCGCGGCCCCGGTAGCCCTGCTCATGGGCCTCGTGGTTGGACTTCTGTCCGGCTTGCTCAACGGCATGCTGGTCACCAAACTCAGGTTGCCGCCGTTCATTGTGACGCTGGGCACCTACTCAATCTTCCTTGCGCTGACGCTGCTGTACTCCAAGGGCTCAACCGTGCGTGGCTCCGATATGCCCGCGATCATGACGTGGACGGGCAAGTCCTTCCCCGTCGGCGGCGTCAGCATCTCGTACGGCGTGGTCATCATGTTCGTGATGTACGTCGTCATGGCGTGGGTGCTGTCCACCACCGCATGGGGCCGCCACTTGTACGCAGTGGGCGACGACCCTGAGGCGGCGCGCCTCGCTGGCGTGCGCACCACGTGGGTGCTGCGCTCTGTCTACATTTCGGCCGGCTCGATCATCGCGATCGCCGCATGGCTCCAGATCGGTCGCACCAGCGCCGCGAGTCCCAACGCGGGTGCCGACCTCAATCTCGACTCGATCACCGCCGTGGTGATCGGCGGCACCAGCCTGTTTGGCGGCCGCGGCACGGTCTGGGGAACCCTGTTGGGTGCGCTCATCGTGGGCGTGTTCCGCAACGGCCTTTCCCTCGCTGGGCTCGACGTGTTGTACCAAACCCTTGCGGTGGGAATCCTTGTGATTGTCGCCGTGTCCGTTGATCAGTGGATTCGGAAGGCACGCTAATGGCTACCACCACAGCATCGGCCGCGAACACCGCGGCATCCAAGGCCGAGGGAGCCACGCCGGTGCTCACCGCGCGCGGACTCGTGAAGACCTACGGGCGCGTCGTCGGCCTTGACGGCGTCGACCTCGACCTTTACGCCGGCGAGGTGCTTGCGATCATCGGCGACAACGGCGCGGGCAAGTCCACGCTCGTCAAGTGCTTGACGGGCGCCGAGATTCCCGATGCAGGGACCATCGAATTGGACGGGAAGGAGGTCCACTTCCGCAGGCCCGAGGACGCGAAGGAGCAGGGCATCGAGGCGGTGTACCAGAATCTCGCGGTGTCGCCAGCGCTCGATGTGGCGTCGAACCTGTTCTTGGGACGTGAAGTCCGCAAGCCTGGTGTGCTGGGGACGGTGTTCCGCCAGCTGGACATCAAGAAGATGAGGGAACGCACTCGGGAGGAACTGAACCGCCTCGGCATCACGACACTTCAGGATGTCACGGTGCCGATCGAGAGCCTTTCGGGCGGTCAGCGGCAGGCGGTCGCGGTGGCGCGTGCCGCCGCGTTCGGTTCCAAGGTGGTGGTGCTTGACGAGCCCACGGCCGCGCTTGGCGTGCGCGAGTCGGGCCAGGTGCTGGACTTGGTGCGGCGACTGCGCGACGCGGGCACCCCTGTCATCCTCATCAGCCACAATATGCCTCAGGTCTTTGAGGTGGCGGATCGCATTCACATTCAGCGGCTCGGGCGCTGTGCCGCGACCATCACGCCGACGTCGCACTCGCGCACCGAGGCGGTCGCGATCATGACTGGCGCGGCCGAGGCCTAGACGTGACCACATCGTTGTACGCGCGTATCCATGCGCGCCCTGGTCACGAGGACACGGTTGCGCGCATGCTCGACGCCCTCGCGGTCTCAGTGCGCGCTGAGGACGGAAACCTTGTGTTTGAGCCGTGGCGAGAGACCGATAGTGAGGGCTCCTTCTTTGTATACGAGGTGTATGCAGACGAGGCCGCTTTTGCTGCGCACCTCGCTCAGCAGCATTCGTTGGAATTCAACGCCGCGCTCGTGGGCCATGTCGCAGGGGGAGCCTCCGAGCTGACGACGCTCGGCCCGCTGACCTAGGCGAGTCGAGTCAAGCGGGCAGTACACGGCCGCGCGGCTGTGTCGCCTAGGCTTGCGGAAGAGACCAACCCAAGGAGTAGGCATGAGCACCCTTCCCCAGATCACGCGCGACGCCAATGGCGCCCCCTCCGTCGACTTTGCGGGTGCGGTCAAGCCCGAGGGCCTCGTCGTCGAGGTGCTTGAAGCTGGCGACGGCCCCGACGTCGTCGAAGGCCAGCAGATCACCGTGCACTACGCGGGCTGGCTGTGGGACGGCGCCAAGTTCGACGCCTCGTGGGACCGCGGTGAGCCCATCTCCTTCGGCATCGCGCGCGGCTCGCTGATCGACGGCTGGGTCGAGGGCATCGTCGGCCAGCCCGTCGGCTCCAAGCTGCTCCTGTCGGTCCCCCCGGAGAAGGGCTACGGCCAGCGCTCGATGGGCCCGATCCCCGGTGGCTCGACGCTCGTGTTTGCGGTGGACGTTCTCGAAGCGCGCTAGTACCTCGGGGTGGCCTAGAGCGCCCCGTAGGTGAGGAACAGGCCGGCGGCGACCACGACGGTTCCCAGCACTGCGACTGACGCGCTCAGTCGTGATCGCGCACGCCGGGCGCAGGTGACCGCCAGGACGGCAACGCCCACGGCTAGCTCGGTCCACCAATAGCCCACTGGCGTAGAGTCGGCAATGCGCGCGATGCCGTGCGCCGCTTCGCCGATCGCGATTCCTGGCCACGTCGCGGCCGCGAGTCCGCGCCACACGTGTGACGTGCGTCCGGTTCCAGGCGCGCGCCAGGCTTTCGATGAACGCAGCTCCCACACCACACTTCCGAGAACTGCGCCGACCGCGACCCCAGCGGTGCACCACAACAAGACCCAGGAGCCAGAGACACCAAACCCCCGCAAGGCCGACGTTCCGTAGTACCCCACCATCGTCATCGGGCCTGCCAGCGCCCCGAGCGCCATCGCTTGCCAGGGGCGTCGCCCGGCCAGCGCGGCCGCGACGGAGATCGCAGCCACCGGTGCCGCGGAGTTGAAAAGGGGCAGCAGCGCGTCGGGCGCAGCGGACTGGCCGAACGACATGCCGATTCCCGCGGCCAGGGGTCCTGCGAGGGCAGCGATGATGGATGCGGAACGGTTCACGTGCTCACGCTATGCGGGCGCTCGGGGTGCGGCTATGGGGTGAACCCCTGATTTCTGGGGAGCGGCAGCGTTGTCGCGTGACCTTGAGTTAGTTCAGCGGCCCGTAGAGCGCGGCCGGCGCGCCCGCGGCGAGCGCCCAATAGCGGTCGCCGTAGGACCAGTGCCACCACTCGGTCGGGTAGTTCACCAGGCCGACGCTCGCGAGCGCGTGCGAGAGGATGTCGCGGTTCGCCTGTGCCGCGGGCCACAGGCCCTCGGCGTCGGTGTAGCAGCGGCCCTCGCTTTCCTCGGGCGAGGCGTTGATGCGCGTTCCCATGTCGAGCTCGGTGCCGTTCGCGTCGCACAGTGTGAGGTCGACGGCGGCCCCGGCCGTGTGGGGGGCGACCTCGGGCGGCGACACGTAGCGGCTCGCAAGGGCATTCAACTCGTGGGGGCTGAGTTCCGGATGGAGCGGGCGCAACTCGTCCACATACTCGTCAAAGTAGTGGCGCTGGAGCGCGGCCGGACGGAATCCTTCGACGATGAGCAGCCTGATTCCGTCGGGCAGGGTCTCTTGGGCCTGCTCGAGCCGCGCGACGACATCGGCGCGAAGGTGCGCGTAGTGGCCGTGGGGGTCGGCCCAGAGAGTGTCGAGGCGAAGGTCGTCCCTCAGCCGCATATCGACCAGCGGCTCGCCGTTGTCCTGGACGGGAATCGATCCCACGCGGGCGTCGGCCATCAGCACGATTTCATTCACGCGTTAACGGTAGTCGTCGCTAGCGTCAGGCCTGGCCGAGCGCGGCGCACGTCGCCACTCGATGGACAACGTTTCGCGTATTTAAGCTGCGACTGAAATACCCATATCGATGCCCGTCTCGCGCTGGCCGACGAGCTGCTGGGGCTCGGTGCCGTGGACGCATGTCAGGCCCGGCTCATACGCTGGGCCCATGGCAGAGCACCACTACTCCACGCACCTCCTGTGGGAGGGCTCCACCGGGCGCGGGTACCGCGACTACTCACGGGATCACTCGGCGGTCGCGGGGCCGGACGCGGCAGCGGTGCGGCTGAGCGCCGACCCGGCGTTTCGTGGCGATCCCGCGCACCTCAACCCCGAGCAGCTAGTGGTGATGGCGGCGAGCTCATGCCAGCTGTTGTCGTTCCTTGCCGTGGCGGCGCTTGAGGGAGTCGACGTGCGGGACTATGAGGATGAGGCGTCGGCCACGATGGACGACGGCGTGCTTCCGGTGCGGCTCGCGCAGATTCAGTTGACGCCCGTGATTCGCGTGGCCCCAGGCACGGACCACGCGCGGGTGCTTGCCCTGGTGGAGCGTGCGCATCACGAGTGCTACATCGCCAACTCGCTCAACACTCCCGTGATCGTCTCAGCCACCGTGGAGGACGCATGACCTCGCCCGCGTTTCAAGACCTGTCCGTGATTCTCGACAACCGGCCAGGCGCGCTCGAGGACTTTGGCGAGACCCTCGGTGCCGCCGGCGTCAGCCTCGAGGGCGGTGGTGTCTTCACCCACGACGGCGTGCCCATCGCTCACTTTCTGGTGGACGATGCCGAGGCGGGGCGTGCGGCGCTCGAACGGGCGGGCATCGGGCCGGTCACCATCAGCGACGTGTCGATGCTGCGACTCGACCAGGACGCGCCTGGACAGCTGGGCGCGTTCACCAGGATGCTGGGTGATGCGGGCGTGCAGATCCGGCTGCAGTACAGCGACCACGAGCACCACCTCGTGGTGATGGTGGACCCCGCAGACCGGGCCGCGTGCGCGGAGATTGCCGCACGGTGGGACGCGGAGAGAGATCAGCGGCGGGCCAGCGCAGGCCTCTAGCCCCTCGTCACCGTGAGTACACCCTCACCGTGAGCACGGCCCCACCCTGCGCTTGACTCTCCCCTTGCGGGACACTGTTGCCTGGTAGTCCAAGGAGGAAACCGTGGATTCGCTCATGCCGATCGGCCGCTTCTCGAGGGCCAGCCGCCTGTCCGTCAAGGCCCTGCGCCTGTACGACGCGGAGGGGCTGCTCGTGCCCGCGTAGGTCGACCCCGCGTCGGGCTATCGCCACTACCGGCCGGGTCAAATTAGGCGGGCCGAGGCGATTCGCGTGCTGCGCATGGTGGACATGCCGCTCGCGCGGGTGTGCGAGGTGCTCGACCTGGAGAGCCCCGATGCGTTGCGCGCCGCGCTCGCCGAGCATCGGGCGCTGCTGGCCGGGCGGTTGGAGGAGCAGGAGCGGATGCTGCGGTTCCTCGAGAGACTCATGAACCGAGAGGACATTGCCATGCCGTACGACATCACTGTGAAGGACATCGAAGCGCAACGCGTGGTGAGACACCGCGTGCACACGTCGCTGGAGACCATCGGGCAGGCGGTGGGCGAGGGGTTTGGTGGGGCCATGGCCGCCATCGGAGCGGCGCGGGCGATCCCTGCGGGGGCCCCGTTCGTGGTCTATCACGACATCATCGACGACCAGGCAGAAGGCGAGATTGAGGCCTGCATTCCCGTCGCGCCGGGAGCGGCGGACGGTGTGGCCGTCGATGTGCCCTCCGCCGAGGTCGTGTCGACGCTGCACCGCGGGCCCTACATGGAGATCGGGGCGGCGTACGAGGCGCTTGGTGCGTGGCTTGCGCAGCAGGGCCGCGAGCCGGTGGGGCCTCCGCGCGAGGTGTACCTCAACGATCCCGACGAGACCGCGGCCGAGGATCTGCTCACCGAGGTTCAGTTCCCGCTGGCCTGGAAATAAGGCGAGCGGCATGAACAGTGACGGTGTGAAAAGTGACCGTGTGAAGGTGGGCGCCGTGAAACTCGATCTCAAGAAGACCCTGCCCAGTTACGCGGCGCGCCAGGGCCGCTTCGACATCGTCGACATCCCGTCGATGCGCTACCTGGCGGCCGACGCGGAGGGAGCCCCGGACGGGGCCTCGTTCGCGGGGGCGCTCGCGGCGTTGTTCCCGCTCGCGTATGCGCTCAAGTTCGCGTCCAAGAAGGGGCACGGCCGCGATTACGTGGTGCCGCCCCTCGAGGCGCTGTGGTGGGCAGACGACCCGGCGGCGTTCACGTCAGGCGACAAGTCCGCATGGCATTCGACCGCGCTCATGCTGCTGCCGGAGTGGATCACGGACGGCGATGTGGAGGCGGCGCGCGAGGCGGTGGCTGCGAAGGTCGCGGCGGGGAACGCTGCTGCCGCGGACCTCGCCACGGTGCGGGTCCGCGTGATCGAGGAGGGCCGATGCGCGCAGACGCTGCACGTGGGTCCGTTCAGCGAGGAGGGCCCGGTGATCGAGGAGCTTCATGCGACCTTGGAGGGTGCCGGGCTGGCGCTCGCGGGCAAGCACCACGAGATCTACCTGAGCGACTTCCGCCGCGCGGCGCCCGAGAAGCTGCGCACGATCTTGAGGCAGCCGGGGCGCGTGCGGGGCTAGGTGGTCGCCGCACTTCCCAAGCGCGTGAACGCTATCGCAGCCACCACGAGCGCTTCTTGGTGGGTGCCTCCGTGTGGCTGGGCGTCCCGAGTGGCGTGGCGACCCTGTCGGCCTGCGGGTCGTAATGCACGAGCCCCATCTGGGTAGTCAGTTCGGTGATGCGCGCGTTCATGTCCTCCGCGCGCGGCCACCTCACGCCGGAGTACATGATGGGTCCGGACGCGTCCGCTTCGAGCGGCCAACTCACCCATGGTGATGCGTCGAGGTCCTCGTCGGTGTCGCCGGGGAACTCGGTCTTGAGTGCCGCGACGAAGGCGGCGATGCCCGGCGTCGGGGGTGTGGCGTTGTCTGACTCAAGGTACTGGGTGGAGAGCGCCTCGTAGGTGGCGAAGCCCTCGTCGTGCGACGCGGGCGCCGGGCCCTCCCAGACTGCAAAGTCGAAGCTCATGAGGCGAGCATATCGCCGGGCACCTAACCCATCGTCACCGTGAGTACGTCCCCATCGGCGAGAGCCTCGACGGGCACGAGCGCCCCGCGCTTCCCGTCGTCAAAGGGGGCGACCTCAACCCCGTCGATCGTCACGGAGGAGACCCCCGTCGCGAGCCCGTCAATATTCACGACGTTGATGGTCAGGTTCATCCCCCTGAACCGGCGCATCACCTGGAAGCCGTTCCAGCCCTCGGGCAGGCACGGGTCGATCCGCAGCCCATCAAGCTCGGCGCGCACGCCCAGGATGTACTGGGTCACGCCCACATACGACCACGATGCCGTGCCCGTGAGCCACGGGTTGCGGGCCTGGCCAAAGCGGGGGGATTCGGGGCCGTGCGTGAACTGGCAGTACACGTAGGGCTCGACCTGGTGCAGCTCGGCCTGGTCGTTGTACTTGGCGGGCAGGAAGCCTCGGTAGTACTCGTACGCGCGGTCGCCGCGGCCCAGGATGCCCTCGGCTACGATGGTCCACGAGTTCGCGTGGCAGAAGATGCCGCCGTTCTCCTTGTGGCCTGGCGGGAACACCAGCAAGCTGAGCCCCACGCCGGGGACCTCGTGCGTGTGCGCGGGCGCGCACAGGGCGACGCCGTGCTCGGTCGACAGTCGTTCGTGGACGGAGTCCATCGCGCCGATCGCGCGCGCCTCCGGCACGGTCTGCGAGATGGCGGCCCACACGTTGGGCTCGAGGTAGATTTTGCCCTCGTCCAGCGCGTCGGAACCCAGCTTGGCGCCCGTCGATGAGATGCCGCGGATGTACCAGCCGCCGTCCCACGAGTTCTCGAGGACGACCTCGAGGTCGGCCAGTACGCCGCGAGCCCACGCCGCGTCGTCGTGGCGTCCGGTCTGGTCGGCGAGCTCAGCGATCACGCGCACGCCGTTGGCCATGAGGAACGTCGAGAACATCGATTCACCCGTGGTGCCAAACTGGATGCAGTCGTTCCAGTCCGCCTGCAGGCCCTGCACCAGGCCGTTGTTGCCCAGGTGGTTCAGCGAGAACTGAATCGCCTGCTTGAGGTGCTCAAAGACGGTCGCCTCGCCGTGGTCGGCGTACGGCAGCACCTGGTCCAGGTAGCTCACGTCGCCCGTCTCGTACACAAAGTTGGACACCGTGATGGGCAGCCACAGCGGATCGTCCGAGCGGTACTGCTCGAGCGTCGGCGTGGCCTCGTGGCCCGGGTTGTGGGTGAGCGGCTTCACGAGCGGCATCGCGCCGCCCTCCTCCGTCTGCCCCGTGAGGATCATGTCGAGGCGCTCGCGCACGGCCTCGGGGATCGCGTGGATCACAGCAAGCATGTCCTGGACGGTGTCGCGGTAGCCAAGCCCGTCGCGGTCACCGGCCTCGATCAGGCTGACGCCGCGCGACCAGTTGAACGTCATGTGCGTCTGGTACGCGTGCCACACGTTGATCATCGAGTTCATCTGCTCGTCGGGCGTGGCCACCTGCAGCGGCGCCAGGAACTCGCGCCACTCCTCACGGATTGCGGCCAGCTCGCGGTCGACCGCCTCGGGGGTGCCGAACGTCGCCATGATGTCGCGCCCCTTGGGAAGCGCGACGCCATCCGCGTCCTTCCACTCGGCATCGGGGGCGCCGACGCCCATCATGTAGATCACCTGACGGGTCTCGCCGGGCGCCAACTCAAGGCGCGCCTGGATCGACGAGCACGCGTTGTCGCCCGTCGCCTCGCTGCCGGAGCAGTATCCGCGCTCCACCGCGACCGGTGCGGACTGCGTCCGGTACGCGCCCAAGAACGCGTCGCGGTCGGTGTCAAAGCCGGCAACATCGGCGCCCGCCATGCCAAACCACAGCTCGGACGTCTTGTCGCGCGTCGAGTTGA
>Ga0209724_1000304_pt1 | contig 50000 bp, 36 predicted proteins | sample grotaG_FD_184143 | JGI IMG/M metagenome (GOLD analysis project Ga0209724, IMG submission 184143) | Glacier valley bacterial and archeal communities from Borup Fiord, Nunavut, Canada, to study Microbial Dark Matter (Phase II) -... | ecosystem: Environmental > Aquatic > Freshwater > Ice > Glacier ... | reverse complement strand
GCGACGAGCGACCGGTGGAGCGAGGCGATGGCACTCACGCTGCGGCCACTTCGGAAATCCGTCCGGGTGGCTGCATGATCAGGATGAGAGTCACACCCGATACGCATCGCCGCAGAGCTTTGTCGATTTCACTGGGGACGGCCGACCTGACTTCGTTTTCTCCAGCGGCGCGACGATGTCGGTTGCGCCGATTCTCAGCGGCATTACGGTCGGCGCTACCGCGCAACTCAACGACAACACGTTGGAGTTGCCGGTTCTCGATGCACGTTCGTCAGACACCGATCGATTCGTGAATGAGGCTGGGCTCTCTCTGCAGCATGATTATGTCTGGAGCCAGTCGATCGACGTGAATGGTGACGGCCGGGTCGATATAATCAGTGCCGCCGAACAGCCGAAGACGTGGGTGGTCTATCTGAACACGCCGGATACAGGCGCGTCTGGCGTGAAGTGGGTACGGCGCACGATCGATGTCACGGAGTTGTATCAACGTTTCATCGAGCGCGGCATCGCTCCACCCAATGACTATTTGCCGCTGAGCGCGCGAATTACGGGCCGTGATTTCGGAACGTGGGTGTGCTGGGCAAGGACAAGCGGGGGGACCTATGTTCAAACCGATCTTTCGCGTTGCACCCAGCAGCCTATCCCGCAGCCAACTATAGGACCTATAGGACCCGAGCAGACATATACCGAGTACGAGATCACCGATCTGAATGGCGATGGCTATCCGGACGTCGTCTTCAATTCGTCGGTGGTTACATGGGTTGCAGAGGCCCCGCCGCAAACCGGCGACCTTTACATGCTCAAGCAACAGATGCGGCACCTAGGTCCCCTGGGGGCCTCGCCCCAGGTTGACGTCGCCTACAACGTTCGAGGGTTGTTCATGCCTAGCGGTACAGCCAACACCTACCCATTCTCCAGTCCCGAATTCCTGACCAAGTCCGGATGCGGCGTCGAAAAATGGGTCGGTGACGACAACGATGGGGATCGGGTTCAAACCGCACGCTGTGGCTTCGGAGATTTCAACGGCGATGGACTGCTCGATCGTATCGAGGATGGCAGCCTGATTCTTGGGACGGGATTCAGTTTCAACACGGTAAAGATCCCCTTTCCTACGGCAGCGCTTCGCAAGTTTATCGCACTTCAAGAAAGTCAGTACACAAGCTTGTGCTCGGCGCAGGGGGCTATTTGGTTCAACTCTAGTCAAAGTGTCGGGCTGCGCGATCTAACAGGCGATGGGATTCCGGACCTCGTCGAGCCAAAGGTAGGCGTGGGCGGCGGCTCGGTGGTCTTCGTGGGCACGGGTGCAGGTTTCGCAGCGACCCCAATCGCCATCGAGGGCCCCTTCGCGTTTTCTCATACGGACGAGCACTGCGACGGAACGATTTCGAACACGGCCACTGGACTCTTCGATGTCAATGGTGATGGCAAACCCGACTTCGTATCGAACAACGGTGGTTCCCTCAGCGTCTACCAACTCGCCGGTGGCAGCCAGCCAGGAACACCGGAGGCGGGACACTTGATCGCGATCGACAACGGTTACGGAGCCGTGACGTCCATCACGTACAAGTCTGCAAAAGAAGACTCGACGACACAGCATCGGGTGCCCTTTCCCGAGATCGTCGTCGCGACGACACAGACGACGGGCACACAAGGGCTAGGTGGAACGCTAGCCGCCACCCGCTACGCGTACGGCAATATCAGCCAGTTCTACGACTCGTCCCTCGACGGGTTTCGAAGCAGTGGGTACCAGCGGCGCGTAGAGACGAAGAGCGCACCTGGCGCAAAGGGCGGCTCGGTGCAAATGAATGCGTCGATCATCGATCGGTATCCGTTGGGTTTCGTAAGTCCCGCCACGCTCATCTACATGTCTGAGGCGCAGCGGCTCGGCCGGTATCTGCTAAGTGGTCGCGTCAGCGACGTCACGACGCTGGCGGGCGACAGCGATGCTGATCCGTGGTCTCTCTTGACGGTCGACATCGCAAGCGACACGCGTCGAATCGGCGCCGTGCATTACAGCATCGACACCTCTGCTACGCGCTATTTCGCGGACACGACACCGCCCGCAGACGATGCCTGCAAGGAGGTAATGTTCCCTTACGACTACGACCTATCGGTCACGAACAACTTCGGCAACTACAGCCCGTGCAGCGCACGCGGCTTCCTGTACACGACCGCCACTCAGACATGGAAGGGCACAGCGGCACCGCCGAGCTCGGCGAACGTGCAGACCACTACGTCGGTGCGAAGTGTCGACGACAGCGGTCGGATCACGAGCGTCCTCTATCAGAACGACGCAACCCTGACTGACGATGACGTGTGCGTCGACACGACCTTCGCAGCGCCGACAGATCCGGCACTGCACGTGTGGTCCGCCGTGTCGAATCGCAAGGTCTGGGCTTGCGGACCCAAGGGCGATGGGCGCGTCTATGCGCAAGAGTCGTGGGAATACGATGGCCTGTCCGCGGGCAACGTTACGCAGGGTCTCCCGACGGCGCACATCGTCGAACGCCACGCGACCGACACGGGCCAAAACCTCGGCAGCGTTCGCGAGTACGACGCGACATACAACGCCTACGGCGCGCCGATCACCGTCCTGACCAAGCGCGAAGATAGCGCTACCCGAGCGACATCGATCTCCTACGACAGCTTCGGCATCTCGGCAACCGACACCAAGGTCACGACGTCGGACGGTTCGGCGCTGGTCGCGACGCAAGCGGTCGATCCGATCAGCGGTCAATTGCTCAGCAGGACGGACGAAAACGGAACCACTCGAGGTGCGACCTATGATGGTTTCGGTCGCCTCGTGTCCGGAACGATCCAAACGCCGACCGATCCGACCCCGGGTGTCCTCGTGGCTCGCAGCTATCTCGGGTTCGATGGCAATGATCCTTCCGGGCGTCGGATCTCCGTCGAACATTTCACGGATCCTGTCGCGCAGACGTCGGTGGGAACGGGTCTGGGTCGCGTTTCGACCACGTACTTCGACGAGCTGGGGCGTTCGCGATTCCAACAGTCGGCGCTCGGAGCTGACTACGCCAACGATTCGATGATCGTCGGGTCTCGAGCCTACGATCTGCTCGGTCGCGTGTCGTTTGAAGCGGACCCCTACCCGGCATCACAGAGCTCCGCGACTGCCTACGGCACCAGTCAGTACTTCGCTGCCGACGGCTCGCTATGGGCCGAAATTCGAGGAAACGGTCCGCAACCGTTCACATCGGTGTCAAACCCCGCAAGCGAAGTGTTTCCGACGATCTCGACGCACGTCTTTGCGAACCATACAGACACCACGATCGTCCAAGACGCGGATGCGCTGACGAACAGCTCTCTTCAATTTGGGGTGACCCACCAATCGACAACGTCCGCGATCGGTCGCGTGCTGACGCGTTCGACGATGCAAGCGGGTGTTCGGCTCGAATACGCCACGTTCTCGTACGTCCCGCTCGGGCAGCAGACGTCGATGGTTCGCTATCAGAACGCGGCGAATGCGACGAACCCGGTTTCATCGACGTGGCACTACGATTCGCTCGGTCAATTGCTCGAGCTCGACGAGCCAACCAGTGCGCCGCAGACGCGCTCGTACAGCGATTGGGGAGAGCTCAAGTCCATCACGTGGTACCCCCCCGCACCCGAGTTTCTCCACAGCGTTGTGAGCGTGTACGACGCGCTCGGCCGCGTTACGACGTCGGAAGAGTTCAACGGTGGGGTGGGAGATGCGGCAACGCTTAACAGGTACACATACGACACGGCAGGCAAGTCGTCGATCTTCACTCCGACGTATTTCAAAGGTCGGCTCACCTCCGCGTCATCGCCGGTAGAGTCGACTGTTTTTAGCTACGACGGCTACGGACGCGTCAACGCGCGTGGTTTTACCGGCGATAAGAACGAGTACGTGGAACAAGATAGTTTTCACGGCGATGGCTCGTCGGCGTCGATCACGCTCCGTCTGCCCGACAACGCGTACGCGCAAGAAGAAGTCGACTACGAGTACGATTCAGCGGCGCAGATGCGCTGGATGTGGTTCTCCGATGGAGTCAACACGCAAGAGCTCTACAACGCGTCGACTCTCGACAGCTGGGGACGGCTCAGGCACGCCTGGTTCGCAGGTTCCGAGTACAGGGCGGCGTACGCTGACACCGGTCGGCGCTTGCCGACGGAAGTGAAGGTCTCGTCGTCGGCCGGCATCAGGTATGTGGGCTTCTCCGGGTTCGATTCGGTCGGGAGAGAGACGGGGCGGGACGAAGTGATCCCGAGCTTTCCCGGTCACCTCGCGAGCACGTACGACGCGCTCGGCAGGTTGAGCAAGTCCACGACAACCAACGGCGCTTCGACCACATCGAAGTGGGCGTTCGCTTACGACGCGCTCGGCAATGTTCGAATGCTCGACGACCAAGTGGGAACGTCCGACGCCTCGTTGAGTTATCTCTCGACCGACCGAGATCAGATTTGCGGTGTCTCGTTCACTGGTGCGCCCACGAGTTGCAACGTTGACTACGACAGCTTTGGCAACGTGATCACGGAGCCGACCCGCACCGGATACGACAAGATCGGATATTTCATCAACGGCGATGTTCGCCGCATCCAAGATCAATCTGGGACGACCGCGACGTTCACCTACGATGCTTTCGGTGAAGTTTACGGCGTCGATATCTCCGGCTCATCTGGGTCGCGACAAGATCGCAACTACGGCGCCCTCATCACGCAGCGCAACCAGAAAGGCATGGGCGGCAGTAGTTCCTATGTTGCGCGCCGATTTCCAGGTCCCGGTCTGACGATCAGTCGACAAGGAACGAAGGGCTTGTGGGTCTACCAATTCGCTGGGTCGGGCGGCACTCGTTTCACGGTGGACCAGAAGGGAAATTACCTCCAGGACATTCACTACACGCCGTTCGGCCAGGGGACGTCGAGCGGTGCAGCGCCGGGTAACATTTCATTCACTACCGAACAATGGAACGGCGGCGATGCGCTCGATGGCTTGGGTCTGGTGAAAGTCGGCAAGCGCCTCTACGACCCGGCGATCGGACGCTTCTTGAGTCGGGATCCGTTGTTCATTCCGCGGACCTCGGCGACCAGCAATCCCTACGCGTTCTCGTTGAACGATCCGGTGAATCTCTCGGACCCGAGCGGCCTCGATCCGTGCGCAGGTCGGGTTCTCTGCATCTCCAACTCGCTCGATGGCGAAAGCTCGAATGCACTGGCGACCGCAGCCACCCTAGGGATTCTGGCCGCGGATTTTCTGTTCAGTGGTGGTTCGGAACCCCCGATGGGGAACATGTCCGGTCCGCAAATCGCCGCGTACTCCGCGGCCTTCGATGGACAGATCGCGCAGCACAAGCTGTCCGTGGCGACGAGCCAAGTGATGGGCGCCGGCGACTCGGGCAACTGGGCGAACAATTTGGTGGGAGGTGTCGCTGACGGATTCTACGACCTCGGGGCCGGGATCGTTCACTCAGCGTTTCATCCGGTCCAGACCGTTCAGGGGCTCGTGCATGCGATCGCACATCCGATTGAAACCGGACGTGCGCTCGGTCGCTCGGTAAGAGACACGACGAACGCAATTCTGGCAGGTGACACGCGAGCGTTGGGTCACGCGATTGTCGGAATTGTCGCAATTGTCGGACCAGGCGCGGCTGAAAAGGCATTGGGTGAGATTGCAGAGCTTGGCGAAATCGCTGCCGTTGCTGAAGGAGGCGAGGCAACAGCGGGCGCTGAGGGTTTAACTGCGTACCACGGCACCGACATCGACTCAGCGCGCGGCCTCCTGCGCGGAGAAGAGCTAGATGTTGCGAAGGCAGGCGCAAACAAAGTAGATGGGCCACCAGGCTTCTACTTGGCGACAGCTGCCGAGACGGCAGAGTTTTTTGCCTACCGGAGAGCGCCCGGCGGCGTGCTGCGCTACGAGTTCTCGAGTACCGCAGTTTCTGAGCTTAGAGCTAACGGCGCCGTTCTTCAGTCCATTCCCGCCGGAGGAATGCGAGGAGGATTCTCAGGGATGGAACTACACATTCCTTCCGAAGCATTCGATTCATTTAACGGGCTGCGCAAAGCCGGCCATATCGTCGTTTCGCCGCACTGAGCCGAGTCATTATGTTCAACAACGAAATGGAACCTCGAGTTCTCGAAGATGGGATGGCTTACGTCAGGAAGCATCCTCAGATGTTTTTCGGGGAGCGGAAACCAAATGCACGAGACTGCCTCCAGCTCCTAGTCGGAGAGGTGCTCGCATCGGGTGCTCAAGACCTTGGCATTCGCTTGATTGACGAGTGGTGGATCATATCCAGCCCCTTCGACTGGCTGAGCGGTATCGAGCTGAACCAAGTATTCAACCGAATTATCGCCTTTCCGGAAATGGCACAGAACGCAATGCGTGTGGAGGTTGTCATCGCTGCGTTTGCAAACGAAGCTGCCACCTTCGGTGCGCGAACTGGCCGCGTGACAGTCAAGGGACAAGTTCCGCCAGACATGATTTGGGCCGAGATGGAGCGCAGCGAGCGATCGATCGCATTTCGATTCGAGCCTGACTAACTTCGTCGCGACCGAAATTCCCATCATGCCCAACTTGCGCGTTCTACTAGACCGCGCGCCACGCCGCGGTCAGCACGCCGATGATCGCGCCAAGCCAGACGGTGCCGCACGCGAGGATGGCGAAGCCCATCGCGATCGGCGCGAGCGCCATGCCGTCGCGGTACGGATCCCACATCACGAGGAGCAGCAGCAGCGCACCGGAGACGAACAGGCCGAGCGCGATCCAGTGCTCTTTGATGTCGAAGAACCGCGCCGCCTTCGCCGCGCGCTTCACGAGATCGTCGGTCGCCGGCGTCTCGCGCGCCTCGCCGAACTTGGCTTCGAGATCCGTGACGGCCTTGGCGTGGAGCTCTGCTTGCGCGGTGAACGCGGGCACGTTCTCGAGATAGGCGGTGCGGACCTCGACCTTGTAGGTCGGGTACATCAAGTTGCCGGCGACGAACGCGCAGAGCTGGAGCGCGAAGAAGATCCAGGCGAACTTGAGGACCGCGCGGCGCCGGCCCGCTGCACCGCGGAGGTAGCGGCGCAGCCAGATCACGAGGTGGGTGCCTGCGGCGACGGCCGACACACCGAGCGCGGTGTGAAGGACGAGCAAGATGCGCGCGGCGGTGAATCCCAGCACGCGCGCAGCCTACACCGAGACTAGAGCGTGATCGTCTCGCCGATCTTCATCACCGTGAGCTTGGTGGCCGGCGCGGTCTTCTTGAGCGCCTTGCCGAACGCATCGGGGGTGCCGACGAGGATCGGGAAGGTGGCGAAGTGCATCGGCACGACCTGCTTGGGGTGCACGAGCTTGACGGCCTCGGCCGCGCGATCCGGGCCCATCGTGAAGTGATCGCCGATGCACGACAGCATGAGATCGACCTTCCAGTGCGAGCCGATCAGCGCCATGTCGCCGAAGAGGTCGGTGTCGCCGGTGTGATAGATCGTCGGGCCGTTCTTGACCGCGATCACGAAGCCGCCCGGGTTGCCGCCAAAAGCGCCCTTGTCGCCGACACCCGACGAGTGGATCGCGGGGACGAACGACACGGTGACTTCACCGCCGAGGAGCTCGATCGAGCCACCGAAGTTGCCGCCGGTGTCCATGCCGTACTGATCCTTGGGGAAGCCGTTCGCGACGAGCGCGTTGCCGAGATCGAACGTCGAGACGAGGTGTGCCTTGGTCCGCTTCGCGATGTCGTTCGCATCGCCGACGTGATCGGAGTGGCCGTGGGTGACGAGGATGAGGTCGGCCTTGACGGTCTTCGCATCGTCCTTGCCGGTCGGGTTCGACGGGTTCGAGATCCACGGATCGACGAGGATCGTCTTGCCGCTCGGGAGATCGATCTCGAACGCCGCGTGACCGAACCACTTCACCTTGGTCTTGTTGTCGGCCTGAGCCGATGCCGTCAATGCGACGAGCGCACATGCGATGAGGAATTTCTTCATGCGCGGACCCTACTCCGAAACGACTCGAGGCCCCGACGTCGGGGCCTCTGGGAGGGTCAAAAGCGGAGCGAAAGACGGTTGCGGGCTGCTACTGGATGTTCGTCGCCGAGTGACGACGGATGAACGTCGGCACGTCGAGCTCGCTCTCGGTATCGATCTCGCCCGTGAGCACGGCCTTCATGCTCGGGCGCGATGCTGCGCGCTTGCGCTCGCTCGGTTGCACGAGCGGCGAGCCATCGACCGGCGTGGCCGGGCCCGAGCCCGAAGCCATCCGGTGCGAGTAGTTGTCCTGGGGAATCGGATCGAGCGAGTCGATCGCCTCGTAGACGTCGCTCGCCTCGGACTGCGCCCACGAGATCTGGATGTCGGCCTCGTCGGCGAGCTGCGCTTGCGACTTCGCCGGGCGAATCACCGGTGCCGGATATTCCTTCGTCACCTGGGTCGACACGTCGTAGGGCATCGCGAGCTGATGCGCCTTGACCTTCGCCGCCTGGATCGGCGCCGAGTCGACGATCATCTGGGTCTTCGCGGCGCGGTCGAAGCCGGTCGCGATCACCGTGATGCGGACTTCGTCCGTGAGGTTCGGATCGATCACCGAGCCGAAGATGATGTTCGCATCTTCGTGCGCGGCGTTCTGGATCAGCGTCGAGGCCTCGTTGACCTCGTGCAGCGTGAGATCCGGACCGCCGGTAATGTTGATGAGGATGCCGGTCGCACCTTCGATCGAGACGTCCTCGAGAAGCGGCGAGCTGATCGCCATCTCGGCAGCTTCGGTCGCGCGGCGCTTGCCCTCACCGATGCCGGTGCCCATGAGCGCGCGACCCATGTTCGACATGATGGTGCGAACGTCGGCGAAGTCGACGTTGATGAGGCCGGGCACGGTCATGAGGTCGCTGATGCCCTGGACCGCGTTGAGCAGCACCGAATCGGCCCTGCGGAACGCTTCGACCATCGAGGTCTGCGGGCCTACGAGAGCGAGCAGGCGGTTGTTCGGGATCACGATCAGCGTGTCGACCGCAGCGCCGAGGCGCTCGATTCCCTCGACCGCTTGCTTGCCGCGCTTCTTGCCCTCGAAGCCGAAAGGCTTGGTGACGACACCGACGGTGAGTGCACCGCAGTCTCGCGCGATCTGCGCGATCACGGGAGCGGCGCCGGTACCGGTACCACCGCCCATGCCGGCCGTGACGAACACCATGTCAGCGCCGCTGATGAGGTCGGCGATGCTCTGCATGCTCTCCTCGGCCGAGCGGCGTCCGATCTCTGGATTCGCGCCCGCGCCGAGACCTTTGGTCAGAGCGTTGCCGAGCTGGATTTTATGCGGCGCCATGTTGGCTTCGAGTGCCTGCATGTCGGTGTTGGCGACCACGAACTCGACGCCGTCGAGGTTGCCGCTGATCATGGTGTTGACTGCGTTGCCGCCGCCTCCGCCCACACCAATGACAAGAATCTTTGCGTGATTGACGTCGTCGAACTCGATGAGTGCCATAGCTGCGATGCCCCCTGGTGAGCCCATATGAAAGTGATGGATCCATGGGGGCAACTTTTTGTGCATACTGGCTGCTGATGAGGATCTGGACGATGTGGGCGGTCTCGCTCGTCGCGGCGTGCGGGGGCACCAGCAGTGAAGCGACGCAAGACGCGCTGAGCTTTCAGGACGCTCCGGCCGCGGGCGACAGCCCGATCATCGGGGACTGCCCCGTGTTCCCTGCGAACCACATCTTCAACACCCAGATCGGGGCGCTTCCGGTCGATTCGCATTCAGCCGATTACATCGCCACGATCGGCTCGGGGCGGCTGCACCTCGATCTTGGCCAGACCGTCGATCCGACGAGCAGCGAGTACTACGGCATTCCGTACAACGCGGTGCATGGTCAGGCGTTTCAGTGGCCGACGGCCAAGTACGCCGCCGTCGATACCGCCGATTACGCCTGGCATCCCGCCGCGGAGAGCGATTGCGGCAACGCGAGCCACGCCGTGGTCTCGCCCTGCACGAACGATCCCGTGCTGCCGATTCCTTCGACACCGCTCGTCGAGAGCGGCATCAACACGACGCCGGCGCAGCAACCCGATGGCGACAACCACATGTTGATCGTCGATTCCGACAGCTGCCTGCTGTGGGAGACCTATCACTCGTACAAGACGAACGGCACGTGGAACATCTTCGGCTCCGCCGAATGGGATCTGCGATCGAACAAGCTGCGAACCGCGGATTGGACCTCCGCCGACGCTGCGGGCTTCCCGATCATGCCGCTGCTGTTGAAGGCGAGCGAGGCGAGCTCGGGGACGATCAAGCACGCGCTGCGCTTCACGATGACGAGCAGCAAGATCGCACCGCGCTACGTGTGGCCGGCACGGCACAGCACCGAGTCGACCGACAGCGCCGCGCATCCGCCGATGGGCCAGCTCGTCCGCCTCAAGGCGAGCTACACGATCCCGGCCTCGGCGAACACCCAGGCCAAGGCGATCCTCCAGGCGATGAAGACGTACGGCATGTACGTCGCCGATGGCGGCAGTAACTGGTACGTCAGCGGCGAGCCGAGCGCGGACTGGCAGGACGATACGTTCGGCACCGTGCAAGCGGTCACCGGCGATCAGTTCGAGGCAGTCGACATCACCGCCATCACCGGCAAATCCGGCTTCGATCCGAACAGCGGCGCAGTTCCGTAGTGCGTCGCGTTGGGGCTGTTGGTCGGCTGTTACGTCGACGAGCGGTTCGCGACGTTGCAGATGAAGCAGCCCGAGGTGAGCGATCCATTCAAGGTCGCTTCCTGGCGGCTGAAGAACGGTTTGAAGCTCGCCGTCCTGCACGACCCGCGGGCCCGGATCTCGTCGATCGATCTGCGCTTCGATGTCGGTACCAGCGACGATCCGAGCGCGACGCCGGGCATCGCTCTGTTGACTGGCGAGGCGCTCGCGCTCCACGCCGCGCAAGACGACATCGAGCTCTCGGCGGCTGTCTCGATCGATCTCGATCGCACGGATATCGCGGTCACCGCGATCGATGTGCCCCATGCGATCGATCTTGCCGCGGGCCGGTTGGCCACCACGTGCAGTGACTTCACGCCCGAGCTGCTCGCGATCGCCCGCGATCACGCGATGCAGCAGCTGACCGGCGTGCCGCCCTCGTTCGCGCGCGCGGTGTGGGGCGAGGGCCATCCGTACGGCCATTCGCTCGGCGAACCGGAGCTCGCGCAGATCACGCCCGAGCAGCTGTGCGCGTTTTACACGAGCCACTACGCTCCCGCGAACGCGACGCTCGTGATCACCGGCCCGACCGCGACCGATCTGCCGAGCCAGCTCGAGGCGCGGCTCGGTGGGCAAACGAGCGCCACCGTCGTCGCGCAGGCCGGCGTGACCGCGATCGTGCCGACGACCCAGGCCGTGCGGCACGTGGTGTTCGGGCTGTCGAAGCCGACCGCGGCGCTCGCGTTCGTCATCCCTGCTCGGGGCGATCAAGACGACTGGATGGCCGAGCTTGCGACGCGGCGGATCCATCAGTGGGGCGAACAACACAAGCTCGATCTCCGGATCGTCACGCTCGGTGGGCTGCGCGGGCGTGCGCTCGTGATCGGCCTCGAAGTCGAGCGCGAAGCGGAGCTCGCACGCGCCCACGATCGGCTCCGCGACGTGCTCGCCGAAGCGAACGTGCTCGACGACAACCCGTCCTCCGAGGCGACCACCGATGATCAGCTGCTCGAGGTGCAAACGCTCGACGATCCGTTCACGAGGGGCGCCAAGATCGCGGACCTCGTGGCGACCGGACGGCGTGTTGATCTCCTGCGCCGGGTCCACGGCTTCGCGACCGCGAGATCACCGCGCAGGTGGATCCGGGGCCAAATCACCAACGCCCCCGCGCGGATCCTGGATCTGGTGCCGGGTGGCGACGTCACGGCTGGCGTCTCGCTCGAGAACCTTTCCGAGCCCGGCACCGCGTTCGACCGCTCGCTCGCGGGTGCGCTCGCGGCGCCCGATTCCGAGTTCGCGCAAGCAGACGTGCTCGCCGCGCTCGCGCGTCCGATCGTGGAGTACACGCTCGCGAACGGCCTGCGCGTGCTGCTCGCCGCGGACCCCGGCGCGACGACGATCGACGTGCGTCTGGTGTTCCCGGTCGGCACCAAGGACGAGCCCGCGGTGGGCATCGCGACTCGCGCCGCGACCGACCTCCAGGTCAACGATGGCTACGGTGCAGGCCCCGACGCGATCAAGCGGATCGCCTGGTATGCCAACGCGGTCGAGCACACCGACGTCGATGTCACCGAGACCTCGACGCACTTTCGGGCGGTCGGCTTCGCGGCGCTCGGCGACTGGCACGTGTTCGCGGTCGCGTGGCACGTCATCCGCGGCAGCTACGAGCTCGCACCTCTGGCCCCGTTTCATCGCCACTACGTGCCCACCGGCGCCACGCTGATCGTAAGCGGCGGGTTCGACATCGCAGCGGTGAAGCCGAGCATCGAGCGCTGGTACAGCCCCTGGCCGCTTCCGACGCTGCCCGCCCCCGCAGCGATGGCCGTGGCGCGGGGCCCCAAGCGCCCGATCACCTACGAGCCGGCAGCGACCGATAGCGTCGAGCTAGAGCTCGCCTACGGCGCGGCGGGTCATACGAACGGCGGCGCGGCGCAGCTGCTCGCCAGCGCGATCGAGCTGCGTCTGGCGCGAGTCACGCGCGCATCGGCGCAGATCACCGTGACGTTCGATCCACGAGACAGCCGGCTCGTCGTGCTCGCTCAGATGGATCCGCATACCGCCGCCGAGACCGCGCACGTGATCACGAGCGAGCTCGCGCAATTTCGCGCGACCAGCGCGTCCCGGGCTGAGATCGCACGGGCACGTCGCCGCGCGGTCTCGCAGGCACTCTCGAGCGAGGTCGGCGTCTCGGGCCGCGCGCACGAGCTCGAGATCGCGGTAGTCACGCATCGCGCGCCGAACGATGACGCGTACGTCGCGGAGCTGCGATCTGCGACCGCGGATCAAGTGACAGATGCGGCGCGCGAGCTGATCGATCCGGCGACGCTGCAGGTCACGCTACGCAGCCCCAAGGCGAGCACCTCGAACGTGCTACGCGCGATCGGCTTCGATCCTAGCGCCGCGGACCGGCGCTAGAACATCTCGGCGATCCGGCCGAAAGCGCGCTTGAACAGGCTCGGACGATCGTCCATGCCACCGCGCGTGAGCGGCTTGGCGATGTTGTTCTGGCTCGCACCGAACATCACGAGGCCGACGCCGGTCGAGTACGCGGGCGACCGCACGACATCGACGAGGCCACCGATCCTCGTCGGTTGACCCCGGCGGGTCGGCAGGCCCAAGACCTGCTCGGCCATCTCGCACACGCCATCCATCGCCGTCGCGCCGCCAGTGAGCACGATGCCGGCGGCGAGGCCGTCGAAGTAGCCCGTGCGCATCAGCTCCTTCTTCACGTGCTCGAAGATCTCTTCGACGCGCGGCTCGATCACCTCGACGAGGCTCATGCGCTGGATCACGCGCGGGCCGCGACCACCGACCGAGGGGACCTCCATCATCTCGGAATTGTCGACGTGGCCGCGCCACGAGCAGCCGTACTTGCGCTTGATCTTCTCGGCCGAATCGAGCGGCGTGCGGAGCACGGTCGCGATGTCGTTCGTGATGTGACCGCCACCGAGCGGCAGGACCGAGGTGTGGACGATCGCGCCATCTGCGTAGACCATCACGTCGCACGTGCCACCGCCGATATCGATGAGCGCGACGCCGAGCTCCTTCTCGTCTTCCTCGAGCACGGCCTGCGACGATGCGAGCGATTCGAGCACGATGTCGGCGACCTGCAGGTTGCAGCGGTTCGCACACTTGATCACGTTCTGCGCCGAGGCGACGGCGGTCGTGACGATGTGGACCTTCGCCTCGAGCCGGACGCCGGCCATCCCGAGCGGATCGCGAATACCATCCTGATCGTCGACGACGTACTGCTGCGGCAGGACGTGGAGCACTTCGCGGTCCATCGGGATCGCGACGGCCTTCGCCGCCTCGATCACGCGTGCGATGTCGGCATCGCGGACCTCTTTGTCTTTGACGGCGACGATGCCGTGCGAGTTGAGGCCGCGCACGTGAGCGCCGCTGATCGCCGCGTACACGGTCGTGATCTCGCAGCCCGCCATGTTCTCGGCTTCGTCGACCGCTTGCTGGATCGACGCGACCGTCGAGTCGATGTTGACCACGTAGCCGCGGCGCAAGCCCTTCGAGGCCGCGGTGCCAATGCCGATGATATCGACACCGTCTTCGGTGACCTCGCCGACGATGCACGCGATCTTGGTGGTGCCGATATCGAGGCCGACGATGATCTCGGAGGACTTGGACTTCGCCATGGTGCGCTTACTGATCTTTCTGCTGCGGGTCGCCGGCTGGCGAAAACGCGACGGTGACGTGGTCGAGACGAGGATCGAGATGAATCGCGCGAGCGCGAGCGCGCTCCGAGATGTCGAGCTGGCCCCACGCGACATCGAACGTGCGCATGCGAGCAGCGAGTCCAAGGTCGATCGCAGCAGCACCGCCCGTTGGCGGTGCTAGATCGCCGGGCAACGCCGGGCTCGCGAGCGCCCCGAGCTGGATCGCGGTGGCGGTCTCGTAGGTGTGGAGTGTCAGCGCGCCGTGGAGGTCGACGTGGATCTCGCCAATGGTCGGGCGATCTTTTCCGGTGTTCCAGGTCGTCAGTGCTGCGAGGGCGCTCGTGATCGTCTTCGCGGCGCTCGCCGGATCGGCGAGGAACGCGGCACGATCGAGCCCGGTGATGATCGGCAGGCCGACGCCATCGTCGGCATCGATCTGTGCGCGCTTGAAAGGCAGGCCCTTCGCATCGACCAGGTACAGCCCGCCGAAGTCGGCCACGGCGACCGCTTCGTGCTCGTGGATCTCGATCACGAGCGTATGGGGCAGCAGGCGATGCGCATCGGCCGAGGCGACCCACGGGTTCGCGTGAAGCTCGCGGGTCAGCGAATCGAGGTTCGCCGAGAATACGTTGTCACCGACCGCGACCGGCAGAGCGGCACGGACCTGATCGGCGGAGACGTGCTTGTTTCCGTGAACATCGATCGACGTGATCGCGAACCGCGTCGAGGTCGTGACGAAGCGATAGCCCGCCCACGCGCTGCCACCGATCGCGGTGACGGCACAGATCACGATCATCGCGGGCAAGCTGCGGCGCAGCACTCGACCACAGCCGATTACGATCGCACTCGGCTTCGGCAATCGCGTCCACAACGGGACCGAGGGCGCGACCCGGCGATTCGCCTTCGCGCGAGGTTTCACCACCATCCGCGATGCCGAGGGTGCTTCCTCGCGAGCAGGGCGTGCTCCTAGCTCACGCGACGCCCCCCGCCGACGAGATCGATCCATGCTTCGAAATACGCACGCTCGTAGGTGCCGGGCAATTTTTTGGGCGCCGCACCCAGCGAATTCTAGCTAACCGAGATCTCTCACGTATCCGACCTGAACCGATCGTCAGTCTCAGTCGTCGTCGTCCGTGATCAGGACGAAGTCGGCATCTGCTTTGCCGGCCTTTTTGCCCTTGGTCAGCTTCGCGCTCCTCTCGGGCTTGGCTGGCTCGGCATCGTCCGAATCGTCGTCATCGGACTTCTTCTTCACGACCTTGCCGTGCTTCGTGCTGGTCTTGGTCGTCGTTTTTTTCGCCACCGGCTTCGCGTCTGAGTCGTCCGCGTCGTCGTCACTCTCAGCCGGCCCAGCCGGCCCAGCCGGCCCAGCCTTGGCAGCGGTCTTCTTCTTAGCGACCGGCTTCGCAGGCGTGGTCGAGTCGCCGGTCGTGGTCGTCGTGGTCGTTGCCGGCTTCTTCGTATCGCTGCCACGCGGCTTGAACGCCTGGGCGCTCACCGGTCCGGCAACGAACAGCAGGCTCAGCACGATCGCACATCGACCCATGGCCGAATCATCCCACACTGCCTCGGGAGATCCGAGCCGATCTTCAAATCTGTGGGATCCGATGGAAGTCCTACGGTTTCTGACAGGGCGGCCGCTCGATGATCTCGATCCGGGTCAACAGGCCCTCCTTGATCGTCAGATCGAATTCGAGCTCGTCGGTCGTGCACGGGGTCTTGGTGCAGTGCTGGAGCGCACGCGCGAACGAGGCGATGTCCGGTAAGGAAGCGCTCGCCCGATCGATCAGGTCACTCGTGTGCGCGGTGTGAACATCGCCGTCGCCGTCCGGATCGGTATCGCTGAGCGCATCGTAGCCGACGCGCAACAGCTCGAGCCCTTTCTTCGGGAGGTAGCCCGGCAACAACGAGGACTCGTTCGCCGGTGCGTCGCGCTCGTACGCGGCGAGCACGCAGAGGCCGCGCAGGATCGCTGCGGGCTTCGTCGAGCGCGGCTTCTTCGGCACGTAGGCCGAGTTGCCGTGCTTCTCGAGCACGCGGGCCGCGGCCGCCGCGACATCGCAACTCGGCGACTTCGTGAGCGAGATGATCGCGGAGAGTAGATCGGGCGCGAGCGTGTCGTCATCGCCACCGAGCTCGGCCATCGCTTGTTCGCGCGTCGCGGGTTGCAGTTGCTCGTCGGCGATCGCCTTCATGAACACGTCGCGGTTGGTCTTCGCCGTGAGCCCGTCGAGTGCACCATCGACGTGCAGCCGCGTCGCGAGATCGATCAGCTGCGGCTGCTCGAGTCCCCCGACCAAGGCGTTGACGATCGGGCGCTGACCGGCCTTCCACGCGCGCTCGAGCAGCTCCGCTTCGAAGCCGGGGTTGCGGCTCGCCGCGATCAGCGCCGCGACGACAAGCTCGGACTCGGGCGGTGGCAGCGCGACGATCTGGCGCAACGCCGGCGCGATGATCGCGAGTCGATCAGAAGCGACCTGGCCGAGCTGCTGGAGCGACCACAGCGCGAGCAGGCGGCGCAAGCACGGATCCTTGATCGTCGCGGTCGGATCGAGCGGAGGTAGATCCGGCATCGGGCTCGTACACGACACCGGTGGCGCCTGGCAGCTGAGGTTGCCCTCGAGCAGCAGCTCGATCGCGAGTGCATTCGCGATCGGACCATCCGGCACTTCATCGAGCTGAAGCGACCATTCGTCGCCGGTTGGTGCGATCTGGGTCCACAGCTCGGCGATCTCGGCGGGGGTCTCGATCTTCGCGCTGGCCCAATCGATCGAGAGCAGCTTCTTGTACGTGTGGTTGAGATCCGGGTCGTTCAAATGCCCGCCCGCATCTGGAGAAGGCCTCGCAGCGACGACCGGCACGACGACGGCCTCGTGCGCACCTCCGCAGGCGACCAGAGCGAGCAGGATGAATTGGGCGCGGAGCATCACGTCTAGAGAGACCCGCGTATCCGGGCGCGGTTTCAGTATAGTCGGCCAATGCCTCGGTTCACGAAGCTCGTGTTTGTTTCCTCGGTGTTGACTGGCGCGGCGGTCGCCGGCGACCTGCCGAAGCCGTCGCAGCAGCTCCTCGATCGCGCCAAGGCCACGGCCGGGACCTGGAAGTGCGAAGGCACCGCGCCCGGCCTGGATGGCAAGGCGATGAAGCTCGCCGGCACCTACAGCTCGAAGATCGAGCTCGACGGGTTCTGGATCCACACCTCGTTCAACGGCGGCATGGTCTCCGGCAAGACGGACCTCAAGTTCAAGTTCGAGAGCTACGCGACCTTCGATCCCGGCCTCGCGAAGTGGCGCGAGGTGTTCGTCGACAACTTCGGCGGTCAGATGGTCGGGACCGCCGCCGCGATGAAGGACGGGATGCTCGACACGACGTCCGACTCGCAGGACCTCATGGGCAAGGGCACCATGAAGGATCACCTCGACCTCAGCGATCCCACGAAGGGCGCGCACCTGTGGGGCGAGGGTTCCCACGACGGTGGGAAGACCTGGGCGACGCTCTACGACATGACCTGCAAGAAGTGACTAGCTCGCGCTCTCGAGGATGGCCTCGCACAGCGTCGCGTAGCTCATCCCGATCGACTTGGCGATCTTCGGCAGCAGGCTCGTCGCGGTCATCCCCGGCAACGTGTTGACCTCGAGTACGAAGGCCTCGCCGGCCGGCGAGATCCGGAGATCCGGGCGCGCGTGACCGCTGCAGCCGAGCGCGTTGTAGGCTGCGAGCGCGTGATGCTCGGCGCGCACGACGATGTCGCGCGAGACCTCGGGCGGGATCAGGTACTTGGTATCGGTGCGCTTGTACTTCGCGTCGTAGTCGTAAAACTTCGTGGTCGGGCGAACCTCGACGGAGCCGAGCACCTTGCCATCGAGGATGCCGACGAAGACCTCGGTACCCGCGATGTATTCCTCGGCGATGACGTGCCCGTGGTTCGCGCGTGCGAGCTGGACCGCCGCGACGAGCTGCGAGCGATCCTCGACGATCGACACGCCGACCGAGCTGCCCTCGTTTGCCGGCTTCACCACGAACGGCAGCGAAAAATCGGCGAGCGCCGCGACCGCATCGCTCGCATCCGCAGGACCGGTGTGCGGGAGCAGGCGCCACGTCGGGGTCGGCACGCCGCTCGATTCGAAGATTCGCTTGGACATCACCTTGTCCATCGCGAGCGCACTCGCGAGGATGCCGGAGCCGGTGCACGCGATCTGCAAGCACGAGCACAGGCCCTGGACCGCGCCGTCCTCGCCCCACGTACCGTGCAACGCGTTCCACACGACGGCGACGTGCTGCTCCTCGAGCAGCTTCGCGAGGCTGGTTTCGGGCTTCCAATCGATCGCGACGACGTCCCATCGGTTCTCGAGCAGCGCTTTGTACACGTTCGCGCCGGTGTCTAGCGAGACCTCGCGCTCGGCAGAGAGGCCGCCCATGACGACCGCGACGCGCTTGCCGGCGAAACGATGCATGGTGCGTTCTTACCGCAACACCTGATCGAGTGCGTGTATTCAGCGGCTGCGCGCAGAGATCTTCTGCCACCACCGGAGTGGTGGTCGGTGGTGGCCTGGCCGCGAGCTCCAGGAGCTTGCGCACTCCTCGAGTGTGATCGTCGATCACCTCGAGCTCCGCGTCCACTGCAAACCCCATGTTCAGACAATCATCGGTTCGGGGACCAGCGTGACACCGAAGCGATCGTGAACACCGACGATGATCTCGTCCGCGAAGGCGAGTAATTCGGTCGCGGTGGCGCCGCCGCGGTTGACCAGGGCAAGCGCGTGCTTGTGCGAGATGCCGACAGTGCCGCGCGTGGTGCCCTTCGCGAAGCCGGCACGCTCGATCAGCCACGCGGCGGCGAGCTTGTAGCTCCCGTCGAGCTGCAGCCATCGTGGTGACTTCGCACCGACGCGCGCTTCGACCATCGCTGCCGTTGCGGCGTCGACGATCGGGTTCGTGAAGAACGAGCCGGCGCTGCGCGATTCGGGATCACTCGGATCGACGACCATGCCCTTGCCCCTGCGCAGCGCGATGATCATTTCGCGCACGCTCGCGAGCGGGGCGGTGCCGCCCTCCGCAATCGCGAGCGCCTTCGCGAGCTCGGCGTACTTGACCGGCATGCCGTTCGTGCTGCGAGGCAGCTTGAAGCTGACCTCGCAGATCACCCAGCGCGCACTGCCCTTGAAGATGCTCGAGCGATACGCGAACCCGCAGTCCGCCGCCGAGAGCTTGACGAGCTCGCCGCGCTCGCGATCGTAGGCGCGCACGAACTGGATCGTGTCGGCGACCTCTTGGCCGTAGGCGCCCACGTTCTGCATCGGCGTGGCACCGACGAGACCGGGGATGCCAGACAGCGCCTCGAGCCCGGCGAGGCCTTCGCTCACCATCTGTGCGACGAAGTCGTCCCAGCTCGCGCCGGCAAACGCCGAGACGATGGCGTGATCGTCGAACAACCCAATCGTGACCGCACGATTCGCGGGCTGGATCACGAGGCCATCCCAGCCTGCATCACTGACCACGAGGTTCGAGCCTCCACCGAGGACGAGGACCTTCTCGTCGGTGGTGAGCAGCGCGGCGAGCTCCGGCACGGTCGTGAACCGTTCGAAGCGCTTCGCCGGGCCGCCGATGCCGAGGGTGGTCAGCGGACCGAGCGCGACCGTCCTCACCGCGCGACCGTCGCGCTCGATTCCTGAACGCGCACGAGATTCTTCTTCGTCGCCGGACCGAGCCGGACCTCGAGCAGCGCGATCAGATCGTTACACGCGAGCTGGATATTGCCCGCGCCGAGCGTGATCACGAGGTCACCGGCCTTCGCCTGGGCGTCGAGCCACGCGGCGAGATCCTCGCGCTTCGGGATGTACGTGATGTCTTTGTGGCCGGCATCTCGAGCGAGCCGCACGAGCTGCTCGCTCGAGATGCCGTCGATCGGCTTCTCGCCGGCGGCGAAGATGTCGCAGATCACGACCTTGTCCGCATCGTGAAACGCGCGCGGAAACTCCTGCCACTGATCGCGCGTGCGCGTGTAGCGGTGCGGCTGAAACGCAGCCACGATCCGGCGACCGCCGAAGCTCTGCTTCGCGCCGGCGAGCGTCGCGCGCACCTCCGACGGGTGATGACCGAAATCGTCGACGACCGTGATGCCGCCGACCTCGCCCCGCACGGTGAACCGGCGCGCGACACCCTCGAAGCTCGCGAGGGCCTTGACGTATGTCTCGAACGGGATATTGAGGAAGTCCGCGATCACGAGGACGCCGAGCGCGTTGAGGACGTTGTGCTCGCCCGGCATCGGCAGCACGACCTCGCCGAGCTCGTCGGCCTTGCGCCACGCGACGAACCGCGTGGTCAGGCCATCGGGGCGAATATTGCGCGCGCGGTACGTCGCTTGCGACGAGATGCCGAACGTCGCGAACCGCTTGGTCATGTGCGGCAAGATTGCCTGCACCCCGGCGTTGTCGCCGCACAGCGCGCTCATCCCATAGAACGGCACGCGGTTGCAGAAATCCGTAAACGCCTTCTTCACGTTTTCGAACGTGCCGTAGTGATCGAGGTGCTCGGCATCGACGTTCGTCACGATCGCCAGCGTCGGCGTGAGCGTGAGAAAGGAGCCATCGCTCTCGTCGGCCTCGGCGACGAGGTAATCGCTCTTGCCCCAGCGCGCGTTCGCCAGGCCGAGCGAGTTCACGCGGCCACCGATCACGGCGGTCGGATCGAGGCCCGCGGCCATGAGCACGGTGTGCATCATCGTCGTCGAGGTGGTCTTGCCGTGGGCACCGGCGACCGCGATGCCGTACTTCATCCGCATCAGCTCGCCGAGCATCTCGGCGCGTGGGATCACGGGAATCGAGCGCGCGCGAGCGGCTTCGACTTCGGGATTGTAGCCCTTGATCGCACTCGACACGACCACGACATCGGCCGCCTCGACATTGTCGGCGCGATGACCCTGCTTGATCGTGCAACCGATCTTCGTGAGGTGGCGCGTGATCTCGGTGTCGTTCATGTCCGACCCGGAGACCTTGTAGCCCATGTTCGCGAGCACCTCCGCGATGCCACACATGCCCATGCCGCCAATGCCTACGAAGTGAATCTGGGTATCTGGCTTGCGAAACATGACCCCTGCTTCGGAACGGTGAGCGAACGCCTAGATACCACGCCTCATGCCGCTTGGGCCCAGTCGATCACGGCGGCGGCGGCGCCCGGTTTCGCGAGTGTCTTCATGGCCGCACCCATCGCGGCTCGTGTCGGCGCGTCGTCGAGGAGTGGGCGGATCGCGGCGACCAGCTTCTCGACAGTGAGGTCACTCTGCTTGAAGCTGAGCGCGGCGCCCGACGCGGCCATCTCGGCCGCGTTCAGGGTCTGGTGGTCGTCGGCGGCGAACGGGTAGGGGATGAACACGGCGGGCTTGCCGGCGATCGCGAGCTCGGCAACGGTGGTCGCGCCCGCGCGGCCGATCACGAGATCCGCGGCGAGGTAGCTCGCCGCCATGTCCTTGATGAACGCGCGGCAATCCGCGGTGACCCCGGCCTCGCGATAGCGTGCGGCGGTGATCTCGAGATCTTTCTCGCCGGTCTGGTGCGTGATCCTCAACTCGTGATCGCTGGCGAGCTCGATCAGCGCCTTCGCCGCGAGCTCGTTCACCGCGACCGCGCCGAGCGACCCGCCGCTGACCAGCACGTGGAGTGCGCCGACGTGTGCCGTGGCGGGAGCCTGCAAGCGCGCGAGCAGATCGCGGCGTACCGGGTTCCCTGCCATCACGATCTTGGCGGGCTTGAAGAAGGGCTTGGAATTCTCGAACGACAGGAACACGCGACGTACGAGCCGACCGAGGATCTTGTTCGTGAGCCCGGGGATCGAGTTCTGCTCGCAGATCGCGGTCGGAATCCCGCGCAGCTTCGCGGCAAAGACTACCGGCCCCGACGCGTAACCTCCGACGCCGATCACGGCATCGGGCTGCAACCGCTTCAACAACGCGCGCGCCTGTAACCAGGCTCTTGGCAGCCGCAACAACCCGCGGATCGCGCCGAGCACGCCGACCGTCTTGAGCCCGCTGACCTCGATCAACTCGAGCGGCCAGCCGAGGTCGGGCAACACCCGCGCTTCGATACCGCGCTTGGTCCCGACGAACGTGATCTCGGCGCTCGGTTCGCGCGCACGCAGCTCCTCGGCGATCGCGACCCCTGGAAACAAGTGGCCACCCGTACCGCCGCCCGCGATCACCAGCTTCATGTGCATTCCGCGTTTCTCGCGCTCATGCGACGAGAACGCGCACGCGGACGCGTTTCTTCCGCACCGGTTCGCGTTGCGCGAGCTCGCGCTCCGCGGTCTTGCGCTCCGGCCGGCGACCGACATTGAACAACAGGCCGACGAGGAACATCGTCACGATCAGCGAGCTCCCGCCGTAGCTCACGAGCGGCAGCGTGATGCCCTTGTTCGGCACGATGCCGAGGACGACGCCGACGTTGAACAGCGCTTGGAGGCCGAACAACAGCGTGATGCCGAACGCGAGGTAGCCTCCGAATACGTCACGCGCGCCGAGCGCCGCGCGTAGGCCACGCCAGATCAAGATACCGAACAGCGCGAGCACGATCGCGATACCGATCCAGCCGAGCTCCTCGCCGATCGGCGCGATGATGAAGTCGTTGTGTGCCTCGGGCATGAAGCCGAGCGTCTGGTGACCACCGCCGAGGCCGAGCCCCGTGAGCTTGCCCGAGCCGACCGCGGTCAGTGCCTGCACGCCCTGATACCCCTCCTTGTTCGCGAACGCCTCCGGGTTGAAGTACGCGAGGATGCGCTGCAACCGCCACGGCGTCCCGACGACGAGGTGGTACGCGACAGGTGCCGCGCCGAGCACCGCGACCGTGATGTACGAGATCCTCGCGCCCGCCATGAACAACATGCCGAGCGTCGTCGCGCCGAGCACGAGCGACGAACCCAGGTCGGGTTGCTTGAGCAAGAGCGCCATCATCACGCCGCACACCACGAGGTGAGGGACGAAGCCGATCGTGAACGTCTTGACCTGATCGGCCTTGCGACCGAGCGAGCTCGCCATGTACGTGACGAGCGCGAGCTTCGCGACCTCGACCGGCTGGAACGTGAGCGGTCCTAGCGGGATCCAGCGCTTCGCTCCATTCTTCGAATGCATCGCGAGCGCGACCGCGAGCAAGAAGAGCGAGCCGAACAGCATCGGATACGTCCAGCTCTTGAGCTTGCGATAATCGATGCCCGAGCCGACCCACATTCCGACGGCACCACACAGCACGTAGCCGATCTGACGCTCGAGGTAGTGCGACGAATCTCCGTAGTGCACGAGCGCGTCGGCCGCGGTCGCCGAATAGATCTCGATCGTGCCGATGCCAAGCAGGCCGAGCACGACCGCGAGCAACCATAGATCGTACGGCCGCTCCGGCAGCGTCGCGCTCGGATGCTGCACGGCGACGAGCTGCGCCGCCGCGGGCAGCTTTTCATCGTCGTGACGACGCCACGGCGGGCGCACCGCTTTGACTCGCTCGACTAGCTTCTGAAGGACGGACATCCCGAACCTCGAATTTCGAGTGCGCCGGAGGTGCGGGCCAGTTTTTTCTCGGGTTTCTCCGTCGGACCGATCCGCTAGACTTGGCGTATGGTCGATTCGATGAAGGGAGGGAGGGCGACGTACCAGGACATACTCGACGCACCCGAGCACGTGGTGGCCTAGCTCGTAGATGGCGAGCTGTTTTTGTCGCCGAGACCCGCAACCCCGCATGCGGTGACCACGTTGAACCTCAGTGACGAGCTCATCTCGCTGCGTCGCGGCAGCGGCGGTGGGCCGGGAACGTGGTTCTTCCTGGTCGAGCCCGAGCTGCACTTCGGTGCGAACGTCGTCGTGCCTGACATCGCGGGTTGGCGAATCGAACGCATGCCGCCCGATCTGACGGCCACGTTTCTGAGCACACCGCCGGACTGGATTTGCGAGGCGCTCTCTCGATCAACCGAACGCGTCGATCGACTAAAAAAGCTGCCGATCTACGCGAGCGCGGGGGTTGGCCACGTGTGGCTGCTCGACGAGCGCATTCGCAAGCTCGAGGTCCATAGGCTCGGAACGGAGATCCGTCGTTACGATCTCGTCGAGATCTATACGGAAGGCTCCGTGGTTCGTGCCGAACCGTTCACCGAGCTCGAGTTGCGGCTCGCCAATCTCTTCAGGTACCTGCCCACACGTGCCAGTGAAGCGTATGTCGACTACGGCCGCTGAGCGCTACTTGACGCGGTACCAGGTCTGGCCGTCGATCTTCGCGCGCGTCTCGCACGAGTCCTCGACCTTCGTGAACCGGATGCCGATCTTCGAGACCACGACCTTGTAGGTCCCGGTCTCACCCGGCTTGCACATCTCGCCACTGTCGTAGGTGAGGGTCAGCTGATCGTTCTCGATCGTGAACTTGCCGACCGCGAGGTTCTTGCGGTCGAGCGATGCTTTGTCGTGCGCGACCGTGATCGTGCCGTCTCCCTGGAACCTCGCGATCGTGGTGCCATCGGGAGGGCGGCGCTCGAATTCTCCGACGAGGAGCTCGTTATTCGGGCGCTTTGGAGGTGGACGATCAGAGACCGAGGATCCACCACACGCAGCGAGCAAGACGACGACGAGCCAGCGCATGGCTGACGGTATCACTTCAGACGTCCAGTCGCTTCGCGCCGACCGCCGACACCGCTTCGCGGAACACGCGGCCGCGATGGCCGTAGTTCTGGAACATGTCGTAGCTCGCGCAGGCGGGCGAGAGCACGACCGCATCGCCCGGGCCGACGAGGGCCGTCGCGCGTGCCACCGCATCGTGCATGTCGCTCGCGTAGACCACCGGATACGGCACGCCGTGCTGCTTCGCGGCGGCGTCGATCAGCGGACCGGCGGCGCCGATCAGCACGATGCCCTTGCACGTGCCATCGAGCGCTTCGAGCATCGGCGCGTACGAGCCGCCCTTGTCGACGCCGCCCGCGATCAACACGAGCGGGCGCGGGAAGCCCCGCACCGACGCGGCGACCGACGCGACGTTCGTACCCTTCGAATCGTCGTAATAGTAGACGTTCGCTTTGTCGCCCACGAGCTCCATGCGGTGCGGCAGCGGCCGATACTTCTTTGCACCCTCGCGCACCTGCGCGTGTGTCACACCGATCGAGCGAGCTGCGAGATACGCGCACATCGCGTTCTCCAGGTTGTGATTGCCGACGATCACGAGATCATCGACGGGGAACTTCTCGCCGTCGTCACGCGCGGGGTCGATGCCACCGCGATCGCGCTCGGAAGCGAGCATCAGCACGAGCTCCTTGCGATCGGCCGACATGAACGCGCCGCGCGCGGCCTGTGCGCCAGGACGCGAATCGAAGCTGTAAAAGTGCGACGGGATGCCTTCGGCTTCCTTCATCACCCACGCGTCCGCCGCCTTGCCGATCGCGATGTCATCGGTGCGCTGGAAATCCCAGATCCGGCCCTTCATCTCGGCGTAGCGCTCCATCGTGCCGAACCGATCGAGGTGATCCTCGGTGATGTTCGTGAGGATGCCGACGTGCGCGCGGAACTTCACGCAGTTCTCGAGCATGAATGCCGCGACCTCGACCACGATGATGCCGCCTGGTGCATTCGCGGGATGATCGACGGCGGCGATCATCGGCATGTTGCCCAGGTTACCGCCGATGAACGTCGGCCGGCCCGAGGCCTCGCACAGCACACCCGTGAGCGCGGTGGTCGTCGACTTGCCGTTCGTGCCGGTGACAGCGATGACCGTCGCGTGTGGGTCTAGAAAGCGATATGCGAGCTCGATCTCCGCGATCACCTCGACCCCCGCTTTGCGCGCCGCGGTCATCTCCGGCAGCGTCGGCACACCCGGTGACATCACCACCAGATCCGCGGTGGTGAACGCTTCGAGCTCGTGGCCACCGAGCTGAAACGTGACCGGCGTGCCTTCGAGCAGCGCGATCTGCGACGCGAGCTTGTCGGCGGAGTTCCTGTCCGTGACGATCACGGTCGCGCCACGGCTGACACAAAACTTCGCGACCGCGACGCCGGTCAGTGCAAGCCCGACGACGACCACGGTTTTACCCTCGAGATTCATCGCTACCTCAACTTGAGCGTGCCGAGCGCGATCAGCGCGAGCAGCGCAGAGACCAACCAGAATCGGACGATGATCTTCGGCTCGTCCCAGCCGCGCTTTTCGTAGTGATGATGGATCGGCGCCATCGCGAACACGCGCTTGCCGACCACCTTGCCGTTCTCGATCCGCTTCGTCGCTTTGAATACGCCGGTCTGGATGATCACGGACAGCGCCTCGACGACGAACAAACCGCCGACGATCAGCAGCACGAGCTCGTTCTTGGTCAGCACCGCGAGCATGCCGATCGCACCACCGAGCGCGAGCGCGCCGACATCGCCCATGAACACCTGCGCGGGATAGGTGTTGTACCAGAGGAACCCGATGCCCGTTCCGAACAGCGCGGCGCAGAACACCGCGAGCTCCTCGACCCCATTGATGTGCGCGACGTGGAGATACTCCGCGATCGTCTGTTCCTGACCCTTCACGACGATCGTCGCCGTGGTGCCTGCGATGTACGCGAACACCAGGAACGTGCCAGCGTTCATGATCGAGGGACCGATCGCGAGGCCGTCGAGTCCGTCGGTGAAGTTCACCGCGTTCGCGGCGCCGACGACGACGAACGAGCCGACGATCACGTAGAGCCAGGCGGGCAATTCGAGCGCCGTGTGGCGAAAATCCGTGAACGGCAGCTGGAACTGGAGCCGGATCTCGGGGCTCATCGTACTCGAGTAGAACAAATAGGCCATCGCGCCGCCGGCGATCGCGAACTCGAGGATGAGGCGGATCTTGCCCGAGAGCCCCTTCTTGTTCTTCTTCGCGACCTTGATGTAGTCGTCGGCAAAGCCGATCGCACCGAAGGCGACCGTGACCATCAGCGTGAGCCAGACGAACTGATTGCGGAGGTCACACCACAGGAGCGTCGAGACTGCGAGGCAGAACAGGATCAGCGAGCCACCCATGGTGGGCGTGCCGGCCTTCTTCTTGTGGGTCTCGGGACCATCGGTGCGGATCGTCTCGCCGATCTGGCGCGCCTTGAGCTTCTCGATGAACCACGGGCCGAGGATGAACGAGAGCAAGAGTGCGGTGATCGCCGCGGCCAGGATGCGCGACGACGTGTAGCCGAACACGCGCAACCAGCGCACGCGGTCGCCGAGGCTGCCGTAGAACAGGTGGAACAGCATTACAGCGTCTGCTCTTTCATCGCATCGAGGGCGCGCTCGAGCCGCATGCCTCGTGACGCCTTGAGGAGGATCCACCCGCCCGATTCCGTAAGCGACAGCGCGAGCTCCGCGGCCTCGCTCGGATCTGCCGCGAGCTGCCCACCCGCCGCAGCAACCACCGTCTTTGCGTAGTCGCCGATCGCGATCACGTGGATGCCCAGCTGCTTCGCGAGCTCGCCGACCTCGCGATGCGCGAAGGGCGCGTGATCACCGAGCTCGAGCATGTCGCCGAGGACCGCGACGGCCGGGATCCCGCGGGCGCGTTCGGCGAGCGTGCGCAGCGCGGCGGCCATCGAGGCGGGATTCGCGTTGTAGCAATCGACGATCACCTTGCGGCCACCGACCTCGACGATCTCGCCGCGCATCGCGGGAGGCCGCGCGCGAGCGAGGCCCGCGAGTGCTTGGTCGATCGAAGCGCCGGCCGCATGTGCAGCGCCGAGCGCCGCACACGCATCGATCGCGGCGTGGCGACCGACCAGCTGGAGCACGAGCTGCTTGCGCTCGCCGAACACGTCGAGCGTGACATTGCCACCGGCATCGAGCGGCGTGTACTCGACAAGCCGGATATCTGCGCCCTCGAGCTCGCCGAACGTGACGTGCCGCGCGTCGGGTTGATGCTGGCGCGCGTAGCCTTCGAGCCGCAGATCATCGACCGGCCGCACGATCGTGCCGTGCGGCTTGAGGCCCAACCAGATCTCGGCTTTCGCCCTGGCGATCGCGTCGGTGGAGCCGAGCAATTCGATATGCGCGGTGCCTGCATTCACGACGACCGCGACATCGGGCTCGGCGATCAGCGTGAGGTATGCGATCTGACCTGCGCCGCGCATCCCCATCTCGATCACGCCGTACTCGTGGAACGAGCGCAGCCCGAGCAGCGTGAGCGGCACACCGGTCTCGTTATTGAGCGAGCCTTCGGCAGCGAGCGTAGTCGCGGCCATCGCGAGTGCGGACCGCGTGAGCTCCTTCGTCGTGGTCTTGCCGGCCGAGCCGGTGATGCCGACGATCTTCTTCGCCCAGGCACGGCGATGCTCTTTCGCGATCTTGCCGAGCGCCAAGCGCGTGTCACCGACTTCGATCGCGGCGGCCTCGAGGCCCTTCGCGAGCTGCGGCTTCAACGCCGGTGCCCACTGGCGGCCTTCGTGATCGACCATCACGGCCACGGCACCCGCCTTGATCGCATCGGGTGCGAAGCGATGACCATCGTGGTTCTCACCGCGGATCGCGACGTACAACGCACCGGGTGCGGCGTGGCGCGAATCGATCACGATCCGATCGATGGCGAGGTTCGGCTCACCGGTGAGCGTGCCGTCAGCATCGCGCGCCAGGCCGCCAATCAACCGGAGCTCGCGCTCGGCGATCGCGGCCTGAGCTTCCTCGCGATCGTCGAAGTGATGCTTGTGCTTGCCGATGATCTGGTAGTCCTCGTGACCTTTGCCGGCGATCACGACGACATCACCCGGCGTCGCTTCGGCGATCGCTGCGCGAATCGCGACGCGGCGATCCGGATCGACGAAGAAAGGCTTTGGAATGGCCGGCAAGATCGCATCGATGATCGTGCGCGGATCTTCGGTGCGCGGATTGTCGCTGGTGACGATCGCGAGATCCGCGAGCTCGGCGACTGCCGCGCCCATCTTCGGCCGCTTCGTCGGATCGCGATCACCGCCGCAGCCGAACACGCAGATCAAGCGGCGCTTCGTGAGCGGGCGCAGCGCCTGTAAGACATTGCGCAGCGCATCGGGCGTATGCGCGTAGTCTACAAATGCATCCAGACCCGCGGTGTTTTCGACGCGCTGTACGCGACCCGGAGGTGCGGTGTCGAGCAGGCCCGCCGCGATCGCCTCGTGCGGGATCGCGAGCGCCTCGGCGATCGCCACGGCGAGCGCGAGGTTCTGTACGTTGTACGCGCCGATCAGCGGGCGCGAGATGATCTCGACGAGCCCGGTCGGCGTGGCGATCCGGGCGCGGATGCCTCTCACCGTCGATTCGGCGTGAAGCACGCGAACATTCGCAGAGCTCGCGGAGTCCGTCGAGACACCGAGCTTGGTCTCGACATTCGCGGCATCGAGCATCGCTTCGCCAACCGGATCGTCGACGTTCGCCACCGCGACGCCATCCGGCGCGAGGTAGGTCGAGAACAGCAACGCCTTCGCGCGCTGATACGCCTCCATCGAGCCGTGGACGTCGAGATGATCCTGCGTGAGGTTCGAGAACGCGGCGACCTGGAATTGTAAGCCGACCACGCGATCGAGCGCGAGCGCCGACGAGGTCACTTCCATCACGACATGCGTGACGCCCGCCTGCTTCATCTGAGCGAGCGCCGAGTGCAGGATCTCGGGTGTGGGCGTGGTGTAGCTCGCCGGAAGGACCGTCGTGCCGTACCGGATCTCGACGGTGCCTATCACGCCGACCTGCTCACCGGCGGCACGCAGGATCGCTTCGACCAGGTACGTAGTCGTGGTCTTCCCGTTCGTGCCGGTCACGCCGATCAGCGTGAGATCGCGGGCAGGGTTGCCGTAAAACTGCGCGGTCAAGAGCGCGAGCGCGCGCACGCCCGAAGGCACGATCACGACGGTGGGGAGCGGCGCGTTCGGGTCGGATCCGGCCTTGCGGATGCGCGCCTTCGATCCTTCGACGGCACGCTCGACCACGACCGCGATCGCGCCGCGTTCGACCGCGGCATCGAGGAACGCATGACCGTCCGACGTTAGTCCACGCACCGCGACGAACACGTCGCCGGGTCGGACCTGCCGCGAATCGTCGCGCACACCGCGGACCTCGATGTCGCCATCGCCGATCAAGCGGGCGCCTGCAATACCGTCGATGAGCTGCCGCAGTGTCATGCCGATAGAACGCGCAGCCTCACCGATTTCGTGCACGGTGGCAAGGCTAGTAAATGCCTCGTGTTCCGTCGGAGAACCGCAGCGTGAGCTTGGTGAAGCTCGCGCCCGGGCCAGCCGGCGGATCCTGAGCGATCACCCGGCCTGTTCCGATCACTTCCACGGGAAGATGGAGCTCGCGAGCGCGATCCAGCGCCTTGCCGACGCCGAGGCCGATGAAGCTCGGCACGACGACGGCAGGCGTCTCGACCTCTTCGACCTCGGCCGGCGGCGCGAGCGGTTTGACCGGCTTTGGAACCGGCTTCGCGGCAGCCGGGACGACGGGAGGTGGTGGCGCGGCCTCACCGGGGACCCCGAGATAGCGCAGCGATTCGCTCGCGATCTTCGCGAATACCGGGCCGGCGACCGAGCCACCGTAGTGATCGGGGCCGCTCGGATCGTCGATCATCACGACCACGGCCAGGCGCGGGTGAGCCGCGGGTGCGAGGCCGGCGAACGAGCTCACGTAATGATCTTTATTGCCGTAGGAGTGGGTGACCGGATCGAACTTGTACGCGGTGCCCGTCTTGCCGGCGCACTTGAAGCCGACGACATTGAGATCCTTCGCCGTACCGCCGCCCTTGCCGAGCACGTCCTTGTCGAACACGGCCTCGAGCATCCTCATCATCCGTCCGGCGGTCTTCTCCGAGAGCACGCGATGCTCGGCGCCTTCCGCGCGATACGTGACGTTGCCCTCACCATCGCGCACTTCCTCGACGATGCGGGGCTCTCGGTACATGCCGCGATTGCCGATCGAGGCCAGGGCGCCCGCGAGCTGGAGCGGGGTGACGGTCACGCCGTAGCCGAACGCGATGTGCGCGAGATCGATGTCGCGCCAGTTCTTGCCGTTGCGGAGCATGCCGAGGCGCTCGCCGGGGAGCTCGATGCTCGTGCGCGTGCCGAACCCGAAAAGCTTGAGCCCGTCGTACAACCGCTCCGCGCCGAGGAGCAGCGCGATCTTCGCGGCGCCGATGTTCGACGATCGCTTGATGATGCCGGTGGTCGTCAGGTACGCATCGAAGGTGTGATCGGTGATCGGGCGCCCTCCGACGATAACGCTGCTGCCGATCTGGAATTCGGTGTCGGGTTGGACCACGCCGTTCTCGAGCGCCGAGGCGACCGAGAAGATCTTCATCACCGAGCCTGCCTCGAATGCATCGGTGACCGGTAGGTTGCGCGCGCCGTGCGATTCTCCCGAGTTCGGATCGTAGGTCGGGTAGCTCGCCATCGCGAGCACGTGGCTCGTGCCGATCTCGAGGACCACGGCGACTCCCGCTTTCGGCTTGTTCGTCGCCACCGCGTCGGCGAGGGCGGATTCCGCGATCGCCTGGATGCTCCGATCGAGCGTGAGCTGCACCGTCGAGCCAGGCTGCGCCGCCGCGATGCCGTCGGCGAGCATCGTGTGGCCCTTCGCATCGCGCAATGCGCTGCCCGAGGTGCGCTTGCCGGCGAGCGTCTCGTTCATCGCGAGCTCGATGCCATCGAGACCTTTGCCGTCGATATCGGCGCGACCGATCACCGGCCCGGCGATCGACTTCGCCGGATACCAGCGCCGCGGCTCACGCGCGACCTCGATACCGGATAGCTTCGCGGCGGCGATCTTCTTCGCGACGTCGCTCTCGACGTGACGCGCCAACCACACGAACCGGTGATCACCCGCGAGCTTCGCTTCGAGCGTCGTCGCGTCCGTGCCGATCATCACGGCGAGCTTCTCGGCAGTCGCTTGCACGTCGTGAACGTCGTGTGGATTGGCCCAGATCGAATCGACATCCGCGCTCACCGCGAGCGGTTGTCCGTGCGCATCGAGGACGTTGCCGCGCGGGGCGGGGATGTCCAGACGCATCTCGTGCTGGCGTTCGGCGAGGGCGCGGTACCTGTCGCCGTTATCGATCTGCACCGCCCATGCGCGCATGCCGAGCCCGAAGAGCCCGAACGCGACGACCGTGCCCGCGAGATACGCGCGCGTGCGAGCGCCACTCGAAACGCCCGGGGTCATCGGCTCGAGCTTCTTCACGGTTGCTTCGCGATCTTCACCGGCGCGCCCGCAACGTCAGCGGTCACGATGCGAATGCGGTCCGGTGCAACGGGCGTCATGCCGAGCTGGGTCGCGAAACGGCGGATCCGATCCGGCGCGGTCAGCGTCGCGCACTCGAGCTCGAGGCGGCGGCGCACTTCGGCGAGCTGCTTGACCTGTTCGTTCCGCTTCGAGAGTTTGTACCCGAGGCTCAAGACCTCGTGCTGACGACTCACGCGAATCACGCCGACGGTGGTCAACGCGGCAGCGAGCGCGACCATCACGATCACCACGAGGCGCACCGAAGCGACGCCGTCGGCGAGTGCCGGCCGCTTGAAGATTAGATACAGCGAAGCTGACGGCGTCATCTTCGGTTTCCGAGCTCGCTCATCAACGTCGCTCCACTACACAGCCGAGTGATTCGGCGGGCAATTTTTTAAAGCGATCCTCACTAGCTGTACGGGCGCGCAGGTACGCTGAACCGCGCTATTTCTTGATCGGCTGATTCGCCGCCGTCGTCCGCACGCACGCTCGCAAGCGCGCCGATCGCGCCCGCGGATTACGCTCGACCTCGGCCTCACCACCTGACACAGGCTTTCGGGTCAGCACCTCGACGACGGGATGAACGCGTTCGCCCTCCAGGATCGCGAAGCGTTCGGGCAGCGACGTCGTCCACTCGAGATCACGGAACGCGTTCTTGACCAGCCGATCCTCGAGCGAGTGAAAGCTGATCACCACGCAGCGACCGCCGGGTGCGAGAAGGTCCGGGAACACGTCGAGGAACGTGGAGAGCTCGTCGAGCTCCTGGTTGACCGCGATCCGCAGCGCCTGAAACGTGCGCGTCGCGGGATGGATCTTCGACTCTCGTTGCTCGCGCATCGGGATCACGCCGGCGATCACCGCGGACAGCTCGGTCGTCGTGTGGAGCGCGCCCGCCTCGTACGCAAGCTTGATCGCTCGGGCGACGCGGAACGCGTGGCGCTCTTCGCCGAGCTCTTTGAGGATCGAGCCGAGCACATCGACCTCGGAATCCGCGATCAGCTCGAGCGCGGTCTGACCCTTGGACGAGTCCATCCGCATGTCCAACGGGCCCTCTCTCATGAAGGAGAAGCCGCGTTCGGCGAGATCTAACTGAGGCGAAGAGACGCCGATATCCAAAAGAATTCCGTCGACGCGGGTGACCCCCACCGACGTCAGCAGCGCGGGCATCTCGGAATACCGTCCAGCGAGTAGCTGGACACGATCTCCAAACGATTCCAACCGCTTACCAGCGGCATCGCGCGCCATGGCGTCGCGGTCGATGCCGATCGCGCGGGTCCCCGCGACCGCAAGGACGTGCGATAGGTGGCCGCCACCACCTGCAGTCCCATCACAATAAACCCCACCATTTCGAGGGGCTAGGTATTCCAGCACCTCTCCAACGAGCACCGACTCGTGGACGAAGCTCATGCGTGGCCTGGCTACCACTGATCAGCGCAAGTTTGCAGAAATCTTGGCAGATGGCTGCAATCGTGGTGAACTTAGATGTAAGGAAGTGTCGTTCCCCTAACTTGACGATCCGGATGGAGTCCTTTAGACTCCAGCCGCTCGAAAAGAGGTCTAAAGGTGCTTAGGTACAAAGAAACCGAAGATATCGACGCTCGCTTCAGCGAGGTCGAACGCACCGTGACTGCGTGGCGCCAAGTTTTGCCGAACGCGAACCAGGTCGCGCGCACCGAGTTCAACAACCGCCTTCGGATCTCGCTCATCCATCACGATGCCGCTCTCGAAGGCGAAGTCCTGAGCTACAGCGAAATCAAAGCCGCCGTCGATCCGAGCATCATCAGCGATCCGTCACTGATCCCGAGCTACGAAGAGATTCGTCGCTTCGATGACGCATGCAACCATGCGGCGGGTGAAGCGGCGAACAAGAAGAAGCCCTTCAAGCTCGACACGATCCGGGAGCTTTATTCGTTCCTCGCTCCGGAGGAGAAGGCCAAGGGCCTACCCTTCCGCAAAGAGAACCCGCTCCATCGGCTCTACTATCACGACATCGCAGCGCCGGAGAAAATCCTCCCGGCGATGCGCAAGCTCGGTGAGTGGATCGACGAGCCCGCGACCAAGGATCTTCACGTGATCGAGAAGGTCGCCACGCTGCACTCGCGGTTCATGGCGATCTTTCCGTGGGCGAAGGAATCGGGGCGCACGATCCGCATCGCTTCGAACCAGCTCCTTCAGGAGGGTGGCTACCCGATCGCGATCATTCACTCGATCGATCGTCAGCGTTACTACGAGGCGCTTCGCGGTGATCACATCGCGTTGACCTCGCTCTATCTCGAAGCCGTTCAGACCACGGCCGAAACAGAGCTCCGCGTGTACGAAGAAGCGCAGAAGGCTCCGCCGAAGAAGCGTTCCAAGAAGTCGATCACGAGCCCCTAAGTGGTGCTGCGGTGCGCGATCTTGTCATCCAACCGGGACTGACCATCCCGGGCAGCGAGCTCGAGGTCGCGTTCGCGCGATCCGGCGGCTCGGGTGGCCAGAACGTCAACAAGGTCTCGACGAAGGTCGACCTGCGTTGGCATCCCGCGACCTCGACGGCGATGTCTAGCGACGATCGCGAGTGGCTGCTCGCGAAGCTCGCGAAGAAGCTGTCGAGCGAAGGTGCGCTGATCGTCACCTCGACGCTGACGCGCGATCAGGCCAAGAACCGCGAAGATGCGCTCGGCAAGCTGGCGCTGATCGTGCGTTCCGCCTTGATCCGTCCGAAGCGTCGTCGCGCGACGAAAGTGTCGAAGGGGGCAAAGCGTCGGCGGGTCGCCGACAAGCGCCACCACGCGAAGATCAAGACAGCCCGGCGCGGCGGTGGCGAAGACTAGATCCGCGAACGTGATTTCCACGTGTTCGTCGCGCGATAAAAAAAGGCGGCCTGCAAGATCAGGCCGCCTGGTACTCAGATGTAGCTAGTGCTCAGTAGCGGTAGTGGTCCGGCTTGAACGGGCCGTCCGCCGGAATGCCGAGGTAATCGGCCTGTGCCTTCGAGAGCGTGGTCAGGTGGACACCGACCTTCGCGAGGTGGAGGCGAGCAACCTTCTCATCGAGCTTCTTGGGGAGCACGTAGACCTTACCGGCTTCGAACTTCATGCCGGTCATCTCGTCCTGGCCCTTGGTCGCGTTGGCCCACAGCGCGAGCTGCGCCATCGTCTGGTTCGTGAACGAGTTCGACATCACGAACGCCGGGTGACCGGTCGCGCAGCCGAGGTTCACGAGGCGGCCGCGCGCGAGGAGCGTGATGCGACGACCGTTCGGGAAGATGAACTGATCGACCTGCGGCTTGATGTTCTCTTCCTTGATCTCCTTGTTGTTCTCGAGCCACGCAACTTGGATCTCGCTATCGAAGTGGCCGATGTTGGAGAGGATCGCCTCGTCCTTCATGACCTGGAAGTGCTCGGCGCGGATGACGTCGAAGCAGCCCGTCGCGGTGACGAAGATGTCGGCGATCGGCGCTGCGGTCTCCATCGTGACGACTTCGTAACCTTCCATCGAGGCCTGCAGCGCACAGATGGGATCGATCTCGGTGATGAGCACGCGCGCGCCGAGGCCGCGAGCTGCGTGAGCGCAACCCTTGCCCACATCGCCGTAACCGGCGACGACGACGACCTTGCCCGCGACCATCACGTCGGTCGCGCGCTTGATGCCGTCGAACAGCGACTCGCGGCAACCGTAGAGGTTATCGAACTTCGACTTGGTGACCGAGTCATTGACGTTGATGCACGGGAACAGGAGCTTGCCCTGCTTCGCCATCTCGTAGAGGCGGTGCACGCCCGTGGTGGTCTCTTCCGAGACGCCCTTGATCTCGCCCGCCATCGTGGTGAAGCGAGTCTTCGAAGCCGCGAGCGACTTCTGGAGCACGGTGTAGATCACGCGCATCTCGTCGCTCGTCGCGGTCGACGGTTCCGGCGTCTTGTTGGTCTTCTCGGCTTCGGCGCCCATGTGGACGAGCATCGTGAGATCGCCACCGTCGTCGAGGATCATGTTCGGGCTCTTGCCACCGTTGAACGCGGTGAGCTGGAGCTCGATGTTTGCCCAGTAATCCTCGAGGTTCTCGCCCTTCCACGCGAACACCGGGATGCCAGCCTTCACCATCGCGGCGGCGGCTTCGTCCTGCGTCGAGTAGATGTTGCACGAGGTCCAGGTGACTTCGGCGCCGAGCGAGACGAGCGTCTCCATGAGGACGGCGGTCTCGATCGTCATGTGGAGGCATCCAGCGATGCGCGCGCCCTTGAGCGGGTGCTTACCCTTGTACTCTTCGCGCAGCGACATCAAACCTGGCATCTCCTTCTCGGCCATGCGGATCTTCTTGCGGCCGAGCTCTGCGAGGCTCATGTCTTGAACTTTGAACGCGGGGAATTCGTTGCGGCTTTCCATGATCTATCTCCAGTACGTGCGTGGTTATGCAGTCGCTCGCAACGGCTTTCGGCCGATCGCGAGCTGAAGGGGTGGGTGGTGAGGAGTCGGTAGGGGTTGGGTGACGACCGGCGTGAGGTTCGCCACCGCGATCCAGTTCGTGAGCTTCGCAGGCTCGAATCCGAGCCACACGTGGCCTTGCTCGCGCAGCGTCTCGTCGTCGTGCGGGGCGTGATCGACGAGAGCGAGGTGACCACCGGGCCTGAGCAAGCGCGTGGCTGCGGCGATCGCGTCTTGCGGTCGACCGAGAAAGTGAAGCACGCGCGAGATCACGACGAGGTCGGCGCCACGCTCCTTGGGATGGCCGGCCTGGCCGGCCTGGCCGAGCACTTCTTCGGCGAGCGTTGCATCTTCGATGCTGCCTTCGCGCAAGCGCACGTTCGCGAGGCCCCACTGTTCGAGCCGCGCTGCACAGCGGGCGAGGCGAGCGGCACTGCGATCGACCGCGACGACGCGCTCGTAAAGGGGGGCGAGCAGCGGCAAGAGGGCGCCTTCACCAGTGCCTGCATCGATCGCGAGGGCCCGACCCGGCAACAGCGGCGCCAGGATCGGTAACCAGCCGACCAGCAGCGAATCGAGCGCGGGAGCCGGCGCCTCGTGGACGTGCTCGTCGAACAGCTTCTTCGCGAGCTCTTCACGCTGCGCGACCACGCGCGCGACCTTCGCGAGGCTGCCGTCTTTGCTGCACAACCGGCGACCTTCGGTCACGGCCGCATCCACGACCACGTCGGTCTGGAGCTCGGCCTTGAGCAGGGTCCGCGTCCCATCGCGACGCGAGGCGAGCAGCCCGACCTCACGCAATGGTTGAGTCTTCTTCGTGATCTGCGGCTGACTCTCGTCCATGAGCAGGGCGAGCTCGCCGACCGTGAGCTCTTCCTCGGCGCACAGGGCGAGCAGGCGGAGGCGATCCTCGTCCCCGAGCAAGCGGAACAGATCCGCGCGTGCCGTCTGCATTGCCTTGATATATTCCATCATGCGAATTTAGGCAAGCAACGTTCTGGAGGTCGGCAACGTGTGGGCCATTCCGGGCCAGCTAAAGCCCTGCAGCCGTTTGACTTGTCGGACCACCGCTCCTAAACTTGAGGAACGACTCGTAGAACATGTCGGCGGAATCTGGCGGCAAGCCACCCACAGGGTCGTCGCCGGGGTGGCCTGCGGCCGACACCCCGCAACGGATGATCGTGCGCTCGCAGCAGGGTTCGGAATCCGTTCATGGTGTCTCCGACACCGCGGTCGCGACGGCGACGCAGCAATCGGGCGAACGCCCGAGCGATCACTCGATCGATGCGACGATGGATCCCGGCAGGGATTCCGGTAGCGATCCGCGCGTCACGCCGAGTGGCGAGCCGCGCACGTCGGGAGGGTCGTCCCCGCGAGACCTCATCGGCACCACGCTCGCGGGGCGCTATCTGGTCAAGCGCCAGATCGGGCAGGGCGGCATGGGCGCGGTGTTCGAAGCGACTCACACGCTGATCGGCAAGCGCGTCGCGGTCAAGGTGTTGCTCGAGAAATACGCGGAGCGCGAAGCGATCGTCGCGCGGCTGAAGAAAGAGGCGCAGCTCGCGAGCTCGATCGGTAACGAGCACATCATCGACATCACCGACATCGGCAACACCGACGATGGCCGGACGTTCGTCGTGATGGAGTACCTCGACGGCGAATCGCTCGCCGAGTGCCTCGCACGGGAGCACGAGCTCCCCGAGCAACGCACGCTGCGGATCGCGTCGCAAGCAGCCTCGGCGCTCGGCGCCGCGCACGCCGAAGGCATCGTCCACCGCGATATCAAGCCGGAGAACCTGTTCCTGCTCAAGCGCAAGGACCTGGACTTCGTGAAGGTCGTGGACTTCGGCATCTCGAAGTCGCTTCGCGCGACCGGCGAGCAAGAAGAAGCACAGCGGCTCACGCAGACCGGGATGGTGCTCGGCACGCCGCTGTACATGTCGCCGGAGCAAGCGCGCGGCGACGAGGATCTCGATCATCGTGTCGATATCTACGCGCTCGGCGTGATCATGTACGAGGCGATCACGGGTCGGGTGCCGTTCGCCGGCACGAACTATCTCTCGGTGATCTCGCAGGTCCTCAACGAGGAACCCAAGCCGCTGCGCGAGATTCGCCCGGATGTCTCCGAGGAGCTCGAAGTTATCATCAGCAAGGCGATGAGCAAGGATCGCACGCTCCGCTACGACGACGCCGAGGCGATGTTGAAGGACATCACGTCCGTGCTCGAGGATCCGACGCACTCCACCGAGCGCGCGCGGATCACCGGGCCGCGCAAGAAGTTCGCGCAGAAGGTCAAGGGCGTGCCGCGCATGGCGCTCGCGATCGGTGGCATCGGTATCGCCCTCGCGCTCGTGATGCTCGCGGTCGTGCTGCTGATGGGCAAGAACGAGCCGCGCGAGAAGCTGCTCGAGCCGCCCGCCACCAATGTCGTCGCGCCGGCAGATGCGGGGGTCGTGATGGCCGCGCCGCATGCCGCGCCGGTCGAGCCACCCGCGCCGAAGATCACGCTGCAGATCGAGAGTGATCCGCCGGGCGCGATGATCTACCGCGATGAGGAACAGATCGGCCCGTCACCGCAGGCACTCCCGCTGATCCAGCGTGATCGGATCGTGAAGATCACCGCGACGCTGGACGGCTACAACAATGCGAGCACCACGATCAATCCGCTCGAGCGCAGCGACGGCCAGAAGATTCCGCTAAAGCTGCTCAAGCTGGCAAAGAACGCTCCTCAACCTGCGAAGCCGCAGCGGTCGGGTTCTGGTTCTGGTTCTGGTTCTGCGGCGCCCCATGCGGGGACGGCCGGAGGAGAGCTCGGTGGCTATCCGCCCAGTGGTACGCTTCCAAAGTAGTGAGGGGCACAGCGCTACTGGTCGTTGCGGCGGTGACATCGGTGGCACACGCCGATGGTCGCGGCGCAGGGTACATCTCGAAAGATGTGCTCGAGCTCGAGATCGATCAGTGCGGCCCCGACAAGACGATCTCGAAGGACGAGCTGCTGCGTCGCGGTGGCGAGTACTACCAGCGCGGTGAAGTGCTCTATCTGCAGGGCGACTACCAAGGCGCCGTGCAGGAGCTCGTGTCGAGCTACTGCCAGGTCCCGTTCTATTCGATCCTGAAGGATATAGGTCAGGCGTACGAGCGCGAGCTCGAGTATGGCCGCGCGATCGCGTACTTCTCGCGCTACGTCCTCGATGTCCCCGCCGATGCGAAGCGCGCGAATTCGTGTGCGCCCGATCCGCAGGAAGACAAGAAGAACGTCCTCGCGCGTATCCTAGTGCTCGAGAAACTACCCGCGAAGATCCGCGTGCAAGTCACGCCGAACGATGCGCACGTCAGCATCGTTCAAGATTCGATCGTCAGGTCGTACGGAAACTCGGGCTCCGAGCTCGTCGTGCCGGGCGGCCCGTACCAGCTCGTGATCGAGCGCGCGGGCTTTCACTCGGTGACGCGCGAGATCCATCCGGAGATCGGCAAGCCCTATACCTATTTCGAGACGCTCAGCGCGATCAAGGGTCATCTACGCGTTCGCACGATCCCCGGCGACGCCCGGATCTTCCTCGATGATCGTCTCGTGGCGAGCGGGCTCTACGAGACCGACCTACCTGGAGGCAAGTATCACGTCTCGGTCGAAGCACAGGACCGCGTGACGGTCGACAAGAATGTCGACGTGCTCGCCGACAAGGATGCAGACATCTCGATCGACATGCCGCGCGAGCCCGAGTTCGGCCGCAAGCAGTTGCTGCTTTACAGCGTGGTGGGCGGTAGCCTCGCGGCCGGCTTCGCGCTCCAAAACCAAGATGCTTCGACGATCGCTAGCGCGACGGTCATCGGCGCGGGCACTGGCTTTCTTGGCGTCTACTACGGCACCGATCGCAACCTCGCGCTCGGCACCAGCTCGCTCACCGTCACCGCGTCGCTGATCGGCGGCGTGAGTGGTGGTGTGCTCGGTGGCTTGAGCAGCGGCTCGCAAGATGTGCTGCTGCCGCTGATCGGTGGCGGGCTTGTCGTCGGTGGCGTCGCGGGATATCTCGTCGGCGATCGCACGCATCCCACGCCTGGAGACGCTGCCGTGATCAACTCGGGCGCCCTGTGGGGCACGGTCGCGGGCAGCTTGTTCTCGGCGACGTTCAAGCCCGGTGATCAAATCTCCTCGGGTCTCGTCCTCTCGGGCCTCGGCATGGGCACGGTCGCCGGCGTCGTGTTGCAGCGGTTTTTCACGGTCAGCCGTACGCGTGCGTTGTTGATCGACGCGAGTGGTCTGGTCGGGGTGTTGCTCGCCCTCGCCGCAGAAAACGTCGTCCAACAGATCGTCGATAACAAGGCGACTGCGAGCACCGAGCGCACCGCGAACTACGCGCTCGGTGGGGTTACCACGGGGTTGCTGCTGGGCGGCATCTTCACGCGCTCGATCGATGATCCGAAGCTCGCGATCACGCCCGCCGTGAACAACGTACGGACCGGCTCGGTCTCGACGACGACATTCGGCATCGCGGGTTCGTTTTGATCCTGATACCGTGATGCCGTGACGCTGGAACGGCGCCCGAGCGCGTGCCCTCTAGATTGCCCCGATTTGTGTGGGCTCGAGGTCACGGTCGAGCATGGCCGCGTGCTCGCGGTCGATGGCGACCATCGCAGCTCGTTCACGAACGGGATGATCTGCGGCAAGGTCCGCAAGATCGCCGATCATCTCTACGGCCCCGATCGCTTGCTGTACCCGATGCTGCGTAACGGCGACCAGTGGGAGCGGCTCGGCTGGGATGCCGCCCTCGATGTGATCGTGAGCAAGCTCGAAGCGATCCGCGCGCGCCACGGCGGCACCGCGATCTTGCCGTACCACTACGGCGGCTCGAACGGCTGGCTCACCGACGGAGCGCTCGCCGAGCGGTTCTGGCGCCGGATGGAGACGAGCAAGCTCGACAGGACGTACTGCTCCGCCGCCGCGACCGTGGCCTCGCGCGGCGTGTACGGCAAGATGGCGGGCGTCGCCCTCGAAGACTACGAGCATGCGAAGTTGATCGTGCTGTGGGCCGTGAATCCCTCGGCGACTGGCATCCATCTCGTGCCCGTGATCCAGCGCGCGCGCGAGCGCGGCGCGAAGCTGGTCGTGATCGATCCGCGCGTCACGCCACTCGCGCGCGGAGCCGACTTGCACCTTGCCGTGCGGCCCGGCGCAGATCTGCCGGTCGCCCTCGCGATCATCGATGCGTTGTTCGAGCGCGGTCATGCCGATCAGCGATTTCTCGCCGAGCATTGCGAAGAGGTCGAGGAGCTGCGGCGGCGAGCCGCGCTGTGGCCGATCGAGCGCGCCGCGGCCGAGGCCAAGATCTCGGCGCTGCAGCTGTCCGAGTTTGTCGACCTGTACGCGGCGTCGTCACCGGCGGCGCTTCGGCTCGGCTACGGGCTCGAGCGTAATCGCAATGGTGGCAGCGCGGTTGCCGCGGCGATCGCGATTCCGGCGATTGCGAACAAGTTCGGCGTGCGCGGTGGCGGCTTCACGATGTCGAACAGCGATGCGCCGTGGACCGTCAGCTCGGAGACCGCGATCGCGACCGAGCCGCAGGTCGCGCGGCACGTCAACATGAGCGGCATCGCCGAGGCGCTCGCGACGCTGCGCGATCCGCCGATCGAATGCATCTTCATCTACAACGCGAATCCAGTCGCGACCGCGCCGGATCAACGCCGGCTGATCGATCAGCTGCGCCGCGATGATCTGTTCGTAATCTGCCACGAGCAGGTATGGACCGACACCGCGCAGCTCGCCGATCTGGTGCTGCCCGCGACGGCGTTTCTCGAGCATCGCGACCTGCGCCTCGGCTACGGCAACATGCGGATGTACGATTCGTCGCCGGTCGCGACCCCCGCGGGGGAAGCGCGCAGCAACAATCAGTTGTTCGGGGCATTGCTCGAGCGCTTCGGTCTCGTGCGGGCCGGCGATGCGATGACGGATCAAGAGCTCGTCGACCGCACGTTCGCGGCGGGCAGCCACGGCACGGAGCTGCAAGCCATGCTCGCGCGCGATGGCATCGCGAACCCGACCGGGATCGAGCGGCCGGTGATGTTCGTCGATTCGTTTCCACCCGCCGGCAAGATCCATCTCGTGCCGGTCACGCTCGATCGAGATGCGAATGGCGGTCTGTACACCTACAAAGACGATCCGGAGACCGAAGCCTTCCCGCTCGCGTTGATCTCGCCCGCGTTATCGACGCAGATCAGCTCGATGTTCGGTCAGCTTCGCCGCGCACCTGGCGCGCTCGAGCTCGCGACCGGCGATGCCGAAGCCCGCGGCATTCACAACGGCGACCTGGTGCGCGCGTGGAACGATACGGGCGAAGTGCTGTGCATCGCGAAGGTCACGGATGTGCGACCAGGCGTGTGCGTGCTCGCGAAGGGCTTGTGGCGCAAGCACACCGCGAATGGCTACACCTCGAATGCGTTGATCCCCGGCGCGTACGCGGATCTCGGTGGTCAAGCGGCGTTCAACGACGCGCGCATCCAGGTCGAAAAAGCCTGACCCGCTACACCGCGTAGCCACGGCGCCCGATCACGCTCCGAGCGGCGCGCCATCCTCGAGATTGACCACGCGCCGATCAGACTCCGGCACGACGACCGGCATGGGTCAAAGCGTGTCGAGGAAGGCGGCCAAGGCCTCGCGCTCGGCCTTCGATGCTCCCTGGAACGCGTCGTGCGAAGGCTGCGCTTCGCCGCCATGCCACATGATCGCTTCGGCATAGCTCCGGGCGCGACCGTCGTGGAGAAACGCGATGCCGTCGCGAATCGTTGTCGCGATGCCGATGCCCCAGAGCGCCGGCGTACGCCACTCCACACCACGCGCTTCGAAATCGGGCCGCGCATCGGTGAGCAAGTCGCCCATGTCGTGGAGCAGGAGGTCGGTGTACGGATGGATTGTCTGGTTCGACAGCTCCGGAATTGGACCCGTGCCGGTGACGAGCGTTGGCATGTGACAGCTCGAACACCTGAACTGATCGAACAGCTCGCGACCATGGGTTGCTTCCGCATTGCGCGGCGCCGCGGCGGGCACGGCGATCGCGGAGACCATGAACGCCATGCCCTCCATCTGATCGGCTTGGATGTCGTTGTTGCCGTTGGTCTCGGGGAAGATGAAGCTCGACAAGCCCATGTCGTTCTCCGCGGCCGAGGCGGCCTGGATGTGGAGCGTCGGCGTGTTCGCCTTCCAACCGAACCGACCGCGTTCGGTCGCATTGGTCTCGGGATTCCACACGTCGTTGAGCGCCCCCGAGATGCCATCGCCGTCGACGTCGTTCGGATCCGCGAGCGCATCGATGTCGACCGATTCGAGCAGGCCGAGCCCGATCATCGGAGGCGCGGTGCGGAACGATGTGCGCATGTCGACGGGAATCGCGTTGCCGAGACCATCGCGAATCTCGAGGTGCGGCGTGCGCAGCGAGATGGTCTCGCCATCACCGAACATCTGCGCCTGCTCGGTCCAGGTCAGCGTGATGCTCGCCTCGGCGACGCCGTTTGTCGCGTGATCCTGGAGCTGCGTGCCATAACCAGGCACAGACACCGGACCGCCGGGAACATTTGGCGCGCCCTCGGGCAGGCTCACACGCACGAGCGATTCGGACTGCGGACCGTTGATATCGATGATGCCGGTCGGCCCGATCTGCGGCAGCCCGCGACCGAAGCCGACGTGGCAGCCGAGACACGAGTCATTGTTGTAGAACGGCCCGAGCTGCGGAATCTCCCAGACGAAGTTGAACGGGCTCGTACCGAGGGTGAACTTCGACTGCTCCTCCATCGTGAGGTTGGCCGCCGGATGCGTGAACGCGGTGTACGTCCGATCGTCGACGGTGGTGTCGCCACCTTGTCGCGATTCATCGGGATCATCGCTGCCGGCGCTGCAGGCCGACAGCGAAGCAGTCAGCGCGACGAGCGCTACGCGAGACCTCATGCCCGGCAGGATAGCAGCTACGCGAGCTTTTCGTTCGCGACGAGTTGCTCGTAGGTCTCGCGTGTCCGGATCACGGTGTAGGTGCTGCCCTCGACGAGGACTTCTGGGGCACGCGGCCGGGTGTTGTAGTTCGAAGCCATCGCGGCGCCGTAAGCGCCAGCAGCACCGATCCAGATCAGCTCGCCGGCATCGAGCGCGGGCAGCTCGCGGTCACGTGCGAAGAAATCGCCGGTCTCGCAGATCGGGCCGACGACATCGGTCTTCACGAGCGGCCGATTCGGGTTCTTCACCGGCTGGATCGGATGGAACGAGCCGTACAGCGCGGGGCGCATGAGATCGTTCATCGCCGCGTCGACGATCGTGAAGTGCTTGAGCTCGTTGTGCTTGCGGAACATCACGCGCGAGATCAACGCGCCCGCGCTACCGACGAGCACGCGTCCGGGTTCGGTCATCAATGTGACGCCGAGCTTCGCGATCGGCGCGAGCGCCTTCTGCACGGCCGCGCCGTACTCGGCGGGCGTCGGCGGGACGCCATCGCCCTTGCCGTAATCGATCCCGAGGCCACCACCGATGTCGACGTGACGCAGCTTGATGCCGTCCTTGTCGAGCTCCGTGATCAGTTGCACGAGGCGCGCGATCGCATCGGCGAACGGCGAGATCTTGGTCAGCTGGCTCCCGATGTGACAATCCACACCAACAACTTCGAGGCCCGCGCGCTTCGCGGCATCGCGGAACAGCCCGGGAGCTTCGGCCATCGAGACGCCGAACTTGTTCGTCTTGAGACCCGTCGAGATGTACGGGTGGGTCTCCGGATCGACATCCGGGTTGACGCGGATCGAGATCGGCGCGCGCTTGCCCATCTTCTGCGCGACGGCATCGAGCACGACGAGCTCCTCCGCCGATTCGACATTGAAGCAACCGATGCCCGCTTCGAGCGCGGTCTTCATCTCGGACTCGCTCTTGCCTACACCCGAGAACACGACGTGCTCCGCGGTGCCACCGGCGCGCAACCAGCGATAGAGCTCGCCGACCGAGACGATATCCGCGCCTGCGCCAAGCTCGACCAGCACGCCCAAGACGCCGAGCGTGGAGTTCGCCTTCACCGCGTAGCAAATCTCGTGCGGCATGAACGCGAGCGCTTCATCGAACGCGCGATACGCACGCTCGATCTCGGTGCGCGAATAGACGTACGCCGGGGTGCCGACAGCCTCGGCGATCGCGGTGAGGGAGACGCCCTCGCAGTGCAGCTCGCCGTTGTTGTATTCGAATGGTCCAGACATCAGCCAGGGTTCTACCCTAGCTCGGCCTCGACGCGAGAAATCTCTGACAACACTCGCTCGCGTGCCGGACCACCGACGAGGTCGCGGCGATCGACGGCGCGTTCCGGATCGAGCCACTCCGCGACATCGGCCTCGAACAAGGCATGCGCCTCGCGCAAGGTCGCGAGATCCAACGCGCTCAGCTCGACGCCTCGCACGTCGGCGACGCGCACCAGGTGGCCCGCAATATCGTGGGCCTCGCGGAACGGCACGTTCTTCGCGACGAGATAATCGGCGAGCTCGGTCGCGACGAGGTGGCCGGCACCGACGGCGGCGCGCATCCGGTCGATCTCGAACACCGTGGTACGGATCATACCGCGCGCGACTTCGAGACACGCGGCGACGGTCTCGACCGCATCGTAGAGCGGCTCCTGGGTCTCCTGGAGATCCTTATTATACGCGAGCGGCAAGCCCTTCACGACCGTGCACAGCGTGACCCACGCCCCCATCACTCGACCGGCCTTGCCGCGCAGGAGCTCCGCGAGATCCGGATTCTTCTTCTGCGGCATCAGCGAGCTGCCGGAGCTGTATGCCTCGCCGATCCGCGCAAAGCCGAACTCTTGCGAGGCCCACAGCACGAGCTCTTCGCCGAGCCGCGACAGGTGGATCTGGATCAGCGCACAGGCAGCGACGAGCTCGATCGCGAAATCGCGATCGCCGACCGCATCGAGCGAGTTGCGCGTGAGCTCGCCGAACCCGAGCGCGCGAGCGGTGTGCTCGCGATCGATCGGCAACGTGGTGCCAGCGAGCGCGCCCGAACCGAGCGGAGATTCATCGGCGCGACACGCGGCATCGGCGACCCGACCGCGATCGCGTGATAACATCGCTTCGTACGCGAGCAGGTGATGCGCGAGCCGCACTGGCTGCGCGCGCTGCAAGTGAGTGTAGCCCGGCATCAGCGTGTCGACATGCTGCTTCGCTTGATCGACGAGCGCGCGGCGGAGCTCGTCGATCAGATCGATCAACTGCTCGGCGGAGCCGATCGCGTAGAGCCGCAGATCGGTCGCGACCTGATCGTTGCGGCTCCGTCCGGTGTGCAGGCGACGACCGGCATCGCCGATCGCGTCGACGAGGCGTGCTTCGACGTTCATGTGAACGTCCTCGAGCGCGTCGTCCCACGCGAGCTCGCCGCTCGCGAGCTTGCCTTCGATCATCTTCAAGCCCGTCGTGATCTTGTCGCGATCCTCGGCCGTGATCAGGCCCCGCGATGCGAGCATCTCGGCGTGCGCGATCGAACCGGCGACATCGTGCGGGAGCAAGCGACGATCGAAATCGACCGAGGCATTGAGTGCAGCCGCGACAGGATCCAGCGCCTGCTCGAACCTGCGACCACGTGCGCCTCTGGCGCCTTTAGACTCGCTCATCGACCGTGATTATCACGACGCGGTCGGTGAAACCGGATTCCCCGTGATCGCCGTCGCCTGGAACAAGCGGATCGCTCCCGCGCCACCACCACCGCCGCCGCCGCCGTCTTGGTTGGCATTACTGCCTGCGCGGGCTGCGGTGCTCGCACCACCCGCACCGCCATCGCCACCACTGTTGCCACCGGTGCTGCTCGCAGGCGCTGCGGCGATGCTCGTCGGCTCGTTGCCATTGGCGCCGTTATTGTCGTTACTACTGCCCTCGCCGCCACCGCCGCCGTTCGCGAAGATCACGGCATTGTTCGTCACAATTGGCGAGTCGAAAGCGATCAGGCCGCCGGCTCCTCCTCCCCCACCGCCACCGTTGCCACCGTTCATCGCAGCGTTGCCACTGCCCGCGGAACCCGATGCGTTGATCGTGCCGCTCACGATGATCTGCGTGTTCGCGATCAAGTAGAGCGCACCACCGCCGAGTCCCCTCGCGCCGGCGCCCCCGTTCTTGCCGTCCTGGCCGGAGCAGCCGCCGCGGATCGCGGTCGGTGATGTGCTCGCCCCAGCGCCGCCGCCGTTGTGGGTGTTGCCTTTGCCGCCCGCGCCACCGAGTGCGCCGAAGCTGCCGCCGGCGCCACCGCCGTTGTTATCGGGCTGGGTTCCCGCATCGCAAAGCGTGACGTTATCGGCGGCCACCGAACCGGCACCGACCTGACCGCCGCGATGACTCGCGATATCGAGCGAATCGATCGTCAGCGTGCCGGTCGCGACGATCACGAGCGGCTTGCCTCCGGTCACCGCGATCGGGCCCGTCGTGGTGACATCGGCGCCGGCGATCACGCACGCCGGAGGTCCGCCGCTCACGGTCGTCGAGCAAAGGTTCGACGTGTCGGTATCGATCGAGCCCGTGACCGTGACCTGGGCTTTCGGGATGTCACCAGCGGCGAAACACACCTTGCCAAAGCCGGTGCCAAAGCACGTGACGTCCGCCGGCGAGGCATCGAGAAAGAGCTGTCCATCGACGACGTCGGCCGTCGAGCCATCTCCGACGCAGGTGTTCGAGAGCGTGCTTGCTGCAGTACCAAAGCGGTAGCCCGAGGCGCAGCTCGCATCGGCGAAGCCGCAATACCCGCTGCTGCATGTGCCAGCGCCACACTGGCTGTCGCGTTCACATGAGAACGCACCGCCACCAAACGGGCTACATGCGGCGAGCAAGCCCGAGCTCGCGGTGGCCGCAACTGCGACGACGGTGAACCACGTTGCCATCGTTTCTGATTGTACTGCAGGACCGTGCAAATCGGCTTATCCTTCTAGGTAGGTGGTCAAGTCTGCACCACAGCAGTCCCGGCATCTGGGCCCCGGCGACAAGCTCGGGAAATACGAGCTGATCCGGCAGATCGCGATCGGCGGGATGGCCGAGCTCTATCTCGCGCGGACGCTCGGCTTCGAGGGGTTCGAGAAGCTCGTTGTCATCAAGCGGATCCTGCCGCAATTCTCCAACATCACCAGCTTCGTCGCGATGTTCACGAACGAAGCGCGCCTCGCGGCGACCTTGCAACACCCGAACATCGCGCAGGTCTACGGCATCGGGATCGACGACGGCGACTACTTCTTCGCGATGGAGTACGTGCACGGCGAAGACCTGCATCGCACGATGTTGCAGTCGCTCGAGCAAGGCGTTCCGATCTCGCTCGAGTTCGCGCTCACGCTCGGCACGGGCCTGTGCGCGGGTCTGCACTACGCGCACGAGAAGGCCGGCCCCGATGGCACGCCGCTCCAGATCGTGCACCGCGATGTCTCGCCTTCGAACGTGCTCGTCAGCTACGACGGCGCGGTCAAGCTCGTCGATTTCGGTATCGCGCGCGGCGCGCAGGGCAAGGTGACCACGGCGACCGGCCTCAAGGGCAAGATCATCTACATGTCTCCGGAGCAGTGCCGCGCCGACGGTGCCCTCGATCGCCGCAGCGATATCTATTCGGTCGGCACGATTCTCTACGAGCTGACGTGCGGTCGTACGCCGTTCAACGGCACCGATTACGCGATCCTCAATCAAATCGTTGGCTCCGACGCGCCACCACCGAGCACCATCGTGCCGAACTTTCCGCCGGTGCTCGAAGCGATCATCGTGCGGGCGCTCGCACGCGATCCGGATCAGCGCTACGCGAGCGCGCTCGAGCTGCAAGGTGCCCTCGAGGATTTCGCGCACGAGAGCCGGCTGCGGATCTCGCCTCTCGTACTCGCGCGGTTGATGGGCTCGCTGTTTCCCGCGCGCCTCGAGGAGTGGGCGGAGGCGAAGAGCCAGGGTGCCTTCTTCGTCGAGCAGCACGTGGTGCAGACCCTGATCGAGAGCGGCAAGACTCCCGATCCAAACGATCCGGAGACCCGCGCTCAAATCAAGGCGATGGCCGAGCGGCTCGGCATCATGGAGCCGACCGCGCTGACGCAACTGCCGCCCAATCTCGACCACGAAATACCCACCAATTACGCGCACCAGGTGCAGCACAG
>Ga0209724_1000302_pt1 | contig 50045 bp, 37 predicted proteins | sample grotaG_FD_184143 | JGI IMG/M metagenome (GOLD analysis project Ga0209724, IMG submission 184143) | Glacier valley bacterial and archeal communities from Borup Fiord, Nunavut, Canada, to study Microbial Dark Matter (Phase II) -... | ecosystem: Environmental > Aquatic > Freshwater > Ice > Glacier ... | reverse complement strand
CTGTAGCTGACGTGCAGCGGTGTATCCTTTGGTATATTCAACGGTCGAAAGCCATGTTCCCAGAAAATCGGCACCAAAACTAACCACCACTTTTGCTTTGTTAAAACGGTAATCAGGAATTAATTGTTCTCCAAAACTTTTCTCATTGGCCATCAACATTCCAGATACAGAACAAGGATCATATTGAATCCATTCCGTATTGGGTTGATTTTCGATAAATCTTTTGATAATTTCACATGTTGACGGTGAAATAATGGTCGAACTCAACAAAACAACCTTGCCATTTTCCCTTTTCAATCTGGCCAGTTGAGACATTATTTCTTCGTCTGCCTTGTCCCAACTGATTCCGAAGTCTACTTTAGCGGGGCCTTTGAAACGTGCATCGTCATATAAATTTAGCACTGAAGCCTGAATGCGGGCACTTGTTCCTCCTTGAGTTACTGAACTTAAAGGGTTTCCCTCAATTTTAATCGGTCTGCCATCCCTCACCTTTACTATGATGCTTCCATATTCATTGCCATCAAAGTAGGAGGAGGCATAGTAATCAGCAGTTCCCGGATCTATTTCAATAGGTTTCACCAAATAAGGAATGGCTTTATTGATAGGTCTTTTACAACTGGCAATAATAGATGCAGCAGCTATACTGAACCCAAAGGTTTTCAAAAAATCACGTCGCGATGAACCTGAAAGATCATCATCACCTTTCATCAACATGCTCTTTTGCTTAGCTTCCTCTCGAACTTCTACGCGGCGTATCTCTTTTGGATTGGCAAGTTCCTCTATACTTCTCCAGTATGTCTTCATCAACGCTTTTTTTATCTTGTAAATAAATCTTTAATCACTCAATACAATGTAACTAACGTAAGCAATCTCGGTTCAATTTAAAGGTGAATTCAACCATCAAACCATCAACCCATTTAACCATCCAACCTCAATAATGGCATCTCATGCAATCATTGGCTCCAATATTCACTGCCCGGATGGTGTCTATCTTTCCCGATTTGATCAAATCATGCAGGTTTTTATAATTATCGTAATAGGCATTGTCCTTGAAATTCACTTTGGTTTGTCTATGACAATTAATACACCATCCCATCGATAAATCGCTGTTCTGCCGCATGATATCCATTTCTGCAACAGGTCCATGGCATTGTTTGCAGTCAACTTTAGCGATACCCACATGTTGTGCATGGCTGAAAAACACATGATCTGGAAGATTATGAATACGTATCCACTGGACTGGCTTTTGCGTTTCATTGGCTTCAATTACTTTACTAATTTCGAATTTGCCTGAATGGCTTCCTTCACGCACCAATACATGACAATTCATACACAATTGCATGGAGGGGATACCTGCCGATTTGCCGAACTCAGCGGTGTGATGGCAATATTTACAATCTATTCTATTAGCTCCAGCATGTACTTTATGCGAAAACTTGATGGGTTGATCCGGAGCGTAATCTTTGGTTCGTCCTAAATCAATTGCAGCTGTTGCAACCATTTTTGTCAGCAGCCCAAGCGAGATTAATAGAATCAATACCGGAACAGTCTTGAATTTAATTTTATGGAAGAACATAAGATCCAGCAAGGCTAGTAATAACAAAACGACGAGTCCGGTAAACAATATAATTTGTGTGACGGTTGGCCCTACTGCAGGAGGCCCGGTTGTTGCCAGATTGTCAAGGTAATACTTAACCGTTTTCAGATCTTTATCTTCAATTTCAAAATTCTTGTGAACCTCAGCTAGTTTGTTTCCATTTGGCTTCATTACAGCACTTTGAAAGGCCGCAAAATCTTTGTTCTTGTACTTTACAGCAATGTCCATCGCTGATGGATTCCAGTTCAAAGTATCTGAATGATTGAGGTTATGGCACGACACACACGATTCAAATTTACGGTTAACAGGCAACAAACCCTTGAAATAACGTTCACCCCGACTTAATTCTTCATGTATAGCATGACTGCTGGCTTCTTCAGTAACTAAAACAGAAATATCAGAGGAAACCTTGGATGTATCTGATGCAACCTTTGAAGTATCAGATTTAACCTTTGAAGTATCTGTTGCAACCTTTGAAGTGTCAGGTTTAACTTCAGAAGAATGAACATTTGACGGAATTCCGAAGATTAAAAGTAATAACAATAAAACCAAATTAATTGTTGATTTCAATCGTAAAGGCAAGTGCCGGAGAAGTATAGGTCTACCCATTCCAAAAAGTTTAGTATTTAATATATAGAAATCCGTTTCAAAAACTACAACTATAGAACAATCAAATCCACTAATGGTTTCTAAGGATATAAAGAAAAATAATAATAAGTATTTCTATCCTTTGCAAACAATCGTTGAATATAATAGAATAAACTCAATTACTTGACAAAATAGATGTTTATTTAAGAAATTATCATCATTTTCTTTTGATTTTCTTAAATTATGGTTCATATAGTACTGGCATCACGTGCATAGTTTAATTTTTTAGGGCTATCCCAGTTATTATAGACAGCATAAAACTTAAAAAAGAACCTATAATGATGTATTCTGTTTTTTTATGGTCCTTACTATCTTTTAAATCGCCAAAACGAAATACCGATTTGGCAGCAAGCATAAATCCAATGGATGCATATTGCGAATTTATAACAAATGTAACAATCAGAATGCGTTCGATAATGCCAATCCATTTTCCTGCATTTTTAAGTCCAAGTTTTTCCGCTTTGACCAACATCGTTGAAGTAACAGTGGAGGGTTGCGTTTCATTTAATTCATTACTCCAGCCTTCGGTTATTTTACCTATGATGACAGCTATTGGAATGGTAACCCAAATGTATGCAAGCATATAGAGCCAGAACTTTTGATTTTGAAGCAAGTGGGTTAATTGAGTGCTGAATAGGTCAGACTGGTTGCTTACGGAAATCCAGACAATGGCGATGACAAATAAATGGACGATTTGATCGGTTACAAACAGATATACTGATGACGATTTTTGGAAAAACCGTTTATTTAGATTACTTTTTATGCCATCCATAAGTCCATGAATGACAGTTATTAACACGATGGGTAGTACCCAGTTGATATCCCAAACCAGAAGCAGGGCAGTAATTCCCGTAACCAATATATGCAGGTATAGATAGCCGGATGTAAATCCTTTGGAGTCTTTTTCTTCTGCCCACTTGCGGGATTGAAATACAAAATCGGATAGCAAATGTGCCAGAATCAATCGAATGAGAATGCTATAATCCATCTTGTGATTCAGTTTGAATGGTTTTCAATGATGTTTTCAAAGCGTTTCAGAAAGGTATCCATCGCTTTCATATTTCCATGAGTAAATAGCCTTTTACTGATGGCAGGTTGAGAAACATTAAAATACTGTGCCTGCTTTTCCTGAGTTTCACCATACAAAAGGTATCTGAAAACACTTTCAGCTGTTTTAGCACTCCAACTGCTTATTACGCTATCGGCAAACTGACAATTTACTTTTAACTCCTGATTTTTATCTTCCCAGGGAGTTTTAATGCTGAGGTTCAATGATTCTTTGATCATTTTATCGAGTTCTGAACCTGAATTCTCGAATGCTTCTCCCTGTGATTCAATGATCTTTCTGTTTTGCATACGTATGGTTCCAATTCCAATGGCTATACGAGCATCGCTTTTTAATTTAGCAGTATCGAAAAGACTCAGCAGCCGGGATTTTATAATGAGCGTTACTTTCAGCGCCAATTGTGGTTCGTGAATAAGGATCTGGAAACTATCACCTCTATATATCTCAAAATGACCTTCTTTGACCAGCAACTTCTCCTGAATCTCTTTAAATGTATCATGAAGTGCATTTAGCACTTTCTTCATTCCTTTGTTGTCGTGTCTTCGTGAGTGAATCAGATCACCGGTAAGAACAGCCTTCATTGTAGTCATATCTGTCATCTTTTAATATTACTTGTGAAGATAAAATATAACCTCTATGAGTTATAATGCCACAATATAACCTTTTAAAGTTATATTACCAACTATTTTACTACTTTTATTATGAAATAAAGCCATTAAAATTTGTTCCAACTTCTTAATCATATAAAATTGTTTGTGCAGGATCGCATTAATTGTTTTATGAATATAACCTCATGAGATTATATTTATACATTATAACCTCATAAGGTTATATTAATACATTATAATCTTATAAGGTTATATTAATACATTATAACCTTATAAGGTTATATTCATACATTATAACCTCATGAGGTTATAATATCCTTGTTATGCTAATTTAAGCTGTTGATATTCATGCTGCGATATCAGTATCTATCTCATTATTAATGACATAATTTATTCGTTTAATTTTCCACTAACTTATTCTTACATTCATGGATCAATTATCATTCATCGAAATTTTGTTAATATCATATTTTTTCATAATTTAGGCTTCCATTTGTAAAACCAAAACCATGGACACGATATGATTAGAAATTACATCTTCATTTTATCTGGTATTGTTATGATTTCATCTTGCCAACCAACTGAAAAGAAACAAAATAGTCAGGCTATTATCACTGAGGCTACTGTTTCTGCAACAGTAAGGGCCATCAACGAAAAGAATCCGGGTACTGATGATGCCTTGGCAGAAAAGGGAGTCAAACATGCTGCCTCGCTATGGCGCTCTGCCGATGGAACTGCCGATGAATTTATTCAGTTGTGTATCAATGACTTTATAGCCAATCCAGCAAAGAAGGAAGCCAATTTCATTCGCTTTTCTGAATATTTTGAATCGCTCTATGGGCATTTCAACAAACTGACACTCGATATGCAGGAGAATGTGCAGCTTCAGAAGGGAGAAGTGTTACCCATTGACCCACTGTTTGCAGGCTACAATCCGGGTGCTCATCTGATGAATGATCTATACGATAACAAAATTGCCTTTAATATTGCACTTAACTTTCCTTATTATACAACCGAAGAAAAAAATCAATTGGGAGCTGCCTGGTCATCGCTCCAATGGGGCTATGCTCGTATGGGTGATGTGTTTAGCTCACGTATTCCCTCTGAACTGGTGCAGCTAACGTCTAAAGTTACAGCCGAGACCGATGCCTATATTGCAGATTACAACATTTACATGGGTCATCTGCTTAACAAGGACAATCAAAAACTGTTTCCTGAAAACATGGTGCTGTTGAGCCACTGGAACTTACGTGATGAAATCAAGGCCAATTATGCCAACAAAGAAGTGGGGTACGAAAAACAAGGGTTGATATATCAGGTGATGCAACGTATTGTTGATCAGTCCATTCCTAAAGCTGTGATTAACTCCGGAAAAGTTGACTGGAACCCTGTCACCAATGAGGTGTTGATTGCAGGATCAAAAACTGAAAGCCCTGCTGAAACTGATGGCCGCTACCAGCAAATAGTAAATACTTTTCATGTCTATCAGGCCATCGATAAATTCAGTCCGATAGCTATCGGACCGACTATGCCAACGGCCATTGACAGAGCATTTTCGGTAGCCATGCAAGTTCCGCAGCCTGAAGTTGAAAAACTGTTTACCGAATTCCTTGGGTCACCTCAAATTCAGGAAGTAGCCTCAATAATTAAGAAACGACTGGGTCGCGACCTGGCTCCATGGGATATATGGTACGACGGATTCAAGGCCCGCAGTTCCATTAACGAGGACCTGTTGAATTCTATTACTGAAAAGAAATATCCCAATGCCAAGGCTCTTGAAGCTGATCTGGGAAACCTGTTGCTGAAATTGGGATTCACCAAAGAAAAATCTGCTTTCATTGCATCCCGCATTTCAGTTGACCCTGCCCGTGGTTCAGGTCATGCCTGGGGAGCTCAGATGAAAGCCGAAAAAGCTCATTTACGTACGCGAATTCCAGCTACAGGGATGAATTATAAAGGCTACAATATTGCAGTTCATGAGTTTGGTCACAATGTGGAGCAGACCATTTCACTCAATGATGTACCCAATTATATGATCAACGGAGTACCGAATACTGCTTTTACCGAAGCGTTGGCTTTTGTATTTCAGGAAAGAGACTTGTTTTTGCTGAACATGAAAGATTCAAATCCTGAGAAAGAAACCCTGAAGACGCTGGATATTTTCTGGTCGTTATATGAAATTATGGGTGTCTCGATAGTCGATATGAAGATGTGGCAATGGCTGTATGCCCATCCAAACAGCACTGCCAGTGAATTAAGAGACGCTGTTCTGCAAATCAGTAAAGACACCTGGAATGCTTATTATGCTCCCGTATTTGGTATGAAAGATCAGACTATCCTGGGGATCTATTCGCACATGATCAACTCACCCATGTATCTTCCCAATTATGCATTCGGTCACCTGATTCATTTCCAATTGGAAGAACACTTCAAGACTCACGAATTTGCTCCTGAAGTGTTACGCATTTTTGCACTTGGTATGCTCACTCCCAACGAATGGATGAAACAAGCTGTAGGTACGCCGCTTTCAAACGAAGCTATTTTGAAAGCCACTCAGATGGCAGTGGAAAAGGTGAAATAGGAGAAAAAATCTATGAAAGAGCAAAACTCACGGGGTGACTTCAAGTCACCCCGTGAGTGGCCTATCTATCTGTTTTGGAATCGTTTGTTCACTGTATCCCAGTTGACCACGTTCCAGAAATTATCGACATATTCAGGTCTGCGGTTTTGATACTTCAGGTAATAGGCATGTTCCCAAACGTCTAAAGTTAATAAAGGAGTTCCTTTCTTTTCAACAACATCCATCAATGGATTGTCCTGATTGAGCGTTTCACTGACAAATAATTTACCATCTGCACCAGCTACCAGCCATGCCCAACCGCTACCGAAATGTTTCTTGGCTATAGTGGAGAATTCTTCCTTAAATTTTTCCATTGAAGTAAAACTTTTCTCAATGGCAGCTTTCAATTCAGCTGATGGTTCTGTTTTTTTTGCACTTAGATTCTCCCAGAACAACTTATGATTGTAATAACCTCCGCCATTGTTTCTTACAGCCATTGGTTGTTTGCTTATTCCAGCAAAAAGAGTTTTCATATCAAGGTTTGCACCAGGTGTTTCTTTGATTGCCGCCATAAAATTGGTATAGTATGCTTTGTGGTGCTTGGTGTAATGAATTTCCATTGTCTTTGAATCAATATTCGGTTCCAAGGCATCAAAGGCAAATGGCAAGTCTGGGAAAACACTGTCTATGGCTTTGTTTTCGGGAATATTACTATTGTAAACATTCGACCAGACAGGAGCGGCAACCAATGAAGTTCCAACCAATGCAAGAAAATTTCTTCGTTTCATGATTTCTGAATTTAATATGTCAAAACTGTACTCTATATTTGTAAGTTTTCAAATTAAACAATTGGCTCGCTATTTTGTTTAATTTGAAATTCAAATGTTAAAGAATAATTTCGCATAACTTAATTGACTATATTTGTCAAAATGGGAATTCAATCATTTAATAAAACTTTAAGGTATGAAAGTCAATTTCTTCGACTTTTACTGAATATACTGAATGAATTTTAATGATTTTCATTTTTGGCAATTTCTTCTATTCCTTTTTGTGTCTCACAATGAAGGTGATACCAATGCCCTACCAACGCCCTACCAACGCCTTTGTATATAGGTAGATAATAGGTAGATAATAGGTTGTAAACAGGTTTATTATTCGTAATTATTCCTATTAGGTATCTATTAAATACCAATTTAAATCCTATTAGCCAAGGCAATGGAGCGAGGCGGGTAGAAGGAGAACTCAGCGTTATACTATCAGGAAATTGTACTGAAAATATATGATCAATTTTGAACCAAACACCAATTAGTTTCCCAGTTCAAACATGCTGGCAACATCTTGTTTGGTCAATGTTTTAAAGGCGACCATCGATTCAGTTTTGGTAATTCCTTCAACCTTGATTACTTTTTCAGTCATCAATTCGGCCAGGTCATCAGCATGTGGAAGGCGTATAATGGCTACCAGGTCGAACCGGCCACTTACAGAATATACTTCGGTAATTCCCTGTAAATTAACCAGTTGCTCTGCTACTAAATTGATTTTAGTGCGCTCGGCATTGATGAGTATAATGGCATTGATCATGATTTCTTCCTCCTGAATTGGTTTTGAATAGGAGGGTAAAGGTATGATTTTTGAATGATAGATGGTAAGGAAGTTGTGGAAATAATAGGGCATAAGCAATTCTGATGTTTATTCCTCATTCTACTTTTAAATTCTCGTTTTGAAACAGTTCATGCAGCTTTTGCTGTAATAATTTCTTTTCAGGCATCTGAGTCAGATATTGGGCAACCAACGTAGGACTGAGACTACGGCTCAGTGCGTATTCCACAACCTCCTATGTGAAGCAATCCCGAAGGGATTGAATGTGAATAACCACAGGTGCAACCTGTGGTATGCGAATACGGGATCGCTCCTAACCATTAAAGGGTTCAATTACAGCATATTAGTTAATATTTAACTCTTTCATGGTTCGGGTCAGGGGTGTTATTTCATCCCACAGGTTGCACCTGTGGTTATTTACATTCAACCACTTCGTGGTTTCAGGCAGTATTTCAGCAAACACATAGCTATCTTTCAGCGCGTTGGTCATATCCTGAGGTAAATGCCTCATGGTTTCGGTCAGTTTGGCATTGCCGATCATGACCCTCTCAAAGTTGGAGCTATTAATTTGACGGTCTAATTCCCTTTTGCTGTAATGATCCCTGATACAAAGCCGGATATAGTATTCTCTTTCTTCTGGAATTTTACATCTTCCCATCAAGATTAAATGATGCGACCAGCTAAGTTGAGCCAGAATAGTTTTGCTAATATCACTAAGTTCACTCAAGTCGAATGGTGTTTCCTGTAATTGTTGCACCACTGGTGCAACAATTGTATATGGTTCATTTTCATTGTCTTGTAATAGTTGCATCAGTGGTGCAACTATTACATTTGTTTCATTTTTATTATTATCTAATTGTCGCACCAGTGGTGCGACTATTACATTTGGTTCATTTTTATTATTTTGTAATTGTAGCACCACTGGTGCTACAATTAGAGTATCCTTGTATGTTTCATAAAAACGACACATTCGGTAAAGGTTGACTTTGTCGAATCCTTTGATCTCGGGATGGTTCTTTTGAATATATTGAGCCAATTCGGTTACCATGCCGTCTCCCCAGGTAGCTTTCTCTAACCGCATAGAAATAGTTTGGCCCACTTGCCAGTAAAGGTTCACCAACTCGCTGTTTACAGCACTCAGCGCACGGAAGCGAGTGGTTTGAATTAACCGTACTATTTGCAAAAATTCATTCATTATTGCTGAACCCTTTAAGTGAAATGAATATAATAACAATTTGAACTCCAGATTGTTATTGTTTTATGTAGATTTATTTTCTTTATTCCACTTTAACCTTTATGCCTTCTGAATGTGCCGCAAATTCAGGTGCATACATACATTGAACAGAAGTAATACCATTGGAAAATACACCTTTCTGAGCAGCAATCAATTTGTATTCGAATACATAAGTTCCTTTGGGTAAATAGGATATAAAGAAATTGGTCGAAGCATCCAGCGTCGATTCATAATATCCAAGGCCATCCTGATAACGGTATCCTGAAAGTACATTGACTGGCTCAAAGGCAGAGGCACGCATATCTTTCAAATGAATATATTCCATTGCACGGTCGGTACGAAGTTCAACACGCACCACTATTTTATCACCAATTTTAATGGATGAATTTTCTGTAATCGGTTCAATGACTGGTCCGGTCAGGGTATTCACCTCACGGAAAAGCTTCTTATTCAAACTAAGCGGTGTTTGCGCAGGGGTAATGTGATCCAATTGTTCAAAATACTGCCAGTACACGGCTCCCCATGCAACTGTAGGATTAGGATTGTTAACCGTAATATTTCCCATTGTAGGTTTGATAGCCGAAGCTTCCCAACTGGTTTTGAAATAGCCGGTACCGGCCTCTGGTTTAGTACCATCCTGTTTGTAAGGATCAACAATTTCATCACCAAGCTTGATTTCAACTCCCGAGTGCTCGGGATCGGATGCAAGTAGCGAAGTGCCGCGCATTAGCAAAGCATAAACCGCTTCAGTAGTGGCTTTGGTGGTTTTCCAATCCTGCGTCTGTTTTTGTTTCAGCAGCCAGATTTTCATTTCCTCTACTGATTTTGTATCATGACTGACCTCATCGAAAGCCTCAATCAACAAGGCCTGTGTTTCAACGGGAGCCTGGTACCAAAACCATCCCCGTTGATCATTGCGCCAATACATGCCCATTTCTTCGTTGTGCAAGGCTGTTTCTTTAATAGATCTCATAATGAGTGCAGCGGTAGTAGAATCGCCCAAACGGCTCATATACAAGGCCATCATGGCTTTCATATAATTGTTCTCCGACTTCCAGTATTTAACAGATTGCGTTTTGTAATAGTTTATTGTCTCGCTGTACTCTTTACCAATTGGAAATTCAGTGGTGAAATAAGATCGGGCATATAAATACTGAATATCTTCGTAACCTAAATGATTGCTCTTGAGATAGTTCTTATCATCCTTTTTGATCTTCTCAAACTCAATTTTAAGACTTTCATCAAGATATTTGATTGCACTTTTAAGTAGTCCATTGATTTCACTATTTTGAACTGGATTAAGCACTTTCAGTGAAGCTAAATGACCAAGACCTGTGACAATATGTTGGGTGATATAGCGGCTTTCAGGCATTCCGGCAAACCAGGGCCAGCCACCATTGGGATACTGCATATCCTTTAGTTTTTTCAATGCAATACTTTGATCAGACGACATTTTGTTTAGGTCAAAAAGCAAGCCCAGACGCTGTTTGCGCTCACTTTCGCTGGTTGCCTGACGCACCCATGGACTTTCCTGCAAGAGCACTGATTTCAGTTCCTGGTTCTTTTCCAAATTCGATTTGAGAGCATCAGGTGAAATGGTTTTCCAACTTTCAAATACTCGTTTGATCTTAGGATCACTATTGGCAATATATGTTGCCAGACTATTGGCATAATACCGGCTGAAAATCTGCTCGGCACACTCGTAAGGAAATTCCATCAGGTAGGGTAGTGCCTGCACTGCATACCAGGCTGGGTTGGAAGTATATTCAAGAGATAGTCTGTAATTACGTAAAGTTGAACCTTCAGCTCCTGAATTAACCAATTTGTCGAAGGTGAATTTCTTTTGCTGCATCCCGTTAACCGGCAGCGGCATTGATTCTGTAATCAGCATTCTATTGGTCAATATCGGAATGCCTGCTTCCTCACCATCACTGAAATCGCCTGCTGTGGCTGTTATGCGATAAGTAATTGCCTGTAATCCTTCAGGAATATGGATTTTCCAGCTTACCGGTGAACTGTTTCCTTTACTTACTGTAAATGAAATATTTGCCGGGTTCAAACCTATGATTGAATCAATTGATTTCATGGTCAATGCATCGAAGAAATGCAGTTCCGCAGTACCCGAAAGATCACCACCACTGATATTGGAGATCTTGGCTGAGAAATCCATTTGGTCGCCCTCACGCATAAATCGGGGAGCATTGGTGAAGATCATCAGGTCTTTCTGAGTAACCAGCGTTTTCTCTATTTGTCCATATTTCAAATCTTTGGTATAAGCCAGACCCATCATTTTCCATCGGGTAAGGGCTTCAGGAGATTTAAATTTGATAACCACATCACCCTTTTCATTGGTAGCTAGCTGAGGATAGAAAAAGGCAGTTTCATTAAAGTCTTTGCGGATCTGGATCGCAGTTGGTGTAGTTGGAATAGATGTTTTGATGGATGGTAATATGGTTGATGCTAGCTCAGCAATATCCATACCACTGACTTCATCACCAGCAACCACTTTATTCATAGTAGTGGCAGACATCGTCTCAATGTTTGCTTCCTTCATCATACTAGTTCCTCTAATTCTAATGTTCTTTCTTCCTCCATTAAATCCATCACCAAATCCAAACCAGTTCAATTGATCATACTCCCGCATAACTATTGGAAATGACAAGTCCGGATAGTAAAACTGATCGCCGGTCCTGACTTCGAAACATTGATTATCGCTCCATGGTCGTGATCCATAAGAAGAATTGAAAATATTGAATGCCCAGTTGTGCGGAACAAAGGCATCGAGCGAAGCATCGTACATTCCTGCAAGCATTTCAGCAACAACTTTTTCCCCTTTACTGTCGCTCAATGTAATCTGCCATTCTTCTTCCTGTCCGGGCAACAACTTATTGCGGAAAGTAGCAAATTTAATATCCAGTTTTTTATTGGTGTACGGAACTGTGACCAGTTTGCTTATCATAAAAGAACGATTATTTTTCACCATAGTAACATTGATGGAGAAGTTGCCCCGGTATTCCTCTTTTACAGGAATACTGATAAGCTTTTGCTCCCTGTCTAAATGGACAATTACACGGCTAAGAACCTTGTCTTGCTGCATAATTTCAACCATTATAGTAGCTTTTTTAATCGGTGTTCCAATCAGAAACTGAACATCCTGACCTGGTTCAGCAGTGGAAGTTAAAAGGGTAAAAAATAATGGAGAAACAGCATCTGTTTTATTTTCTTTTGGGTGAAATGCAGTAACTTGTTTTTGGTAGATAACTTCTTCGCCAAAAGCATCTTTAGTTTTTATTTCAACCACATACATTCCTGGTTCCAAATCCTTTTTAGGAGTGATCACTGAATCTGCTGGTGTGTTGAAACTTGAAGTATAAACAGATTCCTTTGGCCATGTAGTCACCTCATCTTCATTATTGTAAACTTCGCCTGGGAATTCTTTTTCGAACTCTCTTTTGGTCATAGTAAACCGATCAGGACGTTCCCATTTGCGGGAATACAGAACTTTATCTGGTTGACGGAGTTTATAAATGGTGATATTTCCTGATGTGGCTTCTTTTTGGTCATTCAGATTGGTTGTTGTAAGAGAAAACTGAAATCCTTTTTCAAGATTGACCTCCTCTGCAAGATCAGTTTTTATCAAAAGTGCTATGTATCCAACTGATATACTGGTTTCACTATTGTGGCTTTCTCCATTGATATCGGCCACATCGGCATATAGGGCATAAGCAAACACCGGGTTGGTCTTACGGTCAATAGATAGATCAGGAATGGCCTTAAACTTGATTGTAAACGATCCATCACTGGCGGTTAGAGTGTCGCCATTGGTAATTTCCATTTCCGGCGATCTTGGCATACCACGCCAGTCTCCCCAGTAGTAGGGGTAACGGGCCTGACGAACTACCCTGTAATGAACTTTGGCATCGGAAACCGTACTTCCGGCATAAGCTGTAGCTTTCCCTTTGGCAGTAATCATTTCACCCAGTTTGTACGATCCTTTTACAGGGTCGAAAGTCACTTCAAACTTGGGTCGTTTGTATTCTTCTACCCTTATAGAAATATTCCCTGTCTCGTTCCGAATGGACATTTCACCTGTCAATGTACCCTGTGGGGCTGTGAAACTTCCGGCTACTGAACCAAAATCGTTGGTGGTAAGGTTTTGTTTTGAAATGACCTGACCGTTGTTGTCATAAAAAGTAACTTCAGTCTTGAACTTTGTCTTTATTTTTACCTCTTCGGCTTTCCGCTCCAATACAATTCCTTTGTAATAAATCGTTTGTCCGGGGCGGTAAATGGCACGATCGGTAAAGAAATGGGTCTGGATAGCTGCTTGAGGCTCATTCTCATGGTATGAGTAGGACGAAAAATTGCTTTCTGTCATTAGCTGATCATCCTTAGTACGAAATGCCAGATAAAATTGATTGTTATGTATATTGTCATTTTTTGGTGGAATTGTCACCATTCCTGATTGGTCGCTTACAAAGATGTTTCCTGCTATTTCCTTAAATTTACGATCTATGGAATTATAGTCACGATAAAATGGCTGTACCTTCACTCCCGCAAGTGCTTGGCCTGATTCACGGTTTAATATTGCTAATTCGTTGACTCCCTTATTATTCATGCGGCTGATATAGCTGATGTTACTGACCCAGAAACTTCTGGCAGGCATCATTTTTGATTTATCCGTAAGAGTAGAGTCACTGCTTGCCAGAAGAACATAAAACCCATTGTCCATGGAAGGGATTTTAATTTCGGCTGAATGATTTCTGTAATCTCCATCATCGGGAAGAGCCTGTTCCCATTGCGCTTCTGGTTTAATACTTCGGTATTTTTCGAGTCGAATGTCCTGATCCTTTTCCAGTAGCTCCCGATTGGTATAAGGGTCAATTTTCAGTAAGCGTAGATATATTTTAGAAAGGTTTTTATATTCTACCAAAGCCAGGGAGGGCTTCCCAATGATGGATGCATATCCCGATGTGATAGACAAGTAGGGTAGTTTGATGGTCTCAATCAGTGAACGGCAATTGGCAGCTCCAAAACTATCCGGGAAACGAGTTATTGCTTCCTGACAGATTTCGAGCGCTTTCTTCTTATCCCACTTCTTTGAGTCTGAAATAGCTTGATTGGCAGACGATCCATCAATATAAGGAATAACTTGTTCATTCTCATTATTTAATTGAACTGCAATCTGATAGGCCACTTCAGTTGATGAAGGGTACTTTTTAAATTGATTTTCTAACTTATTCAATGCGGCAAGATAGAGACTGTCTTTTTCTGGAAGAATACTTTTCTGGTGAACATACGAAAGCCGACCTAACTCGACATCAATCAATGCCGTTGGATCAGTATCTTTTAGATGAAGTTTGATAACTTCCTGAGTTAGTTTCAAAGCCTGATAATCAAAAGAGAAGATATCAGGAGAAGTGATTTTGAGTTCTGTAAATTTGTCAGCTAAGCCAAAATAACTGACATCATTCATCAAAAACGTATTGGCTGGTTTTGTAAGTCCAGCTTCTGAAGAAGAATAGAAGTCGATGGCCCTATGCGCCAGTAAATCAAATAGAGTGGGCCTGTATTTCTCTGAATCTTTTTGTTTGATTAATATTTCCGAGAAGGAAGTTAATGCAGTATTTTTAAGTAAATCCTTATCAATCAGCGATGATTCATAGTTTGCCATACAAGCAGATACGATCTTTTTCAGATCCCATGTTTTGATGTCCTTCTGTTCAAAGTTGGCTGTCTGGCTTCTTTCTAGAATCTTCCATCGGTTATTCTGATAATACCGCCAGTATAGTTCTGCCACAATTGAATGCAAAATTTGCTTTACAGGAGCCTTTGCCGATTGAATTTCAAGCTCAGTCCGTTCGATGGTTTTCTCATAATAATCCTCCTGGAAATCTCCCTCCAGCATCATGCGGTACAATGAAGCTTTTACAAACTGGTCGGACTGGTTAGCCGCTTTGGTTTGATCATAAATGCGGATAACCATTTCGAGCGCTGTCTGCGACTGTCCCAAATTGGCAAGTGAGTCAACCTGTTGCCACTCACGCGTGTATAGGTTTTGTGATATAGATGTAAGACTCAATAAAGAGAGCAGAATGATGAAGATTGGTTTCATATTGTATGGACCTTGTAAATCAATGTTAAAATTAACAATAAAATCAGATATTCTAATAATATTTTCATTAATTTTATACATCAATTACAGTGCCATTCAACCAACTATTTTAGTAAAATGAGTACAATCTGCATTTCGAATGATCAGAGTACCCATGGTCAAACAGCTTCAATCTTTGTCGCTGGTCTGAAAATTCCAGTTTTCATCAAAAGTAATTGTAGCTGGATCTACGCTGAATTGTCCACTGTCAGAAAGAACAACTACTTCAGCGAGTTTTTGCATTTCCAGAGCTGATGGATTCACCTCTTCGAAATCTTTTTGAATAAAAATAAACAGTTCAGGGGCTAGAATATTGCGTAATCTAACCGACTCAACAATTATAGGCTGTTCGGGTACTAGCTGTTCAGTTGCAAGGTTGAAGGCTTCTTCGAGAAACGCATCAGTGCTTTGAATGTAATATACCGTTTCGGCACCAGCTTGAAGAAACAAGGAACTATCTTTACTCGCGGTAATATCAGTTTCCTGATAGATACGGTAATTTTTAGTCTCAAAGAGGGACACCAATCCTTGAGTGGGTTCATGAAAATGAGGTGTAATTTTGATGGCAACCAAATGTTGGCTTGCATTCTTTGAAATTACGCGGCGCATAAAACTTGTTTTTCCAACACTGCGTCCTGAACCGGATATAAGGAGAATTTTTCTCGAAATTTGAGTCATAAACATTCTTTTAATATTTTAACGGAAAGAACATTAGCTGACGATCCATATACGACCACACAGTTGATGCTCCATTCCAAAGTCATCCCGTAACTGCGGGAATCGGGAAGTTGAAGCATTTCTGCATTCAACCCAACGGATTTGGTTATTTATGCTGAGCGTACTTAGCAATTCAACCCTGGAGTTTTTAAAATTTATATATGTTTGCAAATATAGCAATATCTTGTGGAATTTGGTGATGACACTTCCAATAACTTCCGTAAACAGATTGCTTTTGTGTTTGACATGTTGATATGGAAGGTTTCCAAACGAATCATTTTGGGGTATCTTGTCAACTGAATAATGTCACAATATCATGCAAAGTATTCCGGAATCATGTTCTGAGCGTTATAGGAGGATAGAGATGCTTTCCCTGGAAGCTCTGATAGGGTATCGTTATTGTTAACTTGTTTAAGGATGACGCTCTGAATGAGATTCTAACAATGACTGAATTTTTAATACCAAATGACACAAATGACACAAATGACAATATTGCCATTTGTCATTTGTGTCATTTGTGTCGGAAATTTCAGATAGTGTTAACCACTAACTTTCTATATTTTATAACTGTCTATTTAATTGTCTTTTAAACGATTATAATTTTCCGGATTTAACCAATTTCAGGACCAGTTCACCGAAGAGGGTATTTGCCCAGGCAAACCATTTGCGTGTGAAATTCTTAGGATCGTTCTTGTGAAATGTTTCATGCATAAAACCAGTTTCAGCATCGGTAGCCACAAGAGTTTTCATGCAAGCTGCAATTTCCTTGTCGTTGTTACTGGTGATGGCCAACATGATGATGCTCATGGGCCAAACCATATCGTAACCCACATGGGGGCCTCCAATACCTTCACCTGCTGTTCCGCTGAAGAAATAGGGGTTATCGTGGCTCCATACCAGTTTACGGGTATTCTGATAAACCGGATCTTTTATTTCCACACATTCCAGATATGGGAGTGACAGCAGGCTGGGAGCATTGGAATCGTCCATAAGGGAGGCATTGCCAAAACCATCGACCTCAAAAGCATACACCTTGCCATATTTGGGATGAGTTACAATCCCGTATTTGCGGACAGCATCCTCAACTTCTTTGGCAAGAGTCATACATTTTTCAGCAAAAGCCTTATCACCGGTTATCTTATTGCTGATTTCAGCCAACTGGCGGAGTGAAGTCACTGCAAATAAGTTAGATGGGATCAGGAAGCCATAAGTGGTCGCATCATCCGAAGGACGAAAAGTAGAGTTAATCAGTCCGACAGGTTTGAGCGGCTGACCATAGCCATCATTTGAAACAGTATCGAGCTGGCGTTCAGTCTTACGCTGAAATTTGTAGGGACCAAGGCTCTCTTTGCGCTGCTGTTCTACAAAAGTTTGATGGATCAGTTTGGCTGCTTTCTGCCAGTCGGCATCAAAAACCTTTGTATCGCCTGTAGTCTTCCAATAATGATATGCCAGTCTAACTGTATAACACAATGAGTCTATTTCCCATTTGCGTTCATGCAGTTCGGGTTTCATATCTGTTAGATCAGTCTTCCATTCGCTTCCTGTAGCCCCGTCGTTGAAGGCATTGGCATAAGGATCAATAAGTATGCACTGAGTCTGACGGTTGATCACACCGGCCAGTAATGACTTTAATTTTTCATCATCATTTGCCATTGGCAAATACGGCCAGACTTGTGCCGACGAATCGCGCAGCCACATGGCATGAATGTCGCCGGTAATGACAAATGTGTCTGGCTTCCCTTCCTTTATTTTATATTCAACAGTAGTATCCAATGTATTGGGGAAACAGTTTTCGAACATCCAGGCCAGCTTAGGATCTTTCAGTTTGGCTTTGGTTTCCAAAATTGTCTTTTCAACGGCTGCCGATGTAAAATTCCTTTTACCCGGAGCCGGACGTTTACTCACATAACTGATTTCGTTGGCTGAAGCGGCAAATACGCTGCCTGTTCCGGCAATGGCCACTCCTGTGAGGGTCAAGCCGCTGGTTCGTATAAAATCTCTTCGTGTTGTCATATTACTTCATATTTATTTTAGCCTCAGATGAAAAAGAATAAGGAAAATCCTTTGCCTCTATTCCTCTTTTCATATTGGGTTGATCTCCCATTTTAAAGTTGAGGATGGCGCCTTTCATCAATTCACTGTGACTCAGCCAGTTTTTACTGTATGCTGTACCATTGAAAGTTATAGATTGAATGTACTTGTTATCAGCACTGTTTTCAGGGGCATTAAGCACAACTTCTTTGCCATTCTCAAGCTTTAAAGTAATCTTCTTGAACAGGGGCGCTCCCAAGACATACTGATCACTACCTGGAGTAACAGGATAAAAACCCATGGCCGAGAATACATACCAGGCCGATGTTTGCCCGTTATCCTCATCACCGCAATAACCATCGGGAGTAGGCAGATAGAGGCGGTTCATTACTTCGCGTACCCACTTTTGAGCTTTCCAAGGCTGACCGGCGTAGTTGTACAGGTATATCGCATGCTGTATAGGTTGGTTGCCGTGTGCATAATTTCCCATGTTCATAATCTGCATTTCCCGTATCTCATGAATCACACCTCCATAATATGAATCATCAAAAATGGGAGGAACTACAAAGACGGAATCCAGCATACCCACAAATTCCTTTTTGCCGCCCATCAGATCAATCAATCCCTGAACATCGTGGAGAACAGACCAGGTGTAGTGCCAGCTGTTTCCTTCGGTAAAAGCATCGCCCCATTTAAAAGGGTTAAAGGGTTTCTGGAACCTTCCGTCAAGGTTTTTACCCCTCATCAGCTTGGTCTCAGGATCAAACACATTGCGGTAGTTCTGGCACCGTTTGGCGAATAGATCAACTTCACTCTGAGGACGTTTCAACTCTTTGGCCAATTGATAAATGGTCCAGTCGGCAAAGGCATATTCGAGGGTGCGTGCTGCATTCTCATTGATCTTCACATTGTATGGAACATATCCCAGTTTGTTATAATAATCCACTCCCTTGCGGCCTACAGAGGTCAGAGGACCTTCGGTGGTGGTATTTTTCAGGACAGCTTCATATAGTTTGTTGATGTCATATCCACGTGCTCCTTTCAAATAAGCATCTGCAATGATAGTGGCCGAGTTGGAGCCTATCATACAATCACGGTGACCAGGACTGGCCCATTCGGGAAGGAATCCGCTTTCCTTGTAGGTGTTTACCAATCCTTCCTGAATCTGTGCATTCAAGCTTGGAAATGTAAGATTAAAGAAGGGAAATACTGCACGGAATGTATCCCAGAATCCATTGTCTGTGAACATGGCCCCGGGTAAAACCTGTCCATTGTATGGACTGTAATGCACCATCTTGCCATACTTATCGAATTCGAAGAACTTGCGGGGAAACAACATGGTCCGGTACATACACGAATAAAATGTACGCGTCTGGTCGGTCGTTCCACCTTCCACTGCAATGCGCGACAACTGTTTGTTCCATACGCCTTTACCTTTCTGACATAGCTGGTCGAAATTATCAGTGCCCAGTTCTTTCAGGTTCAGGTCAGCCTGGTCAAAACTGATAAACGAAGAGGCTACCCGTGCATGCACCTTTTCACCTTTTTTAGTAATAAACCGGATAGCTGCACCAACATGGTCGTCTTTCAGTTCCGACTTTCCAGTGACGATTTCTTTTCCACTCCAGACCTGGCTTTCAGCAAAGGGTTTATCAAACTGAACAACAAAATAGTTCTTGAAATTCTCAGGCACCCCTCCGCTGTTGCGGGTAGTATATCCAATAATCTTATTTTCTGAAGGAATAATTTTAATATATGATCCTTTATCGAAAGCATCAATGAGCACCCATGATTTTTCGTTCTCAGGAAAAGTAAAGCGGAACATTGCTGCACGTTCGGTAGGTGTAATTTCTGTAGTTACATCATAATCAGCCAGGTAAACCGAGTAGTAGTATGGCTTAACGGTTTCTGCCTTATGAGAAAACCAGCTGGCACGTTCCTCCCCGTCAATTTTCAATTCACCTGTCAATGGAAAAAGTGAAAACTGCCCGTAATCATTGATCCACGGACTGGGTTGATGTGTTTGCTTGAAGCCTTGAATATGGGTAGCATTATAAGCATACACCCATCCGTCGCCCATCTTGGCTGTCTGCGGAGTCCAAAAGTTCATTCCCCAGGGCATGGCAATGGCAGGATAGGTATTCCCACTTGACAGGTCATGATTGGAATCGGAACCCATCAGCGGATTCACATAATCAACCGGTGTCAAGGTTTGAGACCGTACATTGTATGCTGAAATACAAAAAAACAAAGTGAACAAAATAATGAATCTTCGACTCATGGTAATTTCAATTTTATGAAAATTATGAATAATCAATGGTGGCGCTAAGATATAACAATAATTCACCTTACGCAAGAACATAGATTTCTGAGAAAAAGAAATAAGGAACAATAATATGAAACAATAATATGAAATAAGGAACAGAACAATAATATGAAATAAGAAATAAGAAAGGAATACTCTGATAGTCCTTAATTTCTTATTTCTTATTCCTTTTACTTTTTACTGAATACTTTTTACTTTTTACTGACTACTGAATACTTTTTACTGAATACTTTTTACTGAATACTTTTTACTGAATACTGCCCCCTACCAACGCCCAACCAACGCCCTACCAACGTCTAACTAAATAGGTAGATAATAGGTAGTAAATAGGTTGATAATAGGAATATAATTCGTATATTTACCTATGAGATACCAGAATGGTACCCATATTAACCTCATTAATAAAGACTATATTATGGCTCAGGTAAAAGGTGGAATAGGCTCCTTTAAATTATATTCTTGAGTCCACTCCGAAAGGTCTAATTCTGCCGTAAAGACTCAAAGGCTTAAAGATTATCTAAGTGTATATAATTAATAATAATTGCTTTATGTACCTTTGGGGCTTGGTGTCTTTGTGGCATTTCTTATTTATTGATTTTTTGGAGTGTACTCATTATTATGGAGATTAAAAAAAATTAAATTCCAGTCCTAACAGGCCGGGTGAGCAATGTAATCAACACTACTGATGGCTTTATTTATATTGCAATCTAGGTTCCGGAATCATTGTAAAATTGGTTCCGCTGGATATATAAATAGGGCTAATCCACCGCCTATTACAGGCAATAATTATTATATAAGTTAATCTCTGTAATTAAGGTGGATATTATTAAAATGGTAGTTTAAATTTCATCACTACCTCACCGGTTTCTTTGTTGATTTCTACGGATTGACCACTGATTCCTAGATCTTTACCTGTTGACATTTTGAATAGTCCGGCAAGAAATTGCATTCCATTGTTCATTACCTGTTGAACTTCCTGGGCCTTCTCATTGGCAATGGCTTGTGGTGAAGTCGATTGATTATTTTGACTTGTCGTAGAGGCAGTTTCAAATAGTTCTTCGGTAGGGTTAACAACATCCGCTTCAATCAATACTTCAGATAAATTTACTTCAGTATTAGCCGAAGATTCTACCTTTTCCAACTCATCTTCCAAACCTGTTTTTTCTGATTCAGCAATAAATTCTTCCAACTGCTGAATAAACTGAGACCGGCCTTTACTTGAAAAATCGACATAGTTGGTGGTATTCGAACTGTCGAGCACTCCATCAAAAAGGTTTTGCTTAACCAATAATCCAGAAGCAATTTGTTGTTCGATAGAATTGCGGGTAATGAAATTGAAAATGGTCAATTTGTTGCTTTTCTGCCCCAAACGGTCAATACGACCTATGCGCTGGTTCTTTTTTGCAGGATTCCAAGGTAATTCAAAGTTGATCAGTGTATCGGCCATCTGAAGGTTAAGTCCAACACCTCCGGCTTCGGTGGAAAGGAAAATTTTGCAATGTGGATTGGTTTCAAATTTGCGAATGAGTTCACCGCGCATTTTAACGGGGATAGTGCCATTGAGCTCTGTAAACCCTATGTTGTTGTCGCGCAACATCTTCCCAATCAATTTATGGACTTTCACCCACTCTGAAAAGATAATGATCTTTCGATCTGAATTCGGAACATCCAACTTTTCGAGCAGTATATATTTCAGTTCTTCCAACTTGGGCGACTCGTTGGTTTCTTCATCAATCAGGTAAGTCGAGTCGCACACCATACGCATACTTGCAAGCAATAACTGAAGTCTTTGTAAATCATAAGGAGTGAGAAACTTTTTCCTGATAATGCTTGCTATACCTTTTGAGTAACCTGCATGGTATTCTGCTTGCAAAGGCGAAAGGTTTACTGGGATATTGGTCTGCTGAACATTGGGCAATTGCTCGATTACTTTTCGTTTCTCACGTCTAATCAGAATTTGTTCAAGGTATTGGTGGAGCTTTTGCAAGTTGTAATACCCATTTATTTTGTCGCGCCGTTCTGGATCGAACAGGCAATATTGATACGAAAATTCCCAAAGTGGGCCAAAAAAATAGGGATCAATAATGCTTACAATCGAAAAGATATCGATCAGCCGGTTTTCTATTGGCGTACCGGTAATCACCATAACATGTTTGAAGTCAAGTCGTTTGATCGACGAGGCTGTTTTTGTTTCGTAATTTTTGGCACGTTGAGCTTCATCCAAAATCAAAAAGTCGATTCCTGCTTTGTTGATGGACAAATGATCACGAAGAATCGTCTCGTAGTTAACAATGAAAAACAAATGCTCTGTGTCGAGGTATTGTTTTGCTCTCTCATCTGGAAATCCTTGAACAATTAAGGCTTTTTCACCGCAAAATTTCTCAATTTCTTTTTTCCATTGTCCTTTTATTGAGGCGGGACAAACGACCAATACCTTTTTGAAGCCAAATATTTGCTTTTTCAGCAATGCCGTCCCGATGGCTTGAATTGTTTTTCCCAAGCCCATCTCATCGGCATTGATAGATGCTTTTCGAAATAATGAAAATTCAATTCCTTCTTTTTGATAATTGTATAATTCGGCATTGATTAATGAAAAATCAGGCTTCCAGTTTGACCTTAAATCATCTAGCATTTCCTGTTCAAAAGCAGATTCCACTTTCTCACGAACCTCAGGCCGTATTTGAATCCTCTGGAAATCAGCTGATTCTTCAAGAAAACCTAGAAAGCCCTTCAGTTCATCATTCTCAATAAATGTAGCCTTTTTGAAATATCTCGACAACAGCAATTGTTCTTCGATTGGCAAAGGATGAGGGTAGAACCATGTTATATTATAGTCATTGAGAGGATCACAATATACTTCGATAAAAGGGCATGTTTTTTCTAACGAATCATAAAGTGATTTATTTACTTTTAGTTGCTGAAATGCAAACATAAGGTGTTTGGTAGTACCCAATTTATTGAGTCGCGAATCCATACTGTCACTGTAACCTGTTTCGTTTTTAAAGTCACGCAAAAATAGTTTATACTTTACCCCGTTTTCATTGGTCAGTATATGATCGCCATATATGTTTGCCGCCCATCTTATATGATATTTTGCTTTATCTGCTTTTTGACGACGTTCCTCTAATACACGTTTGATCATTCCTTCGCGCGTGTATTTTTTATGCTCAACCAGTTCTTTGGGATCTAATAGGCTCAATTCATTTTCAACTTCGAGTAAACATGCATACGAATACCGATCCCAGCCACTGCGATCCCCGCTATTGGAAGGTATAACATCCTCATCTACAATATCAAGCGAATATTCAAATGAAATCCTTGCTTCCGGATAATCAATCACCATCTCAAATCTTACGGCAGATTGTGATAACACCTGACAATCGTTGTTGATGAAAATTATTTCTCCCAATGCCAGTTCTGTCTTGTCCAGGATAGTCTGTAATTTTTCCTTTTGTGTTTTGATCAATTCCTTAAGTTCCATGAAATGCTTTTATTTGAATGCTTTTTGAGATCATAAAAATAGTAAAATTTGGCGGGATATAAATTAAAAAACCACTAAACTTGAAAGTTTATTTTTTGAATTTAATTCCAATAATTTTCTGATTTACCTCAACAAAGATAGTTCGGTGAAATGGGTTATCAATGAGGGATCAATGAGGTATCAATAAGGTATGATAGAAATTAGTTAAAATAAGCGCTGAAGTTATCCCTTGCAAAGCGATAAATGGTAATATACAATTGAAAGGGGTCACTTCAGATGATTGATATTTTTCAACAAACCAATTCTGTAAATAATAGTATAAAGTATTGCAGGACTATTAATTAAATGGAGAATGAGGACACTATTTTAATGAATACTTGATGTTGAACTTAGTTTAAATATACAAAATATTTTTAAGTTATTTTATGTGTTAAATTGAATATCGAACATCGAACTCCTGTTGAATAGTATTTTAGCATGATCATCAAAAACTATTATTAAACAGCCTATTTTGTGAAACTAATCCAATCATTTGTTCGTTAAGTATGTTTATACTAATAAGAAAGGAGTATTTTATGGCTGAGAGTGTTTATAAAATTATCGAATTGGTAGGTACAAGTAGTGAATCGTGGGAAAAGGCTGCTGCAACTGCCGTTTCCAAGGCTTCGGAAACTTTACGCGAACTTCGGATTGCAGAAGTAATATCTATGGACGTGACCATTAAAGATGGAAAGATTGAAAGTTACAGAACAAAACTGAAGGTGTCATTTAAGTTTGAAGGCCAACAATGAATTTAGGTTCTTTTGGTTAGAAATTAAAAACAGGAAGAATTCAACCAATGAAATCTTCCTGTTTAATGATAATATAGAAAAAGTATCTTTTTATTTAGTCTGAACCGTAATTTCAGTTCCTGTCAAGCCTGCTGATTCAGCTTTCAGTTTAATTTCACCTGAAGCTCCTGAGGGACGTAAAATCACCAGTGAACGACCATTGAAACAGGTTACCTGGGGCGAACGGAAGCTTTTCATATCTGTTGGATTACCGTTTTCGACTGCTGCCAGTTCACCTGCTCCTTCTACTTTGAACTGAACTAATGGTTGGGCATTGGGAACCAAAACTCCTGCTTCATCCACTATTTCAACGGTAATATATGAAAGATCATTGCGGTTGGCATTAATGGATGAACGGTCGGCTGTTAATCTTATTTTGGCCGCATTACCAGTTGTTTTCAGCACTTTCGACTCAACTTCCTTACCATTGACTAATGCAATTGCTTTAAGTTCTCCGGCTTCGTAAGGTACCTCAAAAGTGGCAGTCAGTTTGGTCTCAGTGGAAACAGATTTTGTACCAATTACTTTACCGTTCAATTCCAATCTTATTTCAGGATAATTGGAATAAACATTGACCTGCATTTTTGTTCCTTCTTGTCCCTTCCAGTTCCAGCTTTGCAGTTCATTGGGCCATCCCCAATAACTGACCACTTCTTTCATACCTGATGGAATGGGTTGATGAACAGCCATTTCAAGGTTACTGATTTTCCATATCACATCGCGAAAATAGGATTGAGGTTTCTTGAATCCGCATATATCAATATCGCCGCAATATGAATTGTACCAAGGCCAGCCTGGTGAAAATTCATCTTTGGTCACATTGGATGTGGATGTGGATGCATGTCCAATACCCGATTCACCCAGATAATCCATGGCAGTCCAAACAAAATCGCCCAGCACATAAGGATGTTTTTCAACCATTTGCCAGCTCTCAAGAGCTTCTTTGGCAGTCGATTCAGTACCAACCATCAAACGCTTAGGCGATTTCTCATGATCGCTTTCATAACGTTTCCATTGGTAATTGTAACCTCCTACGTCCAACAGATCATAAGCTGGTGCTGTATCATCCCATGTTCTTTTCTTGTTGTCCCAGAATTCACACAAGGCGGCAGTTACAGGGCGTGTAGTATCCAGCTTTTTGATAATATCACTTAGGTTTTTTGTAATCACCAAACCTGATGAGTCAGCTCTTTCACTGATTTCATTGCCGATACTCCATATAATTACTGAAGGATGGTTGCGGTCACGTAAAACCATGGATTCAAGATCCGATTTGTGATGTTCATCGAAATAAATACTGTAATCATCTGGATTTTTAGGACGTTGCCATTGGTCAAATGCCTCGTCGATCACCAAAACGCCTAACCGGTCGCATGCATCTAAAAATTGAACAGAAGGGGGATTATGACTGGTGCGTATGGCATTGAAGCCGAATTTTTTCATCAGTTCAACGCGTCGTTCTTCAGCTCTGTCGATGGTTGCAGAACCCAAAGGTCCATTGTCGTGGTGCATACATCCACCTTTCAATAACACCCGTTCACCGTTCAATAGAAACCCTTTTTCAACACTGAATTCGATGGAGCGAATGCCAAAAGTGGTGGTCTTCTGATCAACAGTTTTACCATTAAACTTGATTTCTGAGACCGCTTTATAAAGGTTGGGTGAATTGATAGACCAGCGGGCTGGAGAGGTAACTTCAATTATTTGCTCAGCTAGATTATCGTTTCCTGAAATAGTTTTAATGAGCGTTTCTGATTGACCAACCACTTTACCGTCAGGTGAATAGATCTGGGTGAAGAGTTTTATATCAACATCTCGATCAGTTATGTTATGAATCGTTGTTGCCACTTTCACTTTGGCCTTCTCAGCCGAAACTTCTGGCGTAGAAATAAAGGTTCCCCAAACAGGAATATTTACCAAATCAGTAACTTGTAAAGTGACATGACGGTAAATACCTGATCCGCTGTACCATCGACTGTTTTTACCGGGATTATTTACCCAGACAGACAGAACATTCTTTTCACCAACAGGTTTTAAATACGGAGTCATATTCAAAAAGAAGGGCGTGTAACCATAAGCGTGAAATCCGAGATGCTGTCCGTTAAGCCACACATTACATTCTCTGTAAACACCATCGAAATAGATTTGTACTCTTTTACTTTTTGTCGATTTATCCAAAGTGAATGTCTTACGGTACCAACCGATTCCACCCATTACATTTCCTGTGGATCCTTTGCCTGGACTGTCTTCTGAAAAAGGACCGATCTGCTTTTTACCTTCAATTGCCGGCAAATCTTCAATACTCCAGTCGTGCGGCAGGTCAAGCGTTCTCCATTTTGAATCATCAAATTTTGCGGAATCAGCGCCCCTGATATCTCCCAAATGGAATTTCCAGTCGGCATCAAAATTCCTTTCTCGATTGGCAAAATCAGTTTGGACTTTGCCACAAGAGATCATTGAAATCGAAGCAATTAAAATCAAAAAGCAAGCCGCGAAGTGATTCATTCTTTTTGGTAAATGTTGATAACAAATTTGTTTTTTCATAATTAGGTCAGTTTGTTTTCTTATTTAAAAAGGATTACACGAATTAAAACGAATTACATGAAGGTACGAATTACACGAATTAAAACGAATTACACGAATTGCCTCTACGATAAAAATACAATGCAACTCAATTCCTTATTTCTTATTTTTTTAAACTCTGTGTTACTCTGTGTAAACTCTATGAAACTCTGTGTACCTTTTATTTTCTTATTTCTTATTTCTTTTAACTCTGTGTCCCTTTTATCTTTAATTATTTAGTGTTGAAATAAATCATCTCTTTTACTTCATTAACATTTTTAGGTAAATCAGTTTCATCTTCGGGAATCTTGATTTTAGGATCAGCAAAAGTCACTTCTTTGTCCTCTGGAAAGGCAAGTTGATCGTTTCTATTGATAGTCCAAACCTGATTCTTGTCAAATTCTGCTCCTGTATATTTGCCTGTTACATAAGACAATGAATGTGCTGTAAGTAGAAATATATTGTTCCTGAAGTTGAAGCCCGGATAATTGCCTTCATAAATATTGACAGCATAACCGTAACAATTCACTACTGTATTTTCATAAATCTGGCATTCAGATATTGATTTGGTTAATCCGTTTTCAATCCACAGGAGAAAACCTGCTTGCGAGTTTTTACGTCCATCGTTGTAACTGATGTTGTTTCGGACGATGTTATTTTTCCATTCTGAGGCACCGCCATACTGAAATAAACCATATCCAGCGCCTTCATTGTTGGCCGAGAAGTTATTCTGCATCACCGAATTAGTCATTCCACCATCGAAGTCAAATCCTCCGCCGTCCACACCTTTTTCAGAAGTATGGTTGTCGTGTGAATAGCAATATTGAATGGTCACACTGTCACATTGGTAAGCCCAGATTCCAACAGGACCGTTTCCCTCGCGGGGCATGTCCCAGCCGTTGCTCTTGGCCTCACAATATTCAATTGTTCCATTGGTGACACCACCAATAAGTATCCCATTTCCGGAGTGATTATTTAAAACGGCAGGACAGCCTGGGTTATTTTCAGCCAGACAGTTGGCAATGTATAAATTGCGGAAAGTCTTTTGTCCCGAACCTTCTAACCCACCTGCATCTTGTCCATCAGATTCAACATTGATGCCTGAAAACCCATTGTCATGTGCATAAACATTGGTAATCCGGAGGTTCCTGCCACCTACAACTTTTACGCCTGACCATAAAAATCCGCTGGCTTCAATACTATCTATTGAGCAATTCTGAACTTTACGAAATTCAACACCGCTGCCTGTATTTCCCTTTAGACGACCATTCCCAGTTACAACCAGGTTTTTAATCTTAAGCCAGGTGCAGCTATCAGCATGAATAGAGTTTGCATTTCCACCATTGATAATTGCATGTCCGTTTCCAAAAGATCCAATTATTATAGGCAATTCCTTTGTACCTGCCAATGCAAATAGTTTGAGGGTTCCTGCAAAAGTTTGCTTTCCAGCAAAAAATACCGAATTGCCAGCTTTAAGTTGAAGTGAATTGATCTTCTCAATGCTCTTGAAAGGTTTATTCTTAGTTCCAGCATTCGTATCGTTTCCCGATTGTGAATCAACATAGTAATTTGATTGAGGTGAGGAGCAACCTGCTAGTAATAAGATAAATACAATTAGTAATCGATTCAAATATAATGGATATCGCATGATACTTATTTAATTATTTTTTGTTCTTTCAGAAAATCTGTCATTCGTTGCAATGTAGGCAAAAAATTTGGATTGCTGACAGGCCAATCACAAGAATGATCTGCATCTTTCACAGAAATAAGTTCACAGGTGTTCCCAGCCTCCTTCATCAAACGAGTAAACTTTTCAGCAACCTCAAACGGAGTAGTATTATCTTTGGTTCCATTAGAAATAATAGTTGCCGGCCAGCCTTTTTGAATGTGTAGAATGGGCGAAAATTCAGGATGAGCATCAAAGAATTCTTTGCCGAATCCTTCACCCAATACCGGATTGTGAAGCACCAATGCATTGGGTTTCGAGCTGATAGTCAGATCTTCACCTAATGCATCACCTCCATCAATCATTGTACATGCAGCAAGATGTCCACCTGCTGAACCCCCTGCTGCAATTATGCGATTGGGATCAATGCCCAATTCTTTAGCATGAGCACGAACATATCTGATGGCCGATTTGGCATCCTCAATACATTCCAAAGGACTCGTTCCATGGCGCGACTGCACTCTATAATCTGCCTCAATTCCGATAATTCCATGGTCACGAAACCATGCTGGATTGGGAATCTGACCTTCCACATTTCCATTTACCCAGTCGCCGCCTGTAAAATATACAATGGCCGGCAACGCTTTTTTCGATTTCACCAATGGACGCAAAAGGTACAAATACATGTCCTCCTGCGGGGTGTTTTTATATAAGATTTTTTCAGCCAACGCCACTAGATTTTTCCCTGAAAGTTTGTAACTCTCAGGGATGTTTATAAGGGAGGTAAACAAATCAGGTTTTTCCTCAGAATGGATGTTATTAGCCTGTACGGCTCCTGAAAAAAAGGTCAACAAGATAAACAGTTGAAAACAATTCATTTTAAAATGATTAAAAAATGGACACTTAACTTTAGACACTTTAGTACACTCTAGACACTTTAGGCACTTTCTTCTACCATTTATCAGTTCTGAAAGGAGCCACAGGCAAGCCGTAATTACTGAAAATATCGGGCATTGTAGCGTCATCGAAACAAAACCGCACTGCCACAGGTGTTTTGACTAGTTTGGAGGAAACGAGAACGGTATTGCCTTCAATTTTGGCTGTTCCCTGAACGAACTTTTGATCGTCACCTGCAATCATAAACTTTGCAGGAATATTACCGGTGGATCGTAAACCTTCAGCTGCATGACTGAAACTGATGCGAACTTTGTCCTTCTCAATATTCATCGACTCATAAGCTGGACTTTTATATTCACCCATATTTTGTTTGTATGTTTCAGTCAATGCAAAAGCTGCAAGGCGTTTACCAACATCAAGTTTATTTTTTGGATGGATATCTTTGATATTGTCTACTAAATCAGAAATCACCACCATACCTGTTTTTGGAATAGTTTTTGATGCTATTTCCTGTTGTTCACGCAGATATTCTGCTTTGCTGTTGGCACCATAAGCAAAAGGAGCAATTTGTACAAAATAGAAGGGGAAATCATTCTTGAAATCTGCTCTCCAACTTTCAATCAATGTTTTCATCAGTAATGAATAAATGGGGTAATTTCCGCAGTTCGATTCACCCTGATACCATATAGCACCGGCAATTCCATAAGGAATAATTGGGGCAATCATCGAATTGTAAGTTGTTCCTGCTGCTCCGGGCCATCCGTCAAAATGTTCAGTATATTTTGCTTTGTTCAATATAGGGTTATTTTCGATTTTGCTTTTTTCAATCCATACCTCGGCAGGCGTTCCTCCCCAGGCTGATACGATAATTCCGACTGGTACATTCAGTTTTTGCTGCAGTTCACGGGCAAAAAAGTAACCTAGGGCACTGGACGAACGCATAGATGCCGGAGAACAAACTGACCAACTGGCAATGCAGTTTTGCTGAGGGTATTCAGCCCCAATTCTTTCAACATGAAAAATACGGATGTTCGGATTGGTAGCATTGGCCACCTCTTCATCGCCATTGATGATCTTCCAGTTTGCAGTCATTTCCATGTTCGACTGGCCGCTGCATAGCCATACTTCACCTAGCATTACATTGTTCAGTTGTACTTTTTCGTTTCCCAATATCTGTATAGAGTAGGGGCCACCGGCTCCTATGGTTTTAATTGAAGCGGTCCATTTAGATGAATTGTCTGCTTTTACTTTAACCGTATCTTTACTCCAGCTTGTAACAATTTTGATGGTTTCACCCGGGCCAGACCAGCCCCAGACGGCCACATTCGAATTTTGCTGCAACACCATATTGTCTGCAAATACCGATGGAAGTATGATCTTTCCATACATGTTGATACTGAAAAAGGAAAGTACCAGGACGATTAATAAAATACGTTTCATAAGATAATTAGTTTATCGATTCTTATTGTAAATTTGTATAAAGTAACAGCGACCATTGAGTAATTGATTGTGATAGTAGATCAATTGAACTCGCCATCAAAATCAAATACAAATGACGCAAATAAATTTTGAAGGTCAAACCAATTGGCACAATATATGTTGCATTTTATATTCACGCTTCAAAGCTTAAAATGACAGTCAATTCTTAAGAAATTAAGAAATTCTGTCATGAAGTCAAGGCAACTGGAAGTTCGTTTACAAAATCTGAGTAACTTTGGCTTGCTTTCAGAGACAATAAATAAGCATAAGTTGAAAATGTCGGAGACGAAAAATCATTCAGCTCTCAATAAAGTTACTTTAGCTGGCCTTCTGGTCACCATCGGAATCGTATTCGGTGATATAGGAACCAGTCCGCTGTACGTGGTAAAAGCAATTATCTCAGGAGCCGATCGTTTTGATCAGTTGTTGGTATATGGCGCATTGTCTTGTGTATTCTGGACATTGACTTTACAGACGACACTGAAATATGTAATCATCACCCTAAGGGCTGATAACCATGGTGAAGGAGGAATATTTGCCTTATTTGCCCTGATGAAAAAGAAGTCACTATGGGCTGCAGCTCTTACCATGATTGGGGGAAGCGCCTTGTTGGCTGATGGTGTGATTACTCCTTCCATTACTGTCACTTCATCTATTGAAGGTTTACGTTTGATCAATCCTAACATTCATGTACTGCCTGTAGTCCTGATTATTATAACCGCTCTTTTCTTTGTTCAGCAGTTCGGCACTAAGTTCCTCGGAAATTCATTTGGCCCCCTCATGGTCGTCTGGTTTGGCATGCTATCAATACTGGGTTTTGTACAAATCTCAACTTATCCTGAAATCCTCAATGCCTTGAACCCGGTTTATGCTTATGATTTTCTGACTCAATATCCCGGCGGATTCATTCTGTTGGGAGCCGTATTTCTCTGTACCACAGGAGCTGAAGCCTTATATTCTGATATGGGGCATTGTGGTATCCGTAACATCCGCATTTCGTGGATCTTTGTAAAAATATCTCTTTTGTTGAATTACTTTGGACAAGGTGCCTGGCTGATGAACCATCCTCAGCCCACACCCGATTTGAATCCTTTTTATTCGATCATGCCATCCTGGTTCCTTTTTCCAGGCATTCTGATTTCGACCGCTGCAGCTGTTATTGCCAGCCAGGCATTGATTACCGGTTCTTATACTTTAATTAGTGAAGCGGTATCCCTGAATTTCTGGCCCAAAATCAAGGTATTGCATCCTACCACCATTAAGGGGCAGGTTTACATTCCATTTGTGAACTGGCTATTGTGGGTTTCTGTCTGTTTTGTTGTAGTTTTCTTCCAGGAATCATCCAATATGGAAGCAGCTTACGGCTTATCGATAACCATCACCATGATTATGACATCCATGCTTCTGATTCGTTATCTCCATCAGCAAAATGTTCATTGGTCGCTGTTAATATTCCTTGCACTGTTGTTTGGAACCATAGAAACATCATTCCTGATCGCTAACCTGCATAAATTTTCACATGGCGGCTGGTTTTCAATAGCTCTGGCAATGGCTTTTTTACTTGTCATGATCGGTTGGTTCTTTGGCCGACGCATTAAAAATCGACATATTAGTTTCGTAAATGTCAACAAGTACCTGCATTTATTTGACGATCTGAGCAAGGATAAAACAATTCCTCAAATAGCAACTAATCTGGTTTACATCATTAAAGCCAATGAATTGTACCAGATTGAATCCAAGGTCATGTATTCGATCTTCAACAAACAGCCCAAGCGTGCCGAAACTTATTGGCTGTTGCATGTGAACGTTGTTGATGAACCGGATACCTTTAGTTATGAAGTAACCCAATTCATTCCCGGAACACTGATACGTATCGACTTCCATCTTGGATTTAAGGTCGAACCACGCATAAATCTTTACTTTAAAGAAGTGCTGAAAGATATGGTGGCCAATGGCGAAATAAGATTGACAAGTTCCTACGAATCGCTTAAGAAACATCACTTTGCGGCCGACTTTCTGTTTATAAACCTCGATCGTGTGATGACGCAAGACTATGAATTGTCGCCTTGGGAATCAATGATCATGAGCCTGCATGGATTCACTCGCATATTGAGCATCGACGATGTGAAAGCACTTGGACTGGATACCAGCAGTGTGATTGAGGAAAAGGTTCCAATCTCTGTTGAACGACCGCTAACCCGCAAAATACAGCGTATCGATTAGCTATAAAAGGTTGAGGAAGAACCGGACTTTTAAGGGTTGCAATTACTCAGCTATTTTTGTGATTTTCAGCTTTATAATTTAGAATCAATTCATTGGGTATTTTTTGCAGATTCAAAAATAAAACAACCACACATACTACTTCGAGTACTCGGAGTCACCTCTGCGGTTATACCCATTTTCAATATTAAATCTTCACAATCAGCTTCTTACAGCAGTATAACCTATAACCAACATCTTTCGGAGAATTTTATTTCCCTTTCACTTCTAATGACAGTTTTAACAAGTCAATGGGAATGAGCAATATTCAATTCAAACTAAACGAACCTTAAAAGTCGATACTGAGTTTTTCAGCAGACCATAATTTAAATCCCAAAATCCAGAAATCCCGAAATGACACAAATGACACAAATGACAACTGTCAATTGTGTCATTTGTGTCATTTGTGTCATTTTAGTTGTATGCCCTCCAACTCTATTTTTACTGAAAGTAAGCCACAAATATCCTATGGGATAGTGCTTTGCAGGAAAAGGCAAGTCTTAATATTTGGCCGAATCAATGGTTGTCCAATTCTCATTTTCAAATGATGATTATAACCATCTTCTAAAAACCTTTCAGATCAATGTTTTCGCTGTCGATCATGGTGACCCATTTGCCCATCTTTTTCTGAATGATTTTGAAATGGTGCTGGTCATCAGGGGACACGAATGAAATGGCTTCACCTGCAGATTCTGCACGACCGGTACGGCCAATACGGTGAATATAATCTTTTGGTGAACGGGGCAACTCGTAATTGATCACGTGAGGTAGAAATTCGATGTCGATACCTCTGGCCAACAGGTCGGTAGCCACCAACACACGTATTTGCCCTGATTTGAACTTGCTCAATGCCTCAGTTCTAGCACCCTGACTCTTCTTACTATGAATAGCAGAGGCGTCTATTCCATGTTTACGGAGCTTATCTGCTACATTATCAGCCTGATAAACGGATGAGGTAAATACCAGCACCTGCTTTAAATCATTGTGCTTGATGATGTAACGTAGCAACGGGCCTTTCTTTTCTTCAGCCACAAAATAGCCTACCTGTTCAATGAGGTCCAGATTTTCGCGTTCCACTTCTATTTTAATGACTACCGGATCGTGTAATAAAATCTGGTTAATGTTGGCCAATTCTTCACTCAAAGTAGCCGAGAATAAGAGGTTCTGACGCTTCTTGGGCAACAATGCAATAATTCGGTTCATCTCATCCTGAAACCCAAGGTTGAGCATCTTATCGGCTTCATCGAGCACCAGAATATCAATTTCAGATAGGTGTACAGCGTTTGAATCGATCAATTCCAATAACCGCCCTGGAGTAGCCACCAGAACATGGACACCTTGCAAACCAATCATTTGTGGGTTAATGGACACTCCACCGAACACAGCCTGCGTTTTGATCCGTTCCGGTAGCCATGAGCCGAACAGAACGAACACTTCCCGCACCTGTAGAGCCAGTTCACGTGTCGGCACCAATACCAGAACACGGGCATGTCTGTTTTTTACTTCCGACTGTCCTTGCAGATTGGTTAAAATGGGCAACACATAACTGGCCGTTTTACCCGAGCCGGTTTGAGCTATGCCTAACACATCCTTCCCCTTCAGAATAGCGGGTATAACCTCTTGCTGAATAGGATAGGGCTGTGTGTAATTCTGGTCAGCCAGAACTTTTAACAATGCAGGCGTTAAACCGAAAGACGAAAATGGCATAGATTTTACAAATAAAATGAAGGTGCAAAGATAAGGGAATAAAGTTTTTTAAATAGGGAAATTTATAGAACAAATTCTTAATCTATCTTCTTTTTTTTAGCTTCCTGAATCATTACATCTATTTTAAAAGCTTCAAACTCTTCTTCGTATTTTTCTCTGGAAGGAGTACCCGAGTGACCGTATTTTTCATTTAAATGATCATTTCAGGATGTCAGATTATTTTTATCTGGATTTATCTTCATAATTTTTTACCAAAGTTACCGAATGAGATAACCATTTCCAAATTAGGATAGAGATCTTTTTCAATAATTAAAATTCCAGTTGAACAATAGAATGAACAGCTACGGAGGGAACTATGACAATAGCCTTACTGTCTTTTATATTGAATTTCAATGCCTTACCTTCAGGTTGCAGTACCACTTTCTTAATTGGCTTGGCAGTATTCAATTCCAAAGTCAGATCGCCAGTTGAAGGAATATGATCATATTCATATACTTTTTGATTGAAATGGCTTCCCGAAGTGTTAATCAAATGAACAAACAACTTACCATCTTTCTGACTTACAGTGGTATGTACATAATCAGAACCAGTCACACGTACAATTGGCTGGGGAAATAAATTATCAAGTACAGCATTCACTATTTTTAAATATCCTCGTGCCTGGTAAGTATAATATGGATTTGCCAGATCCAAATAACATCCTGCAATCTTACCTTTCCCATAAGCAGCAATGGTAGCAACAGGATGTCCTGTTGGAAAGCGGAAGTCATCACCATTATAGAATTTCCCTATAATTTGGGTTCCTGCATTTGGTTTCACCTGTTGAACAGAAGATTTTACTGCCGACATCTCGTTGTTCATGCCCATTGTAGATACCTTATTTTCTGGATTACCTTCGAAAGTTACTCCCAGCTGAGGTTCAAACTCTTTTACTGCGTTGGCTCCTGTAACCAGCAGGTTACCACCTTTTTGCACATATTCCAATGCCTGTTTTTTTAAATCAGGGTCCAGGCCAGTCCATTCAGGAATTACAATGACCGGATACTGATCCATTTTCTTTTTAAGCTGGTGATCCATAAGTATTTCAACACTGTTCTGTCCATCCAGCAAAAGAGAAAGGTTACCTTCTACGTTTTGAACATTCCAGCCATAGATCTGATCGGTCTGATTGCGTTTGCTGTAGGTAGAATACCAAAGTCCGATTTGTGGAATTGTCTCAGCTCCTTTGCAAAAGGGTTGACGGGCACGACAAAAATTGCCCAATTCACCCATTAAATTAAAATACCAGGGTTTAATTGAACCATCGCGGTTTTGTGTAAAATAGGCCTGAAATCCTCCGCCCATGGCCATTACCTCTGCGGCCTCCTGTGTTAACTGGGTAATTGATTTAGGACCTGCAAAGCTTCCATTTGGTTCAAAGGAAAAAGTAAATCCCCATGACATCAAATCCCATGGCTTTCCTTGAAGGGCCATACAGCGAGCCTGAAATCCAGCATTGTAGACACAATTTTGACCTGCCACATCGCCCGACAGATAATCTACATTCACATCTACAGGCTCAGGCATCATCGACGAATATGACCAGTTGCTTGTTATCTGAAAATCAGGATTGTACGCATGAATAGCGTCTATATATTTACGTAGGTACTGCCTGAACATGGTACGGTTAAATTCGATAAACTCCTTATAATGAGGATCTGATGCTGATTTGGGAATAGTTGCAATGCCAGTTTGCTTTTTAAACAATTCCAGCATATTGGGAGAATAATCCGGCTGGGTGGCCCAACATTCACCATCGATCCAGGCCCCGTTGACACCATAGTCCGATATTTCCTTCATCTGGGGTATCAATAATTTGTCGGAATAATCGCTCAGGTAGCCAACTTTTTCCTTTTCCAGAGATCCATCAGCCAGTACACGAGCCCATTCTGAATGGTCGGCAACGGCTTTTATATCATACAGACCTGAATAATGTACATAAAGCGCCACATTGTGCTTTGCAGTTACTTCGCGCCATATTTTAAGGATATCTTTTGTATAACCACCAGCCTGATTTCCGACTTTTGTGGGATAGCTTGTGTACCCGGGATGGCCTTTGCAGTCGACTTGAATAAAATCAGGTTTTACGATCGTAAGAAATGAGTCAATCATTTCGGCAGTAAAAGTTTTGCCTATTTCCTTATCATTAATACCTGCATGGAAATCAAAATGTATTCCAAAAAAACTGTCTGACCTTTTTAACGGCTGAGCATTCAATAACCCTGATAGACATACTACAAAAGCAATTATAACTAGTTTTTTCATTGGTCGGTTGATTAGTTGGTTTTCAGTTTTAGCCATTAAGGAAACTATTTCTTCGCTTAAAATGCATTAAGTAAATATTTTCTTGCCCTTTGGTTTCACCAAAGGTAAACAATTTGAAGTTATAATACTAATTTTTGGTTTCTTTATACTAAAAGCGGGATAAATTTTTACACATCCCTGAAATAAAGAGTAAATCAAAATGTTCCGACACTTCCGACACTTCCGACACTTCCGACACTTCCGACAACTGTACTATTTCAATAAATGCTGACCATGGCTGGTTTATACCTTTTCTCAATCCCCGTAGTCCTTTTTAATCTGCGTAATCTTTTCTCCTTGATTTGGTCTCTGCTTTGACCTGTATTGAATGATAGGGAGGAATGGTTTCACCCTCAATTTTTAGCCCAATACCTTTGTAATAATAAAGATTACGGTGTGCCTCCAGACTTGCTTTTGGTAAAATCCAACTGGCGCCTGCTTCAAGTTTGATCGTTAATATAGATACATCATTTTCAGGATTGGCAGCCCACGAATTGGGGGTAGGACTTGGTGCCGTATAATTGTAAAGTGATCCGGCAATGACATTTACTTCGATCGACTTGCCAGGTGGCGAAAATGGCATTATGGCAAAGCCTATATACTCCGGCAATGACATTTACTTCGATCGACTTGCCATTACTGTCGGTTTCATTCAATACCGGAATACTGTCTTCCCAAAGCATTTTAAAGTGTGGCTCAACAAACTTGGCTACCTTGGGTAAGTTTAACCATATCTGAAAAAGCTCCAGTGGATTATCCTGATTCTGATGAACTAACGGGAACATTTCGGAATGCAGCACCCCTTTGCCTGCCGTCATCCATTGAGCATCACCTTTACCGAACCGACCGATGCACCCATCGAATCGGTATGATCAATTAAACCTTTCTTTACGACGGTGACTGTCTCAAAACCCCGGTGCGGATGGTATGGGAATCCCGGAATCGTTTGTCCATGATACATTCGCCAACCGTCTTTTACAGTAAAATCCTGACCAATGTTACGGCCTTCAAGTGATGCCGCAGGCCCCATATCATCATTCCCTTTTGGGTATTCATCCCGATGGTGTACACAGAAAATAAAAGGGTCCTGCGTCTCCCATGGGAAACCCAATGGTTTGATCTTTAGAATCGACTTTTGTTCCATAATGTTGTTATTTTAATTAATTGCACTATAGAATAACAGCTGAAAATCAGAAAGGTTGAACTTTGTCTGATGTGAGAAAGCTAGTTGGAACTATTAAAATAATAATAATAATAATATAACTTGAAATTATTACTTACTATTCAATATAATTATATTCTAATGAAATGGCTATCTATTTTATTCTCTCAAGTAACTAAATGATTGAGGAGGATATGATTTGAAATCTTCTTTTAAACAAAGCGCCTCTTTATATCTTTTAGTTTTCTTTACTTTAATTGCATAACCCTTGTCTTTATCTCCAAAATAATCAAAGAAGTACTTTTCCGTTATCCCAGAAAATTCTTTTGTCTTTTCCCATAATGTTTGTAGTTCAAAATTGAGAATAGACTCAATTTCGAATTCTCCTATCACTTTTTGAACTGGAGAAGATGCATAAACGACAACAGTTTTTACAGTTGGGTCTTTAAAAACAGTACGTCTGAACTCATATTTCTTTGTTCCATTGAATATTTTTTCAGCAAATTCTGGTTTAATTGATAATAATACTCTCATTCGTATTTGTTTCTTTTAATATAGTTAAAAACTGTTCTTTCGTTATTTTTTTTAATCCTCTTAATTCGTTCTCTTCACCAGTAATTATCTTTAAGTCTAATAGTTTCTTTCTATTTAGCCTAGAACCTATTGGAAAAGAAAATACATATAGAAATCTAATCACAAAAGGACGAAATTTACTATAACTCCAGAATTCTTTTAGATAATTATCGGTAAATATACTTCGTTTTCGACATTTTAATATGAATTCATTTTCATCCTTGATTCCATCAATTTTTTCTTCAACCATTCCGATAGTTGTGATAACACTTGTATGATAAGCTGACTGACCTATCGTTGCTGTGCGATAAAATATGATTATATCACCCTTCCTAATGTTTCTTTCTATTGAACGGCAAATATAAGCTTTGCTAATGGCATTACGATGAGGTTCATTTTCAGTAAAGTTTATAGGTGACTCATTGTTTAAATATGAATCAGGTAATAATTCAGTATGATATTTAGGATATATTGGAACTAAAAAGATATTTGTATCTAATGATATAAAAGGGTATGTAGATTTAGGATTATCAATATTGAAACTTGGTCTAAAATCTCGGACGAAAACAGATTCACCGCCTTTTTTCCCATATCTTTTAAATCCCCAGTCTTCAAGTAAATTAATCAATCTTCTTTGCTCATCACTTTTTTCAAATATTGTGACATAAATTTCCTCAACCTTATATTGAATCGCATTATCAATAATTATTTTCAGAAATCGTTCACCCAATCTCACGCCATTACTGACAACTTTAAAGGTGCCAATTTTAAGTCTTCTTTTAGGTTTAAATGGTGGAATGATGTCCAAATAGTTTTCATTTTCATCTTCAACCTTAAGGTATAAGAAAGACAATATATTACCCATGTTATGGGTAACATAGGCTATTTCTTCGGATTTTTTGTTAAACCATCTATCAAATCCTGGATAATCTTCTCTAAAAGAATCGAAAAATGAATCTTCTATTTTTACTTCTCCAAAAAGCTTTTTAGTAACACTTAGTACTTTGTAATTAACAAGTTCAGGGTTTTCGGAAACAACTTTTTCAAGAAAAGAATCGATATTAAAAACACGATCAGAAATATTTAAAAGCTCTGCTTTCTTGTGTATTTTTTTATCTTCAGTTATAAGAATATCAACTCTATCGCAAAAGACTTCATTTAATAATTGAGTATCATTGATATCATTGATATTATTGTCTATATTATCAGAAACCAATTTTACTTGTGGCGAGATAGGAGCAATAGTTTTTAACGCAACATAATTATCTAATTTTACGTTTAAAGTATTAACCGTATTTTTATTGCTGTTCTTATTAATTTCTGCAATAGTTACAGGATGAATACATTTTATATACTTTCCTTTATCCAACCATTTAAACAAAATGCCAATATCTTTATTGAAAATTCTATTTGTCTCCCGGTGTATTATAATGTTTGTATCTAAAAGTGCTTTCATTTTTAAATTTCCCCCCTTTTATTTATTCTTAAGTATGATGACTTCCAAATGAGACATATACTGGGCCAAATGAAATATATTATCAAAATTAAACCAATACCAAAGGCAAGATATAATTCTAAAGGTCATTTTGAAAAAATACTTCTTGTCAATGTCAAATTATTTTTTTACCGATATGCAGGAATAAATAATTGAACATCGCAAGTTAAGCCTTTCTATCATCAAATACAATATGTATGCAATAAATATTTCATCATTAAAAAAGGGCAGAACTTTCATCCCACCCTTTCTCTATTTTCTTTCTCCGAAGCTCTCGTCTTCTTTCTTCTCTATTTCCCCATCACTTTGGCCCAGGTATCCTTCAACTGAACGGTCCTGTTAAATACCAGTTTATCAGTAGTAGAATCAGTGTCGATGTTGAAATAACCCAGTCGTTCGAACTGGAAGTGATCCAATGGTTGGGCATCTTTCACGAAGGGTTCGATGTAGCATTTGGGCAATACCTGAAGCGAATCGTGGTTCATAAATTCCTTGAAGTCAATATCTTTGTGGCTGTCTGGCTCCTCATCAGAGAACAGGCGGTCGTACAGACGAACTTCTGCTTCCACATTTTCGGTAGCCGAGACCCAGTGAATAGTTGATTTAACTTTGCGTCCATCGGGTGAATTTCCTCCTCTGGATGCAGGATCATAGGTGCAATGGATCTCTGTAATTTCGCCATTTGCATCCTTTATCACATCAGTACATGTAATGAAATACGCATAACGCAGGCGCACTTCGGTACCAGGTGAAAGCCTATAGAATTTCTTGGGTGGATCTTCCATAAAATCATCACGTTCGATGTACAGTTCGCGGGTAAAGGGTACCAGACGTGTTCCCATTGATGGATCTTCAGGATTGTTGATCGCTTCCATCTGGTCAATTACTCCCTCAGGGCAGTTAGTAATCACCACTTTGAGTGGATTCAAGACCCCCATCACACGTTGGGCACTCTTGTTCAGGTCTTCGCGGATGCTGTATTCAAGCACTCCCACATCAATCATTCCATCGGTTTTGGTAACACCGATGCGCTCGGCAAAATTACGAAGTGACTCAGGAGTATAGCCCCTGCGGCGTAATCCGCAAATGGTAGGCATACGGGGGTCGTCCCATCCTGTAACATGATGATCTTTAACCAGTTCGAGCAGTTTACGTTTGCTCATCACTGTGTAGGTAAGATTCAAACGGGCAAATTCTATTTGTCGGGGACGATCCTCTGAATCGGCCAATTGGTCTACAAACCAATCGTATAAGGGGCGGTGAACTTCAAATTCAAGGGTACAAATCGAATGGGTAATTCCTTCCCAGTAATCGCATTGTCCGTGGGCAAAATCATACATTGGATAAATACACCATTTGTCGCCTGTGCGGTGGTGAGGCGCTTTCATAACCCTATATAGAATAGGGTCACGCATGTGCATATTGGGGGAGGTCATATCAATTTTGGCACGCAAGACACGCACTCCCTCATCAAATTCTCCAGCCTTCATGCGGGTAAATAAATCCAGGTTTTCTTCTGCTGAACGGTCTCTGAATGGACTTTCAGTTCCCGGTCGGGTGGGGGTACCCTTCTGTGTACTAATGGTTTCAGCATCCTGATCGTCGATATAGGCTTTACCTTCCTCAATCAGCTTGACAGCAAAATCATACAGGCGGTCAAAATAATCGGAGGCATAGAATTCACGGTCGTCCCAGGTAAATCCCAGCCAGCGAACATCTTCCTTGATCGAATCCACATATTCAGTTTCTTCTCTCGAGGGGTTCGTATCGTCGAAACGCAGGTTGGTTAAACCATTGAATTTCTGAGCGGTACCAAAGTTCAGGCAAATAGATTTTGCATGACCGATGTGTAAATATCCATTGGGCTCAGGGGGAAAACGGGTATGCACACGTCCACCGTTTTTACCTGCAAGTATTTCTTCTTCAACAATTTGGTGAATGAAATTATTCGACTTCACGGCATTGTCATTTTCAATCGTATGTTCGCTCATTATATTCTATTTAATAATTCACTTTTCTAAATGGGATTTCCTACAAAAGTACGAAATGATTTCAGCTATTAAAATATTCACTCGGTTGAAAATTGATTTCTGCCACAATATAATTAATTTTGGACTCCAAATTGTAACAATTGTAGAATTATGGCGATCATCCAAATTGAAGGAATGGAGTTTTATGCCTTTCATGGGCATTTTGAAGTAGAGAAAATTGCAGGTAACCGTTTTTTAGTTAACCTGACCATTGAGGCTGATTGCAGTAAAGCTGGCCAGACAGACCGTTTGGAGGATACCCTCGACTACCAGAAAGCCTACCTGGCTGTAAAAGAAGAAATGGCTGTACCCTCTGATCTGCTTGAACATGTAGCCCAACGGATCATCAATCGTCTGAAAAATGAATTCCCTGAAGTCTGGAAGGTAAAGGTAAAAGTCTCAAAGATGAATCCACCAATGGGAGGCCAAATTGAAAAGGTAAGTGTGACGATGGAAGAATAAAAATAACTTTCTACAGTGTTATGGCCTCCTTCAGGGCGTCAGTGGGAGGCACGAAGCAATCTGTCAATAATAGTGATTTTGTTGTTTTATTGTTGATGTGGGATTGCTTCGTTCCTACCAATGACAGATTTACGTAAGTTGTTTATTACCAATGATTTCAATATTTAGCTCCTTTGCCAGTCTATTCAATGATTTCATTTTGTTAAACATCAGTTGTTCTTCATAATGGATGATGCCTTTTTCTGCATAATCGAGTCCTTTGACCATTACCCGCCAGTAAAGTATTGCTATTTTTCGTGCCATCGCTTTTATGGCAATAGCTGGGCCTTTTCGCCCTCTTAACCTTCTGCCAAAGGCTCCGATTGCTATGTTCTTACTGTTTATTAATCCTTGTGCGATGGTGCGGAAGATTTGTCCCGCTTTTGGCCGGCCTTTCTTTTTGGCACTTCTATTCCTTTTGCCGGAGTTGTTTTGTCCGGGAGCTAGTCCAAGCCAACTGGTCCAATGGTTCTCTGTTTCCCACTTGGTAAGATCTCTGCCTGTTTCACCCATAATTTGCATCCATGTGTAATCGGTTATCCCTGAGATGATAGTTGCATCTTTTCCACCAAAAATATTCATCAGGTTAGGAGCCAGTTTTTCCACCGCAGGACTGTGATGCCGTATGGCTTTTCGTTTGTTTTTTGTATCCTGCCCTTTACCTGATTGCCCAATGCGGTTTATCACAATACTGATCCTTTTGTCGCACTGCGCGATCTGGCCCAGGTAAAACTGATAGCCCTCGTATGCCTGTGCTAAAGCAAAAAGTCCGGCTTCTGTGTACTTTCCTTCCAATGCTTTTAGGATGAGTTCCCTTTTGGTTTTTAACACGCTTCGGTGGCAAAGGCTTACCAAAATGTGTTTGTCTCTTTCTCCCCTGAGGATGGCTTCTATAATGGCCATGCCGCTAGCTCCGTGTACCTGGCTCAAGACCTCCTTTAATCTGATGTTCATCAATATCAGTGCCTTTTGCATATGGTTGATGTGCATCGTAGAACTGCTGATGTGATCTTCCCTCAGGCGGATGTAGCTCCTGAGTTCCTTAATGTCGCCATCAACTACCAGGCACCTGTTAAGCAATCCGTAACTGTGTAGTTCCAGTATCCATTGACAATCCTTGACATCCGTTTTTCGCCCGGGGACTTGTTTGGTCTGACGTCCATCTACAAGCCAGACATCAATCCCGGCTTCTGCCAATATCTCATACAAGATGACCCAGTAAACACCTGTGGCTTCCATGGCAGCGGTTCCTACCTTTTGTTTTAACAAAGAATCCCGTAGCAGCAGGAAGTCTTCAGTAAAGGTAAAGTAGCTCACAACCGGTTGTCCTTCAACGGCGACAAACACCTTTTTTGCACCGATATCTATACCGGCAACGTTCGATCTGATCTTCTCCATAAATTAATACATTTACAATTAAAGATCTGCACCCAAAAGGGCAATGTAAACTATACGTTGGCAAGCTACCATTCGGACATTCCTGTAAAGGAAGTACCACACATTGTGCCTCAATCTTTTGGAACCAAACTCGCAAACAGGTTTAAAAACACTATACACAAAACGGCCAAACTGTGCAGATAATGATCTGCTAAGGTAGTAAATTATCTCCCCTGTCATATTCACATTGTGGCTATTAAAAATAGCTTGCCACTCGCAATGACGTTTCGATGATGAGATTGCAGGTACTTACATCAAGGCTCCGCTCTCCGCATGCCCGTCATTGCGAGGCACGAAGCAATCTCACCATAGAAATGTAAATACAATTGATTCATATACTTTTGAATAAAACCCAAATGCATAATGCAATTATAGAATAATTTCACCAAATTTTACCGATATTTGCATACAAGATAAAATTGACACAATAGCCATTTATAAACTTCAACAATGAACATCGAAGAATTTAGGGAATATTGTATTACGAAGCCGGGTGTGACTGAAGAGTTTCCGTTTGATGAAACAACCCTTGTCTTTAAGGTGATGGGTAAAATGTTTGCATTGACCAACCTTGATGGCGACTGGACCTTGAACCTAAAGTGTGATCCGGACAGGGCCATCGAATTGCGTGAGATGTACCCTGCAATTCAACCAGGGTTTCACATGAACAAGGCGCTGTGGAATACGGTAATCATGGATGGTTCGCTCAGCCGTAAGCTTGTACTCGAATTGGTTGACCACTCCTATCAGTTGGTGGCAAATAAGTTGCCTCTGAAATTGCAGTACGAATTAAAGACAATGGTAAATGAATAAAAATAATAACTACTTATGCAGACTTACGAATTAAACGGCCAGGAATACATTGAATTGATTAAGATGCTGAAAATCATGCGTGTCAGCGAATCAGGAGGACAGGCGAAATTGATGGTCGATGATGGTATTGTCTTCCTGAACGGTCAGCTCGAATCCCGCAAACGTGCCAAACTTAGAAGCGGCGACTTTGTTGAAGTCCTGGACTTCAAGATTAAGATTGTTTAATTAATAGTTCCGCAAGTTCGCATGCCAACTAATTCCTCCAAGACCTTAAAGTCCTTAAGGTCCTTAAAGTCCTCAAAGTCCTTTTTTGAAACTTCTTCCAAAATTAAGCGCCCGCCCTACAAAAAATGCTCTTCCCAAAATTCCTTCAAGCTTGTAAAAGATAAAAACGTAAAGTAACTTTACGTTTTCTGATTTTATAATTACATAACTTAATTTACTTCCAATTTGTGTATATATAACATCTAATCAATGTTGTAAGTTTATATACGCCCATAAATAGTTGATTTTATCTATTTATGCATTCTTACTCATCCATAATTATATCAATTATTTTTATTTCTATAAAGTGCTTATACAATGTAATCTATGAAATATTATTAAGAATTTTCACTCTCCAATGCAATTATTTTTACTTTTGATGAAAAATACTTTACGTAATTGAAATCAGTGTAAAATAATTCTTTATCTTTACACGTGTCAGAAAAATATTCGATCACTGAGATTTTAACCACTCAAAATCAAATAGTATGAAACGAGTAACGGTTGCCTTATGCATAGCGCTTTTCTTTATTTCTACTTTAGGTGGATCAAAAGCTTATGCTCAAGTCATTGCCATCGGACATGTATCTGCCGAGATTGTTGAATCGGTCAGTGCAGCATCTGCCGCCATCACCGACTTTGAATTGGCCAAATCAACCGGTAATATAAATATCAACTCAACTTCTGAAACGCTTAACTTGGGCACCATCACCCTCAATTCTGGTAAAGATATCACCTGCAATGTAGTGCTTAAACCTGCTACGCTTTCCGATTCTCAGGGGAATGGATTTACCATTGAACCAGCTGTGCAGAACGATCTGATGGCCTCCAACGGTACAACAACCATCCAACTCGGTGGAACAACCAACCGATCAGGCATTCATGATTCAAATCTCTACGAAGGTAACTACACCGTAGTTTTTGCTTACAATTGAACTCCGAATACAAATTGAACTCATAAAAGCTGTTCCATCTTATTGACCAAGTTAATTCTTTTCATTATCTTTGAATAGAAAAATGAAAGCCATCATTCGATTGAAAATTGAAAATTTCCTTGGAAATAATTATCTTTGAGTGTCTTAATACATACATCATGGAATTAAAATTACTTGCACAAGAAATAAAACAACATTTGAATACCAATTTAAACAATATTGTATCAGATGTTGTAATGTTTGGGTCAAGAGCTAAAGGCACTGCCAATAAAGATTCTGATTATGATGTTTTAATTGTTCTTGATACAGATTATAACCAGAAAACAAAAAATACAATAAACGGATTGTGTTACTATTTCGATTTGAAGTATGATCTATTTTTAGATACGCTAATTATTTCGAAATCTGAATTGAAAAATGGCATTCGTGGAAAACACCCTGTATTTGAAATAGCTTTAAGGGAAGGATTACACGCGTAATTAAAGACCATGACCGGAAATCACTGATTCAATACAGGCTTAATCAGTCGGTGGAGGCAATTGATGAAGTAAGTAAACTGATTGAAGTAAATTTATTGAATATCGCAGTAAATCGAATATACTATGGAATGTTTTATAGTTTAAATAGGAATTCTGAAATGGAAGTTATTTGATCAGCAAAAGTGAAATGAATACCTGTCTTTAATCCATTTTAAGAAATTCGGCAATCGAGTTACAGGGTAATCTGCTACCCCTAAGTTTTACAGTATAAATAAAAAAGTCACATGTAGCTTCTTTCATTTTGCCGGTGTGGTAGGCTTCCGCAAGGAAATCCATAGTGGTGAGGCACACAATTTCCAACTCTTCTACCAGCTTAAAATTAAACAAGTTGTCAATCTCGGTTTGGTATTTTTTGGATAATGATTCAAGGTAAACGATGTCAGGAATGTACATTTTGTTGGAAAAAATAGAAGGTAGCTGACCCAAAGCTCCTCCCTTGCTGAAATGAATAATCACATCAGCATCAAGAATAATTTTCTTTTTGGGATCAATCTTCTTCATCATCAACTATTTCGCTCACATCAATCCCGATAGACAACATCAGTTCATGATAATGACTTTCTGAAATACAATCGTTTTCATACAATTTATTGGCCAATGAACCAAAGGTTCCTAATATTGCTTTTTCCCCGGTAGGCTCATATAGTTCAGTGGAGTATCCATGTTGTCGGGCACCGGCTTTAACCATTGTGGAATATCTGGTCATAAAACTTTTACTTGCCAGATCCATTTTTAATAATTGATTGAGCAATGCTGCCCTTGAAGATCCATACATCTGTTCGATCTTTAGCAAAGTGGCCAATCTTATTTTATCCTTGCCCAGTTCCTCTTCCGGAACAATCTGCAAAATACCTTCTTCAGGTAATAATAAATAGGAAGCAAAAATATCTGCCATCCTCTCTGTATGGTCTTTCTTTGGGAACTGTCCGGTTTGGCATTTGTGTGGAGTAAAGTCCTTGTCGAAATACAAGTGATACAGTTCATGGCCGATGGTGAAGTTCTGCCGCCCTACTGAATGGTTGGAATTGATCAACATAAACCTGCTCTCATATCGTTTAAACGAAAGACCGGAGAAATCATCACTCAATGGCTTGAAGACTGTCAGAAGATCGATCCTCTGCAAAAGACTGTTGAAATTAATCGGTTCAGTACTGTTATACCCAAACTGGTTTCTAAATTGAACAACATATGATTTAAGAAGGTATTCCATCAGCTTCGATTGTTTTCATTTTAAGAAAGTTTTTTACTATCCGCTTAAAATAGACAATTTGGGCGCGATCAGAAGAAGTCAATTCATTGGCCCTAAATGCAAGGGTGAGGTCTGGTTGAATCTCAGTTGGATTCTCTTCAAGGAATATTTCCATATCAATATTCATAAATTCTGATATTTTATCCAAATGTAACAAGGAAACTTCACGCTTTCCATTTTCATAATAGGAGAGAATTTCCCGTTTAATTCCGCAATAATCAGCCACTTCCTCTTGGCTTATCCCTAATTTATCTCTGAATGTTTTGATGTTGACTCCAATAGTGTTTGTCATAGTTTCGTTTTTCATGTTACAAATTAATACATTATAAAATTAATAACAAACTATTTGTAACAATGTTTAGTTTAATTTACTCAACTAACACCTTGGATCATATAAACCCGAGGACTCGGGGTGGGGAAAGCATCCCCTAGGAGTCGGGATCAAAAATTACCATTGACTTGGGATTAATGTTACTAAGGTTTGGGGCTCGGGGTATATTCCTGTTACCCCCGAGTACTCGGGGGTAACAGGAGTCTACCCCGAGCCCCAAACCTTAGTAACCTTAATTAAACACTATTATTTCACCTATAGTGTTTCAAAATTCATTTTAATCATTTCAATCTGATTTCCCGAGTACTCCCCGAGGGATCGGGACAGGCAGGGATGGTTCAGACATGATCAGGTAATTCAGGAAGCCAAACAAAAATAGGAATTCTGAATTGCTCAGATACAACTACTTTAAGTTTTCTAGTACCCATTTAACCATTTTTTTTTGATGCACTTGAGCAGAAGTAAATGGTCCTTTTTCAGCTTCTTTAATCAGTTTAGCCAATCTTTTATCTGTCAAAAGTTGACCTGGTTCCTGCATGTTTATTGTTTCTTTTTTTTCTTTTGTTTTCATTATTGACTGAATTTAAATTCATAGTTCAAAGGTAGTGATTTTTTAAACCACAAAGGTGGCCTATACATATATACTATGGTACACGGTGTACCTTTTTTCTTTTTACTGTGGAACTCTGTGGTACACTGAGGAACACTGTGTACTTTTTTTTCTTTTCTTTTTTCTTTAATACAAGTTACACAGAGTTTCACAGAGTATTTCAGAGAGTTCCACAGAGTTCTAAAAAAAATAAAACACTGTGTACCCTTTTTTCTTTTCTTTTTTCTTTAACACAAGTTACACAGAGTTACACAGAGTATTTCACAGAGTTACACAGAGTTCTAAAAAAAATAAAACACTGTGTAACTTTTTTTTTCTTTTCTTTTTTCTTTAACACAA
>Ga0209724_1000300_pt1 | contig 50119 bp, 42 predicted proteins | sample grotaG_FD_184143 | JGI IMG/M metagenome (GOLD analysis project Ga0209724, IMG submission 184143) | Glacier valley bacterial and archeal communities from Borup Fiord, Nunavut, Canada, to study Microbial Dark Matter (Phase II) -... | ecosystem: Environmental > Aquatic > Freshwater > Ice > Glacier ... | reverse complement strand
ATCGACCGTCGTCCCTATCTCGCGAAGGGTGCCAGCTCGATCGTCTACAAGACCAAGGACAAGGGTGTCGCGTCGACGATCGCAGCCGATGATGCGATCGGCCGCGATTTTGACGAGAAGGTATGGGCGGCGATCGAGGAATCGCTCGCCGGCATCCGGCCCCGGCCGCCCGGCGAGTCGTCGTCGAGGAACCCAAAGTCGGTCTACGAGCTCAGGGCGAGCTACTGATGCGCCCGAGGCCCGGGGACGGCGGTCACCGCGCCAGCATCGAGCGTCAGTTCGCGGATCGTTCACAGTTACGGGGGACTAGTCGCATACGCGCATCGCGAGGCGTTTGAAGATCCGGATGCCGTCGACCGTCGCGACATCGCGGTAGTGACAGCGCAGTGCGCGCGCCAGGACCGGAAAGTGGTCCGGTGGAAACGCGCCGTAGTACGCAACATCACCCGGTGATGCGTCGAGGATGAAATCGGGTCGGCGCTCCGCGAGATCGGCTTCGAACATCGTCCACGCCTCGGGCACCACGTGCGCCGCTGCATCATCGCGCGGCTCGCCCGCGACGAGCCCCGTGAGATAGTTCGCGAATGTGAACCTGCACCCGAGTGGTCGTTCAGCCTCGAAGTACAGCACCGGCGAATTACCCCAGATACAGATCGTCGCCGTGCGTGGTGCGAGCGCATCGAGGTGCTCGATCACGCGCCGATAATCCGGGTCGGGTTCGCCGGCCCAGACCATCACGCGCGTGTGGAGGATTCCGAGGACAAGATAGGTCGCGGCAGGCAGCACGAGCGCGACGGTGAACCACCGCCGGCTCGCCACGCGAATCGCGACTGGAGCGGCGAGCACGCACAGCGGCGCGGTCAGCTGATGGAAGTAGTGACCGAAGAATCGCCCGCCGATGCCGACACACAGCGCACTGACGACGACCCAACCGAGGACGAACCTTCCTCGCGCGGTCGTCCACGCCTCGCGCACGCCCGCGATCGCGCAGCCATAGAGCAGCGCTGCTGAACCTGCAACGAGACCGCCGCGCACGACCAGGCGAACGAGGCGCTCATCGAGCGCAGGACCTGCGTCGATGTACGAGAAGTTGAACAGGAACCAGAAGCGTGCGGACGCCAGCGTCCCCGCAGCCGCGAACGCGAGCACCGCTACCACGAGCGGGAGGGCCACGCCCAGCGCGAGGCGAGCGAGCCCTGGGAGAGCGCGCCACCGGTGGTGCGCGAGCCAGGTCACCGCGAAGAGTGGAAGCTGGATCCCCGCCTGGTACTTGAACAACATGGCGATCGCGACGAGTGCACCCGCGAGTACGAGCCGCTCCTCGAGAAACGCAGCGACCGCGCCGACCAGCGGCAACATCATCCACAGCTCGCAGTTCGCGGCGAGCGCATCGACATCGATCAGAGTCGTCGTGAACACACACCACAACAGCGCCGCGATCCAGCCGGCATCGCCTCGCACGATCCGTGCGAGTAGCAGGCCGGTCACCCACACCGCGAGGATCAACAGCGCGTGAAGGATCACCATGCCGCCGAGCGCCTGCGCGAGCTCGTCGAGCACGTAGATCGCGGGCGGCTTGTGATCGACGATGTCGCGATACAGCGCGTGGTGGGTCAGCATCTCGCGCCCGGTCACCGCGTAGATCGCCTCGTCATCGGACAAGCACGGGCGATAGAGCGACACCACGCGCAGCACGCTGCACAACACCAACAATGCCGCGACGCGCTTAGTCGTCACGCCGCATCGCCCATAGCGCGGGGATCAAGGTGATCGCGAGGGCGATGCAGGCGAGCTCGCCCAGCATGGCGAGCGCGCCGAACGACGCGAGCGCACGGCTGTCCGCGATCAAGAGCGAGGCGTAGCCGAGGATCGAGGTGACCGAGGCGAGCACGACCGCGGGCCCGGCTTCGGCCACGGCCTGAACGATCGCTCGGCCACCGCGCTGGCGGATTCGCTCCTCGATGTTGATCGCGTAGTCGATGCCGATCCCGAAGGTCGTCGGCAGGGCTACGAAGTTGAAGAAGTTGAGCTTCTGGCCGGTCACCACGGCGATTCCGAGCATGACAGCCACCCCGGCCGCGAGCGCGAAGCCGACGCGTGCGATCGTGGAGATACGTCGCGTGATGACGACGAGCACGAGCAGTACGAGCACGGCGGCCGCGACCGTGAGCTTGCGGCTATCACGGCGCACCGCGCGCAATACATCGGCGAAGACGACCAGCTCGCCGCTCGAGGCTACGACCTTGCCCGACGGCAGGTGGATCTCGCGGATCGCATCGGTCAAGCGATACAGGTTCGGCTCGAGATGCTCGTCCACAGGATCGACATACGCGAGCTTGCCGAGCGAGCCATCGCGCTCGAGGAAATACTCCGAGAGGGCGGGCGGCAGATCACGATCGCCGGGAGGGTGCTCGGCGAGCGCTCGGGTCAGATCGGCGAGCTCCGTGCGATCGACGGCGGCGACGTCGTCCAGGTCGATCTTCGCGAGCGCCGCCCGCAAGCGCGCGAGGAGCGGTGCGCGGCGATCGAGATCATCGGGGAACAGATCGTCTACCGTGTAACAGCGGACGACGACGCCGGCGAGATCGGTCTTCGCGCGTCGATTGAGCTCGGCGCACACCGGCCTGGCATCGCCACGTTGCTCCGTCGCGATCACCGCCGGTGTCGAGGACCGGTCGTCCATCGCGCGCAACCGGTTATCGAGCCGCTCGATCCCGTCGATACTCGAGGATCGCGTCGCGAGCGCGTGCATGTCCGTCTCGACCGCGTGATCACGCGCGTGGATCGCGAGCCCAGCGCCGGTGAGGGCGAGCGCGGTCACGAAGGCGATCACCGTGCGCGGCGCACGTGTCACGAGCTCGCCGATCACGCGACACATCGTCGCCAGCGGTCGCGTCCTGCGCGGTGGTTGCGGGCGATGGTCGAGGAGCGCGAGGCAAGCGGGCACGATCGTGAACGTCGCGAGCCAGCACGCGAGGATCCCGACCCCGCCGATCCAGCCGAACTGGCGAAAGCTCTCGACCTCGCCGGCGGCGAGCGTCCCGAACGCGATCGCGGTGGCCGCGGCCGCAACCGAGGTCGCTTGTAGTGTGCCCGCACACGCGGCAATGATCGCGACGTCGGCACGCTCTCCTTGCCAGCGTTGCTGACGAAACCGGTCGAGCAGGATCACTCCGTAATTGATCCCGGTACCCACGATCACGGATCCGAGAAACGCGGTCTGCGCGTTGAGATGTCCGATCGCGAGCTCCGCGAACCCGAGCGCCACGGCGATGCCGACGACGAGAGGCGCCCCGAGCATGAACAACTCGCGGATGCCGCGGAAGTACCAGATCACGACACCGCCCACGCACACCAGCACGAGGATCGAGGTGCTCGCGATATCGTGACGCACGGCTTCGACCTCCGAGAGCGCGCTCGGGATCGAGCCGGTGTAGCCCGCGATCCGCGCGCCCGCGCGCTCGGGGTGCGTCGCCGCGACGATGTCCTCGATCTCGTGCAACAGCCCCTCGGAAGCTCCCAGATCGAGGCTGTCGGCCGCGGGGCGAACGAAGATTACCGCGAGCCCGCCGTGCTCGGTCATGAACAAGCCGGAGTCCGGATCCGCCGCGTTACCGGGCTCGAGCCGGGTCTGCGACGCGCGCAGCTCGCTCGCGAGCACCGCGACATCGTCGTGGTCGTCGAGCTCGAGGTAGAGCGGATTCTCCCGGAGCCCGACGGCATGCTCGGCGCGCGTGGCCCAGCGCTCGAGATCCGCGAGCGCGACGTAGTACGCCACGAACTGGCGGTAGTACTGCTCGATCTCGGTGCGGCGGTATCTCAGCGACAGCAAGCGCGTTCCCAGCTTCGTTCGCAGCGCGGCCGCGAGCTGCGGCACGTACGTGCGCAACGCCTCTGGTCGACCATCGATCGATTCGATCGCGATCGCGACATTGCCGGTCCCTCCGATCCGCTTTGCGAGCGCACGCAGCGCGATCACGCTCGGCGCACGCGCGGGGAGCAGCTCCGCGAGATCGGTCTGCAGCGTGAGGCGCGAAGCCAGGGCACCACTCGCGATCACGATCGCAAAGCTGATCGCGATCACCCAGCGCGCGCGTCGCACCGCGAGCCGCACCAACCAGGTCATCGCGTATGTCTCGACCTCGTTCGCTGCGCGACGTGCTTGCGAGATGCAACTTCACCGTGACGCGACGTGATCGCCGCGAGATATTGGGCACGCACATCACCGACCAGCGCGGCCCAATCGAACTGCTTGACCCGCGCCCGCCCCGCAGCGACGAGCTGGGCGCGGGCACCCGGGGTGAGGGCGTCGATCGCCTGCGCGAGAGCGCGGCTGTTGCTCGGTGGTACGAGCACCGCGGCGGCGCCGCAGACCGCGCGATAGCCCGCGATATCGGAGCACACGATCGCGCGGCCGGTCGCCATTGCCTCGAGGAGCACGATCCCGAAAGATTCCATCCCGGTCGAAGGCGCGACGAACACGTCACAGCCCGCATACAGCTCCCGCAGGCGCGCCTCCGAGCCGATTGCGCCGTGATAGCGAATGTTCGGATGCTCTCGCTTGGCGACGGTACCGCCGTCGCCGACCACATCGAGCGACCACGGCCCCGACAATGCAGCGCAAGCATCGAGCAAGTACGGGAGGCCCTTCCTCGGATCGCGCCAGTGACCGACAAACAGCAAGCGCACCGGTTCACCGAGCGCTTCGCGCGCAGGTGTCGGGTGATACGCGCCGAGGTCGATGCCATTTGGAATGATCGCGAGCGGGCGCGAGAACGTGGAGCGGGCGAGCTGTGCCGCGGCCGACGACACGGCGATGCCACGATCGAACATCCCGAGCGAGATCGCCGAGGTCGCGACGCGCACGGCGTGCCCGAGAGCACTTTGGTTCTCGGTGAAGGCGTGAAACGTCGCGACGCGGGCGGCATCGCCCGCGCTCCAGACCGCGTAGTACGGCAACGCGGGCACGAGTGGCTCGTGGACGTGGAGCACGTCGTACGCGCGCTCGCGCACGAACGCTCGCACGCGGTCGGGACGGGAGAACAGCCCGATGTGATTCGCCGAGCCATTGCTCGGCACGTTGACCACGCCGCCGAACGTGAATACGTGTTCGAGCCCGACCGAACGCCGGCTCGGACCGATCACGTCGACCTCGTCGCCGAGCGAGCGCAGCGTTGCCGCCAGCTGCATCGCGTGCTTCTTCACCCCACCTTCTTCGGAGAGGTCGTACGGCACGACCATACCGATCCGCACTCAGGCCACCAGTTCGCGCAGGATGGATCGGCTGAGCCATTCATCGCAGGCATGCGCGATCTTCTCGCCAGCGCGGCCATCGCCGTAGAGCTCCGGCAACGGGCGCGCGAACGCGGCCCAGTCGGCAAAGATCCGGCTCGCGACTTCGTAAATCTCCCCCGGCAGTGCGAGCAGACCCACGCCTGCTTCGAGAGTCTCGACGCGCTCGGTGTGCGCACGCACGGTCACGCACGGTGTCCCGAGGATCGCGGCCTCTTCCTGAACACCGCCGGAATCGGTCACGACCAGGCGCGCATTCGCGAGGCGCGCGAGGAATTCGACGTGGCCGAGGGGCTCGGTGATCGTCGCGTGCTTCGGCAGCACCAGCTGGGCTTCCTGCGCTTTCGCGCGCGTCCGCAAGTGGAGCGGCCACACCACGTCGTGTTCGCGACCGAGCCGATCGATCTGCGAGATCACACTCGCGAGCGCCGCCGGATCGTCGACCGTCTCTTGGCGATGGATGGTGACCAACACGCCGTGGCGCTCGGTCGCGACCGCAGGGCGATGTTCGCGCAGCGCATCGAGGACCGTGTTACCGGTCAGGATCACGCGACCGTTGACATGCTCACGGGTGAGGTTTGCCACCGCGAAGGTCGTCGGTGCGAACAAAAGATCGGCGAGCGCATCGGCGCAGATCCGGTGCTCTTCCTCGGGGAGCTCGCGCGAGAATGCACGCAAGCCGGCTTCAACATGGCCGAACGCACTGCCGGTCTTGCGCGCGGCAAATGCCGCGGCGACGACGGTCGTGGTGTCGCCGACGGCGAGCACGAGCTTCGGTGGCTCGGCAGCGAACAAGGCCCCGAGTCCCGCCGTGATCTCGACGAAGCTGCCCAGCAGGGTGCGGTCGCTCAGGACGAGCTGATGATCGACCGTGATCCCGAAACCGGTGAGAAAGCTCCCCATCATCGACCAATCTTGATGCTGACCGGTGGCGATCACGCAGTGCGGGAGGTTGCGCCGGCGCAACGCCGCGATGATCGGCGCCATCTTCACGACCTCGGGTCGCGTGCCCACCACGCACGCGATCATCGGCGAGCCTCGATCGCTCCGGCAAACTTCTCGGCCACCCACTTGTTACCCGCTTGCGTGAGGTGGATGCCGTCGCAAAAGTGCTCGACGGGCAGCTCCTCGAGATCTACGATCACGAGCTTCCGGCGCTCTGCGATCTTGCGATACAGGTCGTTGAGCTTCGCGATGCCGTCGTTCATCGTCCATGGCTCGCGCGGCGCGCCGAACCCGCGCTTGCCCGGCAGGGTGGCGAGATATACGAACCGTCCGAGCGCACGACACTGATCGAGCACCGCCTCGCAGGCGATCGCGCTCTGTTCGAACGAGCGGTCCTTCCACGCGTCGTTCGTCCCCATCCACAAGCACACCTCGCCGGCCTCGGGGACCGAGAGGAGCTCGTGATAGTTGCGACGCCAAAGATCAGACCAGCACTCGCCGGGGACGCCGAAGTTGGTCGTCACCCAGGTCTGGCTATGCTTCTGCGACAAGATCCGGCCGAGATACAGCGGATAGCTCATCCCGTCGGGATCGCGAGAACCGTAGGTGAGCGAATCACCCTGGCACGCGATCACTCCATACACATTCGACCGTCGGGGCTGCTGTTCACTCACGGGGCTTTGTTGTGCTCGGTTCTTAACATTTTTTATCTTCAGATTTTATTAAAGTGTCACTTTGCCACTCCGGGAGCCAATTTCGGTCACATCTCATGGGGTTGTCATGTTCGGAGGACACCGGCGAGCGTCGCGTACACCTTGACAAATCGGCCATCTATCTGTGACCGATCGAGCTACCAGCTCACGTTCGAGGCGAGCCCCTCGACCCTGCCGAGCACGGCGTGTCGTCGACCACACGTACCGACGCGTCGCGTGCGGCGGAGAAGTGCGCGCCGAAGCTCAGCGCAACCGCATCTATCCAGTCGACCTTCATGCCGGTGTCGAGGCGCGTCGAAAGCGTAGTGCCGCCGCACATCGTGTGCGCAGCGAGTGCGAGCGTCCCGCTCGCCGATCCTGGTGGCGGAATCGGCAGTACGAGCGCGCAGCGTCGTCGGATGAAATTCGAACGAAGTTGCTGGAACACCCGGTGCACAGCACCGAAGCGATGAAATTGGGAACTCTCACGCTCGCAGCTGCCCTCGGCTTCTCCGCCACCGCGTTTGCCGATCCGAAGCCGGCAAAGGCCGACGCCGATATGCAAGCCGTCCTCGATGCGCTGGCCGGCCTCGGTGGCAAGCCGGTCGAGACCCTCACGCCCGCCGAAGCGCGCAAGCAGCCGACGCCGGCCGATGCGGTCAAGGCGGTGCTCACCAAGAAGCTCGGCAAAGTACCGACGCCCGAGGCGGTTGGAAAGATCGACAACAGGACCTACGGCACCCACAACCTGAACGTCCGCATCTACACCCCGCTGGCCTCCGGAACCGGAGCGCTCCCCATCGTCGTCTACTTCCACGGCGGTGGCTGGGTGATCGCGGACAACGATGTCTACGACGCGTCGCCGCGCGCGATCGCGAATACCTCGGGCGCGGTCGTCGTCGCGGTCGAGTATCGCAAGGCGCCGGAGAACAAATTTCCCGCCGCGCACGACGATGCATACGAAGGCTACAAATGGGCGCTCGCGAATGCGGCCTCGTTCAACGGCGATCCAAAGCGCGTGGCTGTCGTCGGCGAGAGCGCTGGTGGCAACCTCGCGATCAATGTCGCGATCAAAGCGCGCGATGACAAGGCGCAGGTGCCGGTCCAGATGACGCTGATTTATCCCGTCGCCGGCGCCGACATGACGACGCCAAGCTATGTCGCGAATGCCAATGCCAAGCCGCTCAACAAGCCGGTGATGGAATGGTTCGTCACGAACACGTTCACCGCGAAGACCGAAGCGAAGGATCCGCGCATCGATCTCGTCAATCGTAAGGACCTCGCGGGACTGCCGGATGCGACCGTGATCACCGACGAGATCGATCCGCTGCGCAGCGAAGGCCAGCAGCTCGCGAAGAACCTCAAGGCCGCCGGCGTGAAGGTCGATGCGATCGATTACGTCGGCGTGACCCACGAGTTCTTCGGCATGGGCGCCGCCGTCGTGAAGGCCAAGAAGGCCGAGATGGCCGTCGGCAAGGATCTCAAGGCGGCCTTCGCGAAGACGGTCTCGACCAAGTAAAGCTCAGGTCGGTGAGCGCTTGGTCCGGATCGACGGCGAGCGTGGCCGGAAAACTCGAATCGGCCAGACCGTAGACCCGTACCATCCACGGTCCCAGATCCCGGCCGCGCCACCATCGGTCGGAGCCGACATGAATGGTCGGATCTCGGTGGCCCGTCTAGCATCGGAGTCGTCAGCCGAGCTCGAGGACGTACACCGGCTGGACCGGATCGTCGCGCAGTCCCTCCCGCTGCCAGCCGGCAGCGATGGCGATGGCTTCGATCCTGCCGACCCTCGAAGCGGTCCGTAACAAGAGCGGCCCGAATGCATGCCGCAACCACGGCGAGCCGAGCCGGTCGACGTGCGCCGCGATTCGCGCGCGCGATGCGACCGGATCGAGCTCGACGATCACGAGCCGGCCACCCGGCCGGACCACGCGACGCAGCTCGCGCAGGGTCGCCGCCTGATCGCGGACGTAGCGAATCGACGACAGACAGAGCGCGATATCGATCGTGCCGGTCTCCAACGGCAGCGCTTCGCCACCCGCGCGAGCGACTTGGATCGATGTGTGCGGGCGCGCGAAGTCGCGGCTCGGATCGATCGCTATCACGCCCAGATGGGAGAACCGCTCCGCTGCGCGCCGCGCGAACGTGCCCGGACCACACCCGACATCGAGCAGTGTCGCAGCGCCCGCGAGCCAGTCGGCCCAGGCATCCAGCAGCCGGTCATCGAGGTCGCCGAACGCCGGGCGTGCTGCCGTGGCATAGCGCTCGGCCAAACGGCCCTCGAACGGTTGCGCGAACAGCATCCGATCGAGCCGCGCGATGAATGAACCGAACACGATCAGCGCTCGACAAGCGCGAGGGCGCGGCGCGCCATCCCACGCACGACCTCGGGCTCCGGGGCCGGACTCATGCCGGCGCGCGCGGTGAATGCAGTCAGGCGATCGAGCTCCTCGAGATCGTCGGCCGTCCACTTCATGGCAGCGAGCCCCTCGGCATCTGCCCGCACGCGCCGCACGAGTGCCTCGAGCGTGACTGCCCCATTCGCGTAGAGTTCCGGACGCGCCTCTCGGAGATGGTGCTCGATGACCTTCCGGATCTCGCCGTGCATGCGCGGTGCGAACGCGTCACTCGCCGGATCGGCCGCGAACGCGCGCAGCTCCGCGGCACGGCGCGAATGCTCGTCGGTCGCGTGGTCCTCGGCCGACCACGATCGGAGTGTCATGCCTGCGCGATCGAGCTCGAGCTCGGCGAGCGCCTTGGCCTCGCCACCGTGGCGCCGCCAGTCGTAGGCGACCTGGACCAGAAACGGCGCGAGGTGGGACACGACGATCACCTGGTCCGCGCGCTTCGCGAGCCGAGTGATCTGCTCGGCTGTGGCCTCGGACCGCTGTGCGTCCTGGCTGGTCATCGGATCATCGAGCACCACGATCGCTTCGCCGAGATCCGGCGTTCGCTCGATCGACATCACGAATAGCGCGAGTGCGAGCGTCGAACGATCGCCATCGGACAACACGCGCGCAAACCTCGCCTCGCCATCCGCGCTGCCGACCGAGAGCCGTCCCGCGGGGACGCGTACCGTGAAGCGCGCGCCGGTCGTGCCTCCCGAGCGTTCGGTCTCGAGCTCGTCGAGGGTGAAGTCGGCGCACAGCATGCCGAGCAGCTCGTTCATGCGCGCGGTGAACTGCGTGAGCTGCCCGAGCTTCTTCGCGTGCATCTCGTCGACCGCGCGCTTCTTCAACGTATCGACCCGCGCGATCGCCTCGAAGAGGCGCGTCCGCTCGGCGAGCGCGCGCACGACCGGTTCGCTATAGCGATCGACCGCAGCGTCGAGACGGCGGCGCTCCAGCGCGATCACGGCCGCCGCACCCGCCGGTCGTGCGAGTCGTTTCGCGATCGTCGCACGCATGGCAGCGATGCCGGCGTTGTAGTCGGTCGTTGCAACCACGAGCCGCTCGTACGCGAGGCGCGCATCGGCAAGCGCCTCGGCTGCGACTGCCTGCGTCGGGCGCTTTGCCTTGGCTTCGAACAGTGCGGTCAGCGCCCTAGCGACAGCGTTGGCGTCGGCTTCTCGCGCCTCGAAGGCGATCGAATCGCCCCACGCCGCGATCGCTCGCGGGTTGACCTCTGCGGCCTTCGCGACCTCGCTCCACCACGTCGCGATCGATCGCGCTGCTGCGAGCGCGATGTCGATCGCACCCGCGAGGTCGACATATGCGCGATCGAAGTGCTCCGCGAACGCACCGAGCAGGTCGCCATCCTTGCCGGCGACCGATTGCGCACAGAACGGGCACGTCTTGCCATCGGCGAACGCGAGCCCGGCGCGTACCCACGCCTCGCCGTTGCCGCGCAGCCGCTTGTCGAAGTGGGCGCGGACCGCGGCAGCAACCTCGGTCGTGGTCGTTGCGAGCAGTGCACCGAACACCGAGAAGTCGAGCGCTGAAATCGCGGGCAGCGCCGTCGGCTGTGCTCGGTGCGCGAGCTCGCGCTCGATCGCAGCCTCGTGCCCGCGGATCTCGAGCGATGCCCGCGCGGCTTCGGGATCCTCGACGGGCGATAGTGCGGTAAACGCGACCTCGGTCATCGCATGCTTCGCGACCAGCGCGCGGACGAGCTTCGCGTGCTGGCTCTCCTCGTGCGCGAGCTCGCGGCCTTGCTTCGACAGCTGGTCGAGGTTGACCGCGAGCGAGACCTCCTCGGCGCCGAGCGCTATCTGCAAGATCTGAGTGCGGTGCCGCTTCGACGACAGCGTTCCCACGAACACGTTGTCCTCGACGAACTTGCGATCGAACACGTGGATCGTCGGACTCGTGCCTTTCCACGCGGTGCCATCGAACTTGTACGGCCCCTCGCTGAAATCGAGCTGCACGTTCGGCGGCAGCGCCGCGTCGATGGTGCGATCGAGCAGCACGTCCTCGGCACGCCCGGTGGCTGCCGCCCGCAGTGTTCGCACCAGCGTCGATTTGCCGCTCGCGTTGCGCCCAAAGATCAGCGTGAGCTTCGCGAGCTTCGACGTCACACGCCCAGCGGTCGCTGCATCCCAGCGCTGGAAGCGTCCGACGCGAAGCAGCTGCGTGACCTTGACGAGCACGGGGAGAGCCTACGTCATTTCGCGATCGAAGCTGGTGAGCTTGGTAGCATCGAGAGACCCAGTACGTTGGCATCGAGCTGGGGCGGTCTTGGTGCTCGGATTCGGCTACCTCTTGGTCGGCAAGCGCCAGGAAGATCGGTCGGCTCTCAGAGTTTCGGGCGATGTCGCCGGGCCCGTGTGTGAGTCGCAACTGGTAACTGAGATCGTCCTGCCAGCGCCAGCTTGCCGCGCGGATTGTCGTACGGCTCCGAGCGTGGTGCGAAACCTGCGCCGCGCACCGACGCCGCCGTGATCGCGAGCTCGGTCGCGCGCGCTCGCCGCAGCTCCAAATTTCAGTCGTCTTGCGGGTGATCGACCTGTGCTGCGTGCACGAGGTTGTACTTACGACCGAGCTCGCGCAGATGGGTTCGATCCATGCGCGCCGCACGCGCCGCCCGCGACAAATTTCCGCTGTGCCGCGCGAGCAACTCGCGAAGATATTCGCGCTCCCAGATCATGGTCGCGCGATCCTTGGACGCTCGGAACGACAGGGTTTCGTCGAACGCCAGCGACGCTACGTTTGAGGGCGACGGATCGGTAAGCTCGCTCCACACGACGGGATCTCCGAGCAACACCGCCCGCTCGACCGCGCTCCTCAGCTCCCGAACATTCCCCGGCCAATCATGACGGGTGAACGCGTCGATCAGCGATTCCGGCGCGCCGGGGTGGCCGGCGAACTGGGCGTAGAACTGCTCGACCAGCAATGGAATATCGAGCCGGCGTTCGCGCAACGGCGGTAACCGCAGCGACACGACGTGGAGTCGATAGTAGAGGTCTGCTCGAAAGTCACCACGGTTGACCGCCGCGCGGAGATCTCTGTTGGTGGCGGCGATGACGCGAATATCGACGTGGATCGGGTGCTGGCCGCCGACGCGCTTGACCGTGCGATCTTCGATCGCGCGGAGCAAGCGTGGCTGGAGATCGAGTGGCAGCTCGCCGATCTCGTCGAAGAAGACCGTGCCACCGGCGCCGGCTTCGATCGCGCCGATGCGCTGTTGTTGCGCGCCCGTGAACGCACCGCGCTCGTGCCCGAATAACTCGCTCTCGATCAGCGACGGCGGAATCGCTCCGCAATCGATCACGGAAAATGGCATCGCTCGGCGCGGACTCGCCTGATGGATTGCCTCCGCGATCATCGTCTTGCCGGTACCGGTCTCGCCTTCGAGCAGCACGATGGTGTCCGAGCTGGCAATTCGCGGCAGAATTTCGAAGATCCGGCGCATCACGACCGAGCGTCCGAACGCACGTCCGAACGCATCTTGGGTCGAGAGCGGCTGCTGGGCTTCGACCTCGACGTGCTCGAAGCGAAGCGTGGTCTGGCCGATCTGGAGCACTGCGCCGGGCCCGAGGTAGGCACTCTCGATCCGACAACCTGCGAGCAGCACGCCATTTGTCGAGCCGACATCGCGCAACAACGTGCCCTTCGTCATCGCCGTGATCGTCAGGTGGTAGCGCGACACTGTCGGATCGGTGAGTTGCAGCTGATTGCCAGGTGCGGTGCCGCACGCGAGCTCACCTTCGACATCGTCGGCGACCAGCCCTCGATCGGGTCCGTCGATCACGCGCAAGCGGGCCGGTCGATAACGGAAGGTCGCGCCTCCCGATCCCATCGCGTGAGTTGCCACGCAGGTACCTTACCGAAACCCGCCCATCAAAGGTGCACGTCCTTGGCGACGATCAGGGTCACGTGGCACGATTGTCGGAATGCCTCCTGCCGACGAGCCGCCGACCATCCGGGACTCCGCGGATCCCACGCGCGATTCGCGCGAGCCCGGTTCGATTCCGCCAACCGCATTCGACGATAGGAGGTACGTGCTGCGGTCCTTGCTCGGCAGCGGCGGCATGGGGGAAGTGTGGCTGGCCGAAGATCTTCGCATCGGTCGCGAGGTCGCGGTGAAGATCATGCACCTGCAGGGGAACCCCGACGCGGCGGCGCGCTTCCTCCGCGAGGCGCGGGTGCAAGGGCGGCTCGATCATCCGAGCGTCGTGCCGGTGCACGATCTCGGGCCCGATGACCGCGCGCCGTATTTCGCGATGAAGCGGCTCGCCGGTCGGACGTTGCACGACGTCATCGCGCACCCATCCCCGGAATGGACGCGGCGGATCTTGCTGACTCGGTTCATCGAGGTCTGTCTCGCGATCGAGTTCGCCCATCGTCGAGGTATCGTGCATCGCGACCTCAAGCCCGCGAACATCATGCTCGGCGACTTCGGTGAAACATACGTGTTGGACTGGGGGCTCGCGAAGGTGTCCGAGGCGGCGAATCGCGAGAGCGTGCAGGCGATCTCGAACGAGATGCAGGACCTTCGCAGTGATCTTGCAAACAAGGGGAAGACCGTCGCCGGCGCGGTCCTCGGCACGCCCGGTTACATGTCACCGGAACAGCTCGTCGGACGCGTCGTCGATGCACGCACCGATGTCTTCGCGCTCGGTTGCATCCTGATCGAGATTCTCACCGGCGCACCCGCGATCTCGCGCGCCGATCCAGTCGAGGCGACGCTCCAGGCCTCCTGTCATCGCCCCGCGCTCGCGCGCCCGGATCTCGATATCCCGCCGGAGCTCGACCAGCTCTGTGCGTCGGCCACGGCGGCCTCACGTGAACGACGGCTCGCGACGGCTCGCGAGCTTGCCGACGGAGTGCAGCGCTTTCTGGATGGCGACCGCGACATCGAACAGCGGAAACGGCTCTCTAGCGAGCATTACGAACGCGCGGCCGTGTCGTTCGCACGCAACGACGAGGTCGGCCGCGCCGAGGCGATGCGCGAAGCGGGTCGCGCGATCGCACTCGATCCGCAGAGCGCGCCAGCCCAGGGCCTGTTGATGCGCCTCATGCTGGAGGTGCCCAATCCGATCCCGGCCGATGCACGACGGCTCGTCGAGAGTGACCGTTGCGAAGCGACCCGCACGATCTTGCGCATCGGCGCTCGCGCGTATCTAGCAAACCTCGCGTTGATTCCACTGTGCAAGCTGATCGGGGTCGGTGGCACCTGGCCGTTCATCGTCCTCGCACTCGATATCCTCGCGCAGGCGGGGTTGCTCGCGTACGCGACCACCCGCGTTCGTCCGTTGACGCCGGGCGTGTGGGCGATGCTGCTCACCAATCACGTCATCATGCTGACGATGATCGGGGTGTTCTTCGGCAGCCTGATCCTCGTGCCGATCTTTGCGCTCGGCATGATGCCGATCATGCTGTCGATCCCGCAGATCTACAATCCGTGGCTCGCGCTGGGGATTCACGTCTCGGCGCTGGCGGTGCCGCTGACGCTTGAGTTGACGGGCCTGGTGCCACGAACCTTCCAGATGATCGGGGACACGCTGGTCTTCAAGCCGTGGGCGGTGACCGCGAGTGCTCAGCTCACCGTCGCCGTGATCTTCGTGATCGTGGTGATGCAGCTCTGGATCAACATGCGGGTACTCAGCGGCGGTCGCGTTGCCCAGGAACGCGCGCACGAGCTAATCCACGCGCAACGCTGGCAGCTCGAGCGCATGGTCCAGTAGCGTTCGCTGATCATCGTTGTTGCCCGCACCCTGCCGAGGGCCCCCGCCCTCAGCGGGGTGGCTACCGCCGCCAGGCCCGACCACTCGTCGTCGTCCGTCTGCCCCTGCGAGGTGCGCGCGCCCGGCACGACGCTTGCGATGGTGGCGCGTATGAAACTTCAAGCCCTGTTCGCGGTGTCGCTCGTCGGATGCGTTTCTAGTCCCGAGGCCAGCACCGGCCCCGACGGCGGTGCGACCGGGGGTGGCAAGGCGGACGGGCAAAGCTCGTCGATGCGGCTGTTGCAAGCCAACGTCGGAAACGTCGCGGTGACCTGCTTGCCCTACAAGTTCAAGCTCTGCTACGCCGCGACCGAGCAGCGGATCGCGGCCGAGATCGCGCGGCTCGATCCAGACGTCATCAGCTTGCAGGAGACGGTCAGCGTGGCGCAGTGCGATGCGATGACCGAAATCGATTCGGCCAAGGTGTGTTTCGCGAGTCACAGGGCGGCGGTCGAGTCTCAAGTGCGGCGCCTGGTAGGTGACGCGTACACGATCGCCTGCGACACGCGCTCGCACCACGAATGCGTCGCGGTGAAGCGCACCTGGGGCGCGATCGATGGTTGCCGCGATGGCGAGCTGTGTGCGGTCTCCGAGACCGCACAACCAGGCACCGGCTGTGACGCCGGCTTCTCGGTGTCAGCCGTGACGATCCGCCCCGTGGCGACGCGCGCGTTTCGCCTCGTCGATCTCCATCCACCGAGTGGTAATGCCGTCGCGTGCCGCGTCGACGCACTTACGAAGGTGTTCGAGGGCGGCACTGCGCTCGCTCGGGGGACCCGGAGTCTGCTCGCCGGTGATTTCAATCTCGATCCGTTCGCCGGGACCGATGCGTCCGAGGACTATCTGCGCAGCCACGTCGGCTCGCGCACCGCATTCCACTTCCACAGCGGAACCACCGAGCATCAACCACCCTATTTGACGGCGGTGTACGACTGGCCGCTTCACAGCTTCACGTACGACCACGTGATCTCGAACTTCGCGTCCGGAACCTGTAGAACGCTCGGCCACGCAGTCGCCAGCGAGCGGCTCGATGGCGGCTCGGGCACCGACCATCGTGCTCTGATCTGCGACCTCGACGTCGAGTGAGGCGGCCATCACCCGAGCGCACTCCCGCGCGTTGCCGGGCGGGATACGCGAGACCGAGGTCGAGGGTCGTCGCAGCATAGAAGTGCGTGATGTCGCGTGGCCAGCGACCAGGCCCGGTGCCGCACATGCCCGCAAAGACGACGGCTCCTAGCTGGCTACGTCCAGTGTTAGAGTGCGTCCATGTGGTACGCGGCAAGTACAATCGTCTTCGTGATCGCGTGCAGCTATACGCGTCCGGCGGATGTCGTCGACGATGGCGGATCTACCGTCGACTCGGGATCGGGATCGGGATCGGGATCGGGATCGGGATCGGGATCCGGTGAGTGTACGGCAAAGCCTGCGTACGGTGCCGTCACCTTCGCGGCCGGCGACGGTGCGGCCTTCAACGTTGCGGCGAGTGGTTCGACCCCGCACTACACGTTCTGGCAGGGCGATTTGCACGACAGCGGCAACATCGGAAGCATCCAGCTCACCGCCGGCCTCGATCCGTTCACCAGCGATCCGTCCCCCGGCATGTTCGCGCTTGGCTCCAACCTGAACTTTCACACGTGCGGAGTCTGTGTCGGCGTCGCGACAGCCGGCAGCAGCCCGACTGGTTTCATCTCGTACTACATCGCGACGGCTGGCACCTTGACGGTCAGCGCCGTCCCTCCCCCGGCGGGCGCGGGACAGCTCACCTGCGAGCTGAACGATGCCAAGTTCGTGCACGTGGTCACGATCGACGGCGAGCCCACGACCACGCTCGATCCATCGTGTACGACCTCGATCGATCACCTGAGCTTCGACGTCACCGCCGGCCCGATGTAGCTAGTAGCTGCGCGAGAACGTGAGGCCGACTTGATTCGCGCCGATGCTGGGCACGACGAGCGTTGCGGTCTCTGCCTTCGTCTCGTGACCACCGCGCACCCATAGGTAAATCGCGAGCCCGGTCATACCGAGCGCCGCGACGCCGACGCCCTGCGCGACGTAGTGGCGCGTATTCGCATCGTTGTAGAGCGAGCTCTGCCGCATGTTGTCGGGTTCATTGCGCGCATCGTCGAGGAGCCTGCGCCCCCAGAGCTCGAACCCGAGCGCGCCACCTGCGAGCGCGACGGCGGCAACCGTCGCGACGACGGCACCGGTGCGTGCATGCGAGAGCGCGGGCACTTCGTCGTGAGTCACCGGCGTATGCTCGACAGGCTTGTCCGCCGCGACCACCGGAGCCGCGTCGAGCGTCGGCAGCTTCGGGATGTCGATGACCTTGGCGTCGTGCTCGATCGCGATGTCGAGCTCGGTCGACCAGGGCTTTGCGGCCGGAGCACTCGCGACGAGCTTGTAGTGGCCACCGTCGAGCGGCAGCGCACTGCCCCACGCCCCGGGCAGCACGACATCGTCGTTGAGCTTGATCTCGAGGCCTGGACGTCTCACGTCACTCGCGACCTGGATCGTCAGCTTCGAGAGCCGCGCTTCGAGGCTCTGCGCCCGTGCATGCGCGACGTTCGCGAGCTTGACCTCGCTCTTGTTGCCGCGAGTCTGGCGCTCGACATCCGTGAAGATGCCCCACGCGGTCGTGAGCTGGCCGTTCTTCTCGCGACAATCACCGAGGTTGAGCAGCGTGGTGATCGCGGCGTCGAGCTTCTGGCTGCTCTCGAACTTGTCGCATGCCTCGGCAAACTTCTTCTGCGTCATCAACGCCTTGCCGTCGTTGAACAAGACCTCGGCCTGCGCACTCGCGGCGGGTTTGGCGTTCGCCGTTGCGACAAGACCAGCAAAGACGATCCAGCATTTCTTCATCGGCGATCCGGGATGCCATCGCCATCGAGATCGACGAAGCCATCGTTCGTCATCGGTTTGGCAGCAGGCTTGGTGGTTGGCGGTTTCGGGGTCGCAGCAGGCTTGGGTCGCGTGGTCGTGAATGCTTCGGCGGCGGCGGGCACGGTTGGAGTCCATCGCGAGCCGCGCGCGAGGGCGCTGGTCGAAGCGATCGCCCACGACTGCAGATCATCGGCGGTGCCGAACGCGCGATCCGGACCGGCCGAGGTCACGCCGACGATCTGATCACCAGGTTGCTCCGTGCAGGTCAGCACGAGCGGTGTGGCCCAGGCATCGGGTCCGACGCCGGCGAGCGCTCCGATCGGTGGGCACGCACCCCTCGGGTGCGCGATCGCCCAGGACTTGAACGCGGTCACCGCCGCCGCGAGCTGCTGCGTGGAGTCCGCGACGTGAGTGTCTGAAGGCGTCACTTCGGGCGGTGGTGGAGCGACCGCCGGTCGTGGGGAGACAGGCTTGCCGGCTTCACCCCCCTTCGTCGCGATCACGATCCCGATCGTGGCACCGACGACGACCAAGCTGCCCGCGATGACCAGACCGCGCTGACTGCGCGGCTGGGCGGCGGTAGACGCTGGGTGTGCCGTCACACCCGACGCGGCCGACAGCGTCGTCGGCGCGGAGGCGCCAGAGCCCGGCAGTGCGTGCTGGACGTGCGCGGCGACCGGGTAGGGCGCACGGCCGATCAGGGACTCGATCGCCGCTGCGAGCTCGGTGCCGTTCGCGAACCGGTGATCGGGATTTTTGTCGAGACAGCGAAGCACCAGCGCGTCGAGCTCGGGCGGAATCCCGTTCGCGCGCGTGGACGGCGGGTGCGGCTGCATCTGGATGTGCATCACGATCAGCTCGCCCGTGCCTGCGGCCTCGAACGGCGCCGCACCGGTCAACAGCTTCGAGAGCACGCAGCCGAGCGAGTAGATGTCCGAGCGCTGATCGACCTGTCCGGCGCCGCGGCATTGCTCGGGCGACATGTACATCGGCGTACCGATCAAGGCCTTGGTGTTCGTGACTGGACCGGTGGTGTCCTGCGTGAGCTTCGCGATGCCAAAATCGAGGATCTTCGCGCGCTCGCCACCGGCAACTTCCGGATCGCGGCACAGGAAGATGTTGTCGGGCTTGATGTCGCGATGAACGATGCCTCGCGCGTGCGCGACACCGAGCGAGCTCGCGACCTGGCGCATCACGCGCAGCGCATCGACGATCGAAAACGCGCCGATTCGCGCGAGCCGGCGATCGAGTCCTTCGCCGACGAGCAGCTCCATCACGATGTACGCGCGGCCATCCGTGTGATGACCGAAGTCGAAGATCTGGACGATGCCCGGATCTGCGACCTGGGTTGCCGCACGAGCCTCGTTGAAGAAGCGAGTGACAACCTCGGGCCGAGCGTTGTACTCGGGATGCAACACCTTCACGGCGGCTTCGCGGCCCAGCATCACGTGCTGCGCGCGGTACACCGAGCCCATGCCGCCGGCACCGATCTGCTCGATGATCCGGTACGTGCCGATCTGGGTGCCGACCACCGTCGAAGATTAACACGCGAGCGGGAGGAGGCCACTTCCGAGCGACGGTGCGAAGAATAATTCTCCGTGCGATGGTCGGGTCATGAAGATGGCCGACTTGATGTGCGTCGAGCTGAAGATCGCGGTCGGGTGTAGCAAGTGCAAGGCGAGCGTGCCCATCAACGGTCCGCGCGAGGTCTCGCGCTGCGTCGAGTGCGATACCGATACGCCTCTGACTGGACCGCTGCGCTGGAAAGAGCTGCTCCTCGTGCGCAGCCCGGGCGTCGACGTCTTCAAGGTGATGGCGCCGCTCAAAGATGGCGTCGTCGAGAAAGGCGAGCACCTGACCGCGACGCGTGGCTGGCCGACCTGCACGTGCGGGCGCAAGTTCGAAGGCGTGAAGCTCGCCGGCGCATTCGCGAACTTGAGCGAAGCTATCGAGTGCCCGAAGTGCACCAAGGCGCTGAGCATCCTGCGGCCGCCCGCGTCGTTTCGCGCCGATACGAAATCGGTCGTCGCTGTCGTCGGTGCCGAGGTCGTGCCTGATGGTCCGCCGAAGCCGCACCTCCCACGCCAGGCCGCGGGAAAAGACCGCGGTCCCTGGTGGGCGATGTTCGATCGAAGTCTCGCCTAACTAAGCGCAGGCCGCGAGGAGGGCCGAGCCCCACTCGGTCACGCGCCATCTGCGAACACCTTCGACGGCAGCGAGCTCGGCGAGCGACTGAGGCCCCGCGACTGCGAGCCGATCGAGCAGGCGCTGCGACATCACGATCGAGGGATCGAGCTTCGATCGCGCCGCTTGCGCCGTGCGCCAGGTCCTCAGCGCTTCGGTGCGCTTGCGCGCCGCCGCTGACATCGCCGAATTGGACGGGTTCGGCTCGCGACGAGGCAGGTCCGCCTCGGGAAGCTCGAGCGCGCGCGCGATCGCATCGAACACGAGTGCGATCTCACGCGACTGGCGCGGATACGAAGCGAACGCGTCCTCGACATCGTCGATCGTTGGCGCCTCGAGCTCGGCGAGTGCGAGCAGCACCTCGGGGCCGACGATCTTGAACGGTGGCCGGTCGGCAGTGGCCGCGCGCTGCTCGCGCCATTGATAGATCTCGCGCAGCACGGCTTGCTGGCGCCGCGACAGCTTCGCCGAGCCTTTGATCCGACGAAAATCATCGGGGCCACGCTTCTTCTCGGCGGGCGGTAGCGAGGCGAGGGCTTCAAACTCGTCGCGCGCCCACTCGGTGCGGCCGGCGTCGGCCAGGCGTGCGGTGAGGTTCGTGGCCAGCGCGAACAGATGCTCGACATCGGCCAGCGCGTACGCCTCCTGCTTCGGCGTCAGCGGGCGCTTCGACCAGTCGTCTTTCTGGCTACCCTTGGTGAGCTCGATGCCGAGCTCGTTGCGCACGAGCGCTTGCAGCCCGAGCTCGGTATCACCGAGGAGGCGCGCCGCGATCGAGGTATCGAACATCGTGCGAAACGAGAAGCCGCAATCGCGGCGCATCGCGGTGACATCGTTGTCACCACCGTGCACGAGCTTGAGGATCTTGGCATCGGCCATGATCGGCGCGAGCAGTGAAAGATCGGGAAGCGCGAGCGGGTCGATCAGGCACGACCCTCCGTTCAAGGCTCTCAGCTGGATCAGACAGATCTTGTCCGTGTAGTGATGCAGGCTATCGCCCTCGGTATCGATGCCGAGGGCCCGGCACGAGGCCAGTTCTTCGACGAGCACGACGAGCTCAGCCTGCGTACGGATCCAGCGCACGGTCACACGTCACCATACTAAATTTAGGGTTCGACCACGCCGGGCGGTGGCTGCAGCATCTGATAAATCAGCCCGAGCGGGACGTCGACGGTGAAGACGAACGCCTGATCATTCTCACGCGGCCCCGAGATGCGCCGCTGGGATCGAGCCGCCGAGCCTATCGATCGGAAAGATGCCGACGTGCGCGAAGTCGAACGCGAAGTCGAACGAGAGCCGCTCGCGCCCCATCCGAGCCATCCGGGCTCTCCCTCTCGGTTTACTCGAGCCAGATCGCGGCGACGTACGTGTTGTGTGTCGCGTCGAAGTAGCCCGCTTGCGAAGCGCTGATCTGGACCGAGATGGTCGTGGTGCCGGCAGGGATCACGGCCGACAGAAAGTCCTCCTGGTACGTCTGGTCAGGACTCGTGCCCAGCGTCGTGGAACCTGCAAGGTTCGATTGGACCATGACCAGCGCATCGGTCTTGGCGTCGCCGGCCGTCGTGACGTGGACGTGCTTGCCGACGTCACCCACAGCGACATTGAATTTCACCCAGGCCTGATCCGTGACGCTCGCCAGCGCGGCGTTGTTGAGGAGCGCTTGCTTGGAGACGGTTTGAGCCGTCGCCACGGTCGTGGTGTTTGCGGCCTTGTTGACCGAGACGAGCGGGAACGCGGTCGCGAGCATCGACAACGGGGAAGCGCTGCCGTCGTCGACATAGATGGCATAGAACATCGTGGCCGTCGTCGCGACACCGTCGTGCTGAGCCAGAGCAGTGCCCTGATCGTCGAACCCGTCGGGAAGCTGATCGGCGAAGTGTCCAGATGCGGGTAGCAGGATCAGCTGAGCAGTCGTGCCGGCCATCGTGGGCGTCGCAACAAACCGGTTCGCCGTGGTGGCTGCGGCCGAGAGCTGGAACAACACCGAGCCGCCCGCCGTGACCGTACTGCTCGACGCGGTCGCCGCGGTCAACGCCTTCGCGGTGCGCGCCGTGATGGGGAGCGTGGTCCCGAGCGTGGAAATCACCGTCCCGCTCGACACGGCGTACGTGCCGCCCACTGCTGGCGCATCGACATCGATGAACAGCGTGCCCTGGATCTGATAGTCGGATGCGGAGCTGATCTGCGCGACCACACCGGGCGGCGTCGTCACCGACAGGTTCGAGTAAAGCAGGCACTGGCCCGTGAACGGATTCGAGAACTTGCACGCCAAATTGAAGGGCGCACCGAAGTCGAGCTGGCGGATCGCGAAGCGCGCGACCGAGCCCTGGGCCACATCACCTCCGGTCTCCATGGTGATCGGCGAGTCGACCTCGAACGCCTTGCTCAACGTGGTGACGTGCGTCCCATCCGTGACCGTGACGTCGTGCATGCCGACGGCAGCGGTATCGGCGATCGTGATCTCTGCGAACAGATCGGTCGGGCTCGCGACGGAGATCGTGCCGACGGTGATACCCGCGCCGAAGCTCATCGTGGTCGAAGCCGACCACGAGGTCGAGTCGCCCGTGACCTCGACTCGAAGGACCCGACCCGAGTAACCCGCCGCCGGGAACACGCCGTTCGCAGTGGGTAGGACTGGGGGAGTGGCATCCGGCGTTGCAGCCGTGGTGTCGCTGCTACAGGCGGCGAATGACAGTGCAAGCACGATGAACGAAAAAGATCGCATTGGCGCGGAACGTCGCACGACGTTTGTTCGCGATCCACTCGAACGGCACGCGCGACGTAGCCTTAACCAAATTGTAGGTCGGGGCATTTCTAATCACCGGCGTGAGAGGGCGCGAGCCGTAGCAAAAGTCACGCTCTGCTCGCACCGTGGCTCGATGCAGTACGGTGGCGGCATGAGATGGATAGCGATTGTCGCGCTCGCGGCGTGTGGCTCAAGCAAGACGGCTGCGACCGCGGATGCGAGCGACGGCGGCGCACCCGAGGTGATCTTCCCACGCACGGGCGTTACCTCGGATCAGATGGCCGTGCTGGTCAACGACGACGATCCACTCTCGGTCTCGATCGCCGAGTACTACGTGACCGCGCGCCACATCCCGGCTGTGAACGTCGTGCACCTGCATGTTCCAGCCGGCGCCAACTTGGCAGTCGCGAGCTTCACGCCGCTTGCGGCGCAGGTCGATGCGGCCCTCGCCGGCACCGACGCGCAGGCGATCGCGATCACGTGGACGCAGCCCTATGCGGTTGATTACATGTCGATCACGAGTGCGTTCGCGCTCGGCTACATCCCGCAGAATTCGACGACGAACGCGTGTAGCAACACGAGTCCCAAGTGCGGCCCCGACAATCCGTACGTCGCGGATCCGAACTCGACCTCTCCTTTTACCGACCACGCCTTCCGTCCAGCGATGACAATTCCGGCGACGACGCTCGCCGAAGCAACAGCGCTGATCGATCGCGGCGTTGCTTCCGACAACACGTGGCCGACCGGCAGCGCGTACCTCATGAGCACGAGCGATCACGTGCGCAGCGCGCGCTGCGTGCTCGACACGATGTACGGCTACATCAACGAGTGCCAGCTCTTCCTCGATACCTGGGACACCACGGCCTCCGGCATCGCCGCGAACATCGTGATGGCCGACAGCATCGCGAACAAGACCGATGTCTTGTTCTATGTGCAAGGCCTCGCGAGCGTCCCCGATCTCGCGACGAATACGTATCTCCCGGGTGCGGTCGCGGATCATCTGACATCGTACGGCGGCGACATTCCTACCTCGGGTCAGATGAGCTGCTTCGAGTTCATCAAGGCTGGCGCGACCGGTAGCTTCGGCACCGTGGTCGAGCCGTACGCGTTCCAGCAGAAGTTCCCCGATCCGCGCGTGTTGATCCCACGCTACTTCGGGGGCGAGACGCTGATCGAGGCGTACTGGAAATCCGTCGCATCACCGGGCATGGGCATCTTCATCGGCGAGCCGCTCGCACGCCCGTTCGGCACCGGCTTTCGCTCGAGCTTCGCGGATGGTGCGCTCACGATCGAGACCACCACGATGGTGCCGGGTCACTCGTACGTGATCGAAGCAGGCGACTCCTCGCAGGGCCCGTTCACGCCGGTGCTCTCGAACCTGAGCGTCGCGAAATCTCAGATCTCGACGTTCACGATTTCGGCCGCGACCGCTCCTACATATCGATTTCGCGCGATCTGATTACTGGAGGTGCAGGTGCGGGCCGCTCCATGCGGAGTTGCCACCGCCACGCTCGTCTATCACGGTGATGCCATCGCGCCGGGCATCGCGCCGTGGTGGCGGGATTCCCCATGTGCCGCCGGCGCGCGCTTCGTTGGTCTTGGTCGCCGAAATCTCGTAGGTTGCAGTCGTGCCTACCGATGATTGGCTGACCCGTGCGCGCGAGCAATGGACCTGGCGTGGTGCGAAACGACCGGACTTCGCGGTCGAACCGGGCCGGGGACAGGAGTCGGTGTGGGACTACCCTCGGCCGCCCGTGCTGGTCGCGGATCCGCGCGAAGTGATCGTGGAGCACCGCGGTGTCGAGGTCGCGCGCTCCCACGCGACGATTCGCTTGCTCGAGACCTCGCATCCGCCGACGTTCTACGTCCCGCGCGCCGACGTGCGTGTCGCTCAGCTCGTGCGCGTCGCCGGTGCTTCGTTCTGCGAGTGGAAAGGTCCGTGCACGTACTACGACGTCGCGGGCAGCACGCGCGCCGCGTGGTCGTACGACGAACCATTTCCGGAGGCCGAGGTGATCCGGGGCTGCGTCGCGTTCTACGCCACGGAGCTCGCGTGCTTCGTCGGTGGCGAACGCGTGCGACCACAGCGCGGTGGCTTCTATGGTGGCTGGATCACGAGCGAGCTCGTCGGTCCGTTCAAAGGAGACCCCGGTACGTCAGGGTGGTGAGCGCGCTAGCACCGACCTACCTTGGCCCCGGGGTCGTACCCCCGCAGGGTCGCTCGGTTACCTCACCCCTATTCAGCTAAGTCCAGCCGATATGATGGATGGTCACGGCACGCCTCACGCATGACTGCGCAATACGTGCAATGGACGCCGAGGGGATCATGAAACACATCTCGCACATACGCGCACTTGGAACCGCACTCGGCCTCGCTGCGATGCTGGTCCCGGGTTGCTCCGGCGACATCAGCGGTGGCGGCGATGACACCGCCGGCAGCAACGACATTCCGTTCGAAGCGGTCCCGCCCTCGGTCTACGTGCCGAAGGTCAAGAATCTGATGACAGGCCTCGCGGCGACCGATGCCGAGATCGCAGCGGTGGTCGCGGATCCCTCGACGTTGCGCGACGAGATCGATGGCTGGATGCAGTTGCCAGAGTTCCAGGCGCGCATGCTGGACTTCTTCCGCAACGCGTTCCAACAGAATCAGGTGACGCTCGCGGATCTGACCGCGAACATCGGCAACAACGCGAACAACCTGACCAACTTCAATCAGAACTATCGCGCAAGGTTCGAGCGCAGCTTGATGGATTCGTTTCCGTTGACCGCGTGGCAGCTCGTGCAGGAGGGCCGGCCATTCACCGAGACCCTGACTACCAACCGATTCATGTTGACGACCGCGCAGATGAGCGTGCTGTCGTACATCGACGAGCGGCCGACCGACGACAACAACAAGACCACCGATCGGCTCGCAAATCGCCAGGCGATTCCGAGTTTCACGCTCGACCCGACCACCACGGCGACGCTCGCCGACACGTTGAATCCGGCGAGCCCGAACTATCTGGTGTGGAACCTTCCGATCACGATCCCCGCGAGCTGCACGACGACGCCTCCGGTGCACTACGTCAACCTGTCGACCGGCGACAAGGGCGCGGGCAACTACCGCACGCTCTTCAACTTCTTGTTCGGCAGTGCGCCGTACGTGCCCTGCTATCCGATGAACAATCAAACTGTCACGCCGACGTTCGCCGAGGCTGACTGGTCTGATTGGCACATGGTCACGATCACCCCGGCGGGTGCGGGCAATACGTCGCCGGTGTTCTGGGACATCATCGCGCAGCGCAGCGCCTCGACGATGGCGCTCCACATTCCGCGCGTGGGCTTCTCGAGCACGCTCGCCTTCGCAGCGAACTGGGGCACGAACTCCTCGAACGAAGCGCGCGTCACCGCGAACCAGGCGCTGATCGTCGCCATCGGGCAGAGCATCGCGGGTGACACCACCGTGACGCCGTTCCCGGTCAACGCGACCGACTCCCTGCACGCGACCGATCCGGCGTGCGCGGGCTGTCACCTCCAGCTCGATCCGCTCAAGCAGTACTTCCGTCAATCGTGGACGCTCAGTTATCACGATCAGCTCGATACGACGCAAGCCGCTGCTGGCTTCAACATCGGTGGCGTCACCGCACAAGGCGCGGGCATCGGCGATCTGATGAACACGCTCGCGGCGCATCCGCGATTCGGAGTCGCGTGGACCCAGAAGCTCCAGTTCTGGGCGAACTCGACGCCGGCCGACGAGGCCGATCCGGAAGTTCAGCGCATCGCGAAGGTGTTCCACGACAGCAACTACGACTTCAAGACTCTCGTGCGCGAGGTGTTCTCGTCGCCGCTCGTGACGTTCGCCGCGCCGACCAAGACCACGCGGGAGCAAGGCGTGGTGCTCAGCATCTCGCGCCGCGATCAGTACTGCACGTCGCTCTCGAACCGTCTCGGCGTCCCCGATATCTGCGGCATGATCACGGCGCAGCCAACCGCGGCCCAGACCAAGATCGCGCAACGCGCCCTACTCCTCCCGGTCGATACCTACTACCGCGCGTTCGCCCTGCCCTCGTTGCCGACCGATCCAGACCTGTTCTTCCGACAGAGTACTGAATCGATGTGCGGCTTGATCGCGGATCAACTGATCGATCTCAAGACCGGTACGAGCCGGTACGTCAGCATCGACCCGACGACCGCGATCACTGACTTCGTCGCCACGATCATGAACGTCGCACCGTCGGATCCGCGCAACGCTCCGGCCGTGCAGATCCTCACCGATCACTTCACCGCTGCAAAAGCCACGGCCGGCGTGTCGCCGACCGACGCGCTCAAGTCCACCTTCACCACGGCGTGTATCGCGCCGACCAGCGTCATCATCGGTCTGTAAGGAGCGAACCATGGAGAACTCGAGAAGAGGATTTCTTCGCAGTTCGCTCTACGGAGCGGGCTTTCTGGCACTGCGTTCGCTGGCGACCGGCATCCCGGTCAGCATTCTCGCGAACCCACACTCGGCACGTGCCGATGTGCCGGCCGCGTGCGGACCGAGTCCGCAGTACTTGATCCTCGCGACCTCGGGTAGCGGCGATCCGCTCAATGCCAACGTGCCGGGCACCTACGAAGATGCGGGCGTCTATCACTCCGCGGATCCGTTGATGGCCTCGACCGCGATGACGTTCGGGACGCGCTCGCTCAGAGCAGCGCTACCGTGGACCCAGTTGTCGCCGAGCATCCTCGCGCGGACCTCGTTCTTCCACCACGGCACGTACACCAACGGTCACGGCGATGCGCCAAAGGTCAACCGTTTGATGGGTGCGGTGAAGCGCCAGGAGATGCTGGTCTCGCTGATCGCGAAGTCCAATGCGGCCTGCATGCAGACCGTGCAGCAGCAGCCCGCCGTGCTGTCGCGCAATTTGATCACGTTCGCCGGCTCGGTCTTGCCGACGCTGTCACCGCCGAACCTGCAAGCCGTGCTGGCGGCGCCGACCGGCCCGCTCGCTCAGCTCCAGATGCTTCGCGATCAGGACGTTAACAAGCTCAACGATCTATTCAAGAGCACGGGCAACGCCGCGCAGCGCGCGATCCTCGACAAGTACGCGCTGTCGCAGACCGAGGCGCGATCGCTGTCACAGCAGCTGCTCTCCGATCTCTCGGCCATCAAGGGCACCTCGCGCCAGGATCAGAACATCGCGGCCGCGGTGTTGATCAAGATGAACGTCACGCCAGTGGTGGTGATGAACTACAGCTTCGGTGGAGACAACCACGGCGATACCGGGCTCGTGGGCGAGGCGAAGGAGACGATCGCGAGCACGCTCGCGATCACCGACTTGATCGCGCGGCTCTCGCAGCCCGCGTACAACCTGCAGGACAAGGTCACGATCGCATTCCAGAACGTGTTCGGCCGCACGCTCAAGATGGATAGCCACAGTGGCAACGCGGACGGCCGCAACCACAACGCGACGCACCACTGCTCGGTGTTCATCGGCGCCGGCTTCAAGCGCTCGGTGATCGGCGGCATCGAGCTCAACTCGAGCGGCAACGATTATCGTGCGACCGGCTTCGACGCCACGACCGGGTCGATCAGCGATTCGGGCGACGTACCGTACGAACAGACGCTCGGTGCGGCGGGCAAGACGCTCGGCGCAGCGTGTGGGGTGCTGGCCACCGTGCTCGATGATCAGATCACCCTCGGCAAGATCGTGCCGGCGGCACTCGCCTAGCGCCAGCTAGTTACGCCTACGAGGTAAGCACCAACTCGACGAGCGTACTAGTCGACGATGTCGAACACGAGGTCTACGCGCTTGCCCTTACGCTCGATGTGGAGCGTGAACTCGTCGAGTAGCTCGACGTTCGACATGGCCTCGTACATCTGCAGTCGGTCATCGACCGGCTGGCCCTCGATGTCGAGGATGATGTCGTCGTCGGCGAGGCCGACCTTCGAGGCCAGCGACGTCGGCTCGACCTTGTAGAGCTTCTTGCCATGGAGCGCGCCGTCGCGCACCACCGGCACGACCTCCACCCCGCGCGTGAGTAATGCGGGTGTTGCACCGAGCGCGCTCACCAGCTTGCGCGGCACGCGGAACTTGTTCTTGCCGTTCGGTTTGAGCTGCGTGAGGTCGATCGGTGCACCGCGCAGCACCATGATCGTGTGCGGACGGTCGGCGCGGTCGACGACGATCTTTGTCGATCCCACAGGCAAGTTACGGAGCGCATCGCTCAGTTGAGCCTCGCTGAGAATCGCGCGCCCTCCGATCGTGCGCACGATGTCGCCGATCTCGAAATTGATATGGATCGTGATCACCAGGTCGATGATCCGCACGCCACTGGGTTTGCCATTCACTGTCATCGGCGTCGACAACGGTCCGCGCTTCAACGCGTCCAGCAGCGATGTCCATTCGTCATCGTCGAGCTTCGTACTGCTCGAAGCAGCGCCGTGCACCACCAGACGGACGATCAGCGGTTTACCGCCGCGAACCACATCGAACACGTACCGGCCCTCGGTGACCCGCAAGCCGTCACTGGCGGGTGTGCCGTTGACGTAGCGGATGACGTCCCCGGGTTGCAGCCCGATCTCCATGTACTCGGGGCCAGCATCGACCGGCACGACCAGGCCACCAGGCTCCTCGGTTACTGCCAAAAGGTCCTTCCTGAATGCGCGAAATGAGAACTCCTTGTCGAGCTCGATCGAGACGAGCTTGGTCGGGGGGGCAGCCATCGCCGAGGTAGTCAGCGTCAGGCCGAGGAGACACGACATCAACCAGTGGGTGGTCACATCCCGGTAGGGCGGCGGGGTTCTCGGCGCCGCACAAATTTGATCTCACCCCAGCCGGTTGGCGAGGCGCGACAACTACATGGAAGCGTTACAGTGCGCGGATGGCAGCCGCGGTCAGTCCGCACCCCGTGGGTATGGGTGCAACTCCGAAGCCCGACGACAAGCTCGAGCTTCGCAGCTATCTTGGTGTGTTCAAATACTCGCGTCGCGCGATCCAGCTCGTGTGGTCGACGAATCGAACGATCACGCTCGGGCTCGCTCTCGGCAGCGTGCTCGCGGGCCTGTTGCCAACCGGCGTGGCCTACATCTCGAAGCGGCTGATCGATGCGGTCGTGCTCGGCTCGCATTCCGGCTCGGTCGTGGACCGGCACACCGCGATGTGGTGGGTCGGCGCCGAGCTCGGCGTGGTGATCGCGGTGGCGCTGATCTCGCGCACGCTCGGTATCCTGCGCTCGCTGATCCGTCAGCAGCTGGGCCAGCGCATCAATGTCGAGATCCTCGAGAAGGCACTCACCCTCGAGCTCGTGCAGTTCGAAGACTCCGAGCTCTACGACAAGATGACCCGAGCGCGTCGCGATGCTTCTTCGCGCCCCCTATCGCTTGTCTCGCAGACGTTCGAGCTCGGCCAGAACATCGTCACGCTCGTCGGTCTCGGCGGCTTGTTGTTCGCATTCTCGCCGATCGCGCTCGCGATCTTGTTCGTCGCGGCGATTCCACCGTTCGTTTCGGAGCTCAAGTTCTCTGGCGATGCGTTCCGGCTCTCTCGCTGGCGCACGCCCGAGACCCGCGAGCAGCTCTATCTCGAGACCGTGCTCGCGCGCGAAGATCACGCGAAGGAAGTCATGCTGTTCGGCCTCGGGCCTCGCTTCCTCGTTCGCTATCGCAAGATCTTCGACAAGCTCTACGCGGGCGATCGCAAGATCGCGATCAACCGCGGCCTGTGGGGCCTCGCGCTCGGCACGCTCGGCACGCTCGCGTTCTACGGCATGTACCTGTGGATCGCGCTCGCCGCGATCGCGGGCGCGATCACGATCGGTGCGATGACGATGTACGTCTACGTGTTTCGCCAGGGTCAGAGCGCGCTCTCGAGTGCGCTCGGCGATGTTGGCGGCATGTACGAAGACAACCTGTACCTCTCGAACCTCTACGAGTTCCTCGATACGAAGACCTCGGCCGCCGGCGGTACCGAGAAAACCGGTCTTGATCCGAAGGATGGCGTGCGGTTCGAGGATGTTTCGTTCAGTTATCCAGGATCGAAAGAGATCGCGCTCGAGAAGGTCAACCTGCACATCAAGCCCGGCTCGAAGCTCGCGATCGTCGGCGAGAACGGCTCCGGCAAGACCACGCTGATCAAGCTGCTCACCCGGCTCTACGAGCCGACCACCGGCCGGATCACGCTCGATGGTCGAGACCTGCGAGCGTGGGATCCGGTCACGCTGCACCGACGGATCGGCGTCATCTTCCAGGACTTCGTCCGCTACCAGCTCAAGGTCGGAGAGAACATCGGTGCGGGCGATGATCGCGCCTACGACGATCGCGCTCGCTGGGCCGAGGCCGCCGAGCACGGGCTCGCGAAGCCGTTCATCGAGCCCATGCCGGACCAGTTCGATACCCAGCTCGGCAAGTGGTTCAAAAATGGCCGCGAGCTCTCGCTCGGCCAGTGGCAGAAGATCGCGCTCGCGCGCTCGTTCATGCGCAAGGATGCCGACATCCTCGTGCTCGACGAGCCGACGGCCTCGATGGACGCCGAGGCCGAGTTCAAGATCTTCGAGCGCTTCCGCGAGCTCACCGATGACCGAATCGCGATCGTGATCTCGCATCGGTTCTCCACGGTTCGCATGGCCGATCAGATCATCGTGCTCGACCACGGCAAGGTGATCGAGAGCGGCACCCACGACTCGCTGCTCGTCGAGAACGGTCGCTACGCGAAGCTGTTCAATCTGCAAGCCGCCGGCTACCGCTGATTTTCTCACTTGCTCGCGCCGCGCTAATCCTTTATCTGTGTCCGCTGGGTCGCGAGCCGAGGGTTCGTTCGCGATCGTGTGAAAGCCATGGCGACGTACGAAGAAATTCCCACGATGGGTGTGCCGATCAAGGCATGGATCGACGGTGTTGGCGTCGAGGATCAGGCGCGCAGGCAGCTGATGAACACCGCGCTCTTGCCGATCGTGTTTCATCACGTTGCGGCGATGCCCGATGTCCACTTCGGCATCGGGGCGACGGTCGGCAGCGTCATCGCGACTCGCGGTGCGATCATCCCTGCATCCGTCGGGGTCGACATCGGCTGCGGTATGGTCGCCGTACAAACGGATCTGCTGGCCAACCAGTTGCCGGATTCGCTCAAGGAGCTGCGCGCGGCGATCGAGAAGGCAGTGCCCCACGGCCGCACCTCGAACGGCGGGCGCGGCGATCGCGGAGCGTGGCACAAGCTGCCCGCGACGACCGAGCGCGCGTGGATGACGCTCGCCACGGACTACGAGACGATCCAGGTGAAGCACCCGCGCATTCGCGGTGGTAACGATGTCAATCACCTCGGCACGCTCGGTACGGGTAACCACTTCATCGAGGTCTGTCTCGACGAGACGGATCACGTGTGGTTCATGCTGCACTCGGGCTCTCGCGGCGTCGGCAATCGGATCGGCACGTACTTCATCGAGCTCGCGAAGCAAGACATGCATCACCAGCTCGGCAACTTGCCCGATAAAGATCTCGCGTATCTGCGCGAGGGCACGGTTCACTTCAACGATTACGTCGATGCGGTGGGCTGGGCGCAGCGCTACGCGATGACGAATCGCACGCTGATGATGGAGGCGGTGATCGCGGCGGCACGCAAGCACGTGCCGAAATTTGCGCTGGGTAAGCACGCCGTGAACTGCCACCACAACTACGTCGAGAAAGAGCACCACTTCGGCGAAGATGTATTCGTGACGCGCAAGGGGGCGGTCCGGGCGGGCCTCGGCGACCTGGGTATCATTCCGGGTTCGATGGGTGCGCGCAGCTACATCGTACGCGGCAAGGGCAACGAGGATTCGTTCTGCTCGTGCTCGCACGGCGCGGGGCGGGCGATGTCGCGTGGCGAGGCGAAGCGGCGATTTTCTGTCGAGGATCACGAGAAGGCGACCGCCGGGATCGAGTGCCGCAAGGACGAAGGCGTGATCGACGAGACGCCGATGGCGTACAAGCCGATCGACAAGGTGATGGCCGCGCAAGTGGAGCTTGTCGAGGTCGTGCACGAGCTGCGTCAGGTCGTGTGCGTGAAGGGCTGATGGCGAAGGCGAAACCAACGGCGATGCCGCGGATTCGGTCGATCAACGGTGGTGCGCTCGAGCGCACGTCGCTCACGTCCGGACAGCTGCGCGGAGAGCTCGGCCACCTCACGCGCGGCTACTCGATGGTGCGTTGCTGATGCGTCTGCCTGTCGATATCGATGGCTCGCACGGTGAAGGCGGCGGCCAGATCCTGCGGACCTCGCTCGCACTCGCGATCCTCACGAACCGAAAGCTGCGGATGAAACGGATCCGCGCGGGTCGCAAGCGCCCGGGGCTCCAGCCCCAGCACCTCGCGTGCGTGAGAGCCGCGGCGCGCCTCTCGAGCGGCAAGGCGTATGCACCGGGTGGCGGCGAGCTCGAGCCTGGCATGCAGGAGCTCGAGTTCATTCCGGGCGCGGGGATCCAGCCGGTACTCGAGATCGATATCGGTACGGCCGGCTCGACGACGTTGCTGCTCCAGACGATCCTCGTCCCCGCGCTCGCGAGTGGCCAAACGCTGCGCTGCGTGGTGACCGGCGGCACCCATAATCCGATGGCGCCGCCGTTCGAGTTCCTCGACCGCGTGTTCGCGCCGCATCTCCGCGCGATGGGTGGCAAGCTCGCGTTCACGCTCGAGCAGCACGGCTTTTTGCCGAGAGGCGGCGGCAAGATCGTGCTCGAGATCACCCCGAGCAAGCTCGTGCCGATCGAGGTGCTGACCGCTGGCCCCATCGTCTCGCGCCGGGCCACCGCGATCGTCGCCGGGATTCCGCGCCACGTCGCCGAGCGCGAGCTCGCGATGGCTCGGGAGCGACTCGACAAGCCGGTGTGCGAGATCCGCGAGTTCGCCAAGCTCGGCCCGCACAACCTGTTCATGGCCGAGGTCGAGCTCGCGAGTGGCGTGCGCGAGCTGTGCACGGCGCATGGTCGCAAGGGCTATCCCGCCGAGGACGTCGCCGATGACGCGCTCGACATGCTCGAGGATTTTCTCGAGGCCGAGGTGCCGGTCGGCGAGCACCTCGCGGATCAGTTGATGCTGCCGCTCGCGGTCGCTGGCGGCGGCAGGTTTCGCTGCGCCGACCTCTCGCTCCATGCGACGACGAACATCGAGACCATCCAGGCGTTCCTCGACCTTCCGATCCGGACCGAGAAGCACGCGAGCGGCGTCGACGTGATTTTCGGTTAGGTCCCGTTGCCGACGCCCCAGGCGTAGTCGAGATCGGCGATCCGTTCGAGCAACGTCGAGAGATCCGGATCCTTCGCGCCGAGCACCCTCTCCAGGGCGCGCGCCCCCGCGTCGAAGTCAGCGCGGCCCGCATCGTCGAAGGCGTAGAACTTCAAGCACGCGACGCCCGCCAGGCGTGCCGCGAGGAGCTGGAGCATCGTCATGAGCTCGCGATTGCCGCCGAATGCACCACAGCCCCAGAACCCGGTGCGCACTTCACACGGGGTGCCCGGCCACAGCCGGGCGGACTCGGCAACCGCCGCCGCGAAGCCGGTGACCGCGTTGAACACGATGTTGTCGATCTGCGGTCGGGTGTACTCGCCTCGTCCGCTCGGTGCCGCGATCGCTATCAAGTTGCTGGTCGGTGCGGGCCGATGCACGTGCACGGCTTCACGGATCGTCTTTGCATCGCTGACGCCGAAGCGGTTGCCGTAGAGCCCGTACGGTCGGCCCGCGACCAGATCCGGCTTCGTCACGAGCGTGATGCGACGCTCGACACCCGAGATCAAGATCGGGGTCGGTCGGCCGTCGACTTGCGTCCTCGCGACGAGCTTCTCTGCGCGCATCGCTTCTCGAATCGATCCGAGAGCCGGATGTTCGCAGCACTGGAGCTCATCTTGCGCGAGCAGGCTCGAGCCATACGCGACGAACAACGTCGGGTCTGCGAAGTTGACGTGCCACACGCCCGCGGTGTCGCCCGCGTAGTCGTAGTAACCGGCCAACGCGACCACGTCGATGGCCGCGAGCTGCTCGGCGCCCGACTCGCAATCCCAGCGCGTGACGGTGATCGTACCTTCCGGCTCAGGTCCAGCCATCGCGAGCGAGTGGACGAGCTGTTTGTTCTTGTCTTCGAGGATCGGCGGGTGCGCCCGCATCAGGTCCGCCGCCCCATACTCACGCCTTAGCAAGCAGTTCATGCTCGCCATGTTAGTGTCACTTTTACAATATGACAACGATAAACAGGTTCGCGTCGAAGCAGCTAGCGCAACGCCGAGATCGCGAGCCATACCCAGCCCGCGACGAAGAGCAGGCCGCCGAGCGGCGTGATGGCGCCGAGCATCTTCACGTCGCTGAGCGCGAGCGCGTACAGGCTGCCTGAAAACAGCACAATGCCACCGGTGAACAGCCAGCCCGAGAGGCGCGCGCCTGCCAGGCCACCTGCGAGCGCCGCACACAGTACGATCGCGAGCGCGTGATACATCTGATACCGCGCGGCGGTCTCGAACACCGCGAGCGCCTTCTCGCTCAACCGATCCTTGAGCGCATGCGCACCGAATGCACCCGCGGCGACGGCGATCGCGCCATTGATCGCCCCAGCAGCCAATAGCTGTGGATTCATGTTGCACCTTGTAGCGCGACTGCGTACTTCACGCCCGCGCCATCCATCGCCGTCTTGATCCGCTCCATTGTCTCCGCCGTCATGGCGGCATACGCGTCGCAGGTTGTCCATGGCCGCACTTGCAGCTTCACGAGCGCGTCGGTGATCTCGAAGATCTCGATCTTCGGCTCGGGTGCGTCGGGCACGCTGGTCAACACCGCCGCGAGCAACGCGCGAATCTGCGCGAGGTCGGCTTTTTGATCGACGCTGACGATCAGATCGAGCCGACGCCGGCCGAGCACGGTGAGGTTCTCGATCGGCGCGGCGATGATCTGGCCGTTCGGAATCGTGATCTCGCGGTTATCAGCCGTGATCATCACGGTGTTGAACACCTTGATCGCTTCGACGTGACCCGTGTACTTGCCGATGATCACGAGATCCGAAACTTTGTAAGGGCGCAGCAAGATCAGCATCACGCCGGCCGCGAAGTTCGAAAGCGAGCCTTGCAGCGCGAGGCCGACCGCCAAGCCCGCAGCACCGAGCACCGCGACCACGGCGGTGGTCTTGATCCCGACCGTGTCGAGCGACGCGATGATCACCACCACGAACAACACCGCGTACGCGACGTCGCCGAGGAACTTGCGCAGCGAGATGTCCATCTTGCTGCGTTCCATCACGCGATCGAGCGCGCGCAGGACGGCTCGAGTCAGCAAGCGGCCGACCAAGATGATGGTGACGGCGAACAGGATCTTGGTCCCGATCGGGAGCAAGTACACGTCGGCCCAGTGGACGACGTCGTCGAGCGTGATGGTCATCGCGGCTCAGCGATCCCACGGAGGAGGACTGAGCGCCTTCGCGAGATGATCGAGGAACAGCGTGAGCCGCGGCGGTAGGTTGTGGCGGGCCGGATAGACCGCGTGGACCTCGGTCTGCTTCGTGCTCCACTTGGGTAGCACGCGCACGAGCTGGCCTGCGGTCAGATAATCGGAGACCATGAACTCGGAGAGCAGCGCGACGCCTCCGCCGGCGAGCGCGACATCGCGAACCGCGCCGTAGTTGTTGCTCGCGAACCGCGCCGGGCGGCCGAACTCGTGGGTCTGATCGCCGTTGAACAGCGTCCACGCCTGGGTCGCCGTGGTCGGTGTGAACAGGACGTGCTCGGCCGCATCGAGATCGTCGATCGACCTCATCGGCGTCTTTGCGAGGTACGCGGGCGAGGCCGCCAACACCAGCGACAGCGAGCACAGCTTGCGCGCGATCAGCGTCGATTCCGGCATCGGTCCGAACCGCACCGCGACATCGAAGCCATCCTCGATCAGATCGACGACTTCATCGGAGCTCGCGAGCTCGATGTTGATATCGGGATAGCGCGCGAGGAAGGCCGCGACGATATCGCCGAGCCAGCGCGTCGAGAAATCGACGGGCGCGGTGATCCGCAGGCGGCCGCGTGGCGTCGCTTGCATGTCGGTGACGAGCTGCTCCGCCGCGATGACATCGTGGACGATCCGCGAGCAGCGCTCGTAGTACATCTCACCGATATCCGTGAGAGCGAGCTTGCGCGTCGTCCGCTGGACGAGCCGCACGCCGAGCCGTTCCTCGAGCTGCGCGAGCTTGCGACTCACCGTCGATTTCGGCAAACCCAATGCATCCGCCGCACCCGTAAAGCTCTTGGTTTCGGCGACCTTCGTGAAGACAACGATGTCGTTGAGGTCCATGACCGCTATGCTCGCTAGGTGTCGCGATACCACGAGCTGGCTACGAAGGTCGACGGGTTCTTCGCAAGAGTGGAAGGCCGACACGGCAACGATATGCAGTGCGCATCGGGTTGCTCGGATTGCTGTCACGTGCGTCTCTCGGTGACCCATGCCGAGGCCGATCAGATCCGGACACTGCTCTCAGCTCTGCCAGCGGCGAGCCGCGAGGCGGTCGGCACGGGCCCCACGGATCGCTGTGCCGCGCTCTCGTCGGAAGGCCGCTGTCAAATCTACGAGGCGCGGCCCTTCGTGTGTCGCACGCACGGCGCGCCGATCCGGATGACCCAGAATTCCTTGCCGGTGATCGAGTCCTGCTTTCGCAACTTCGTCACGGTGGTGCCCGACCCCGACTGCGTGCTCGATCAAACAACGCTGTCAGCGCTGACCTTGGCGATCGATCGCTCCGAGGGTGGTGATGGTTCGCGGATCGACCTCGCAGAGCTGATCGCGAGCTGCTAAGGTCCGTCGCCATGTCGTACGTCGACCTCGATCATCCGCGATTCACGAAGGCCGAGCTCGACGTGTTCACGCGCCGTGTTGTCGCTGATTGCATGACGCACTCGTGTGCGATCCACGAGACCGGCACGGTTCGGCTCGATGCCTGCTGCCAGTACGGTTGCGATGTCGATCTGTTCGAGAAGGACGCGATCCTCGCGAACGCCGACAAGATCCGCTCGGTGCTCGCGACCGAGGTCCAGCACCTGCCGTGGTTCGACGAGAGCGAGCCCGAGCACGATCCAGACGTGCCCTCGGGAACCGTCGTTCGCACCGCGGTCCACACCAAGGGCTGCTTGTTCCTCTCGCATGACAAGCGCGGCTGCGGCATCCATCGCGCGTCGATCGAACAGGGCTGGGATTTTCATGGCATCAAGCCGTCGATTTGCCGCCTGTTCCCGCTCTCGTACGGCGAGGGCATGATCCTCGTCAGCGACGACTATCAGGACTACTCGTGCGCCTATCGGGCCGACGCGCCGACGCTGTATCGCGTAGCGCGAGACACGATCGGTGCGCTGTTCGGCGCAGACCTCGTCGCGGCGATGGATGCCGCCGAAGCGAAGGTCAACGCGCGCAAGCTCTCGATCGTCTCGACTTGACCTACGGTTTCGCGAGCTCCGCGACCTTCTTCGCGTAGCCCTTGAGCTCGGGCGTCGGATCGGCCGCGGATCGAATGCGCACGATCGAGCCCGGTGCCTCGACCACGCCAGCCGCCATCGTCCAGCCCGGCGGGACCTGCGGATCGCTCCAGTAGTACAGCCAGCGCGCATCGCGCGGCGCGAGGTTCACGCACCCGTGACTGCGCTGCCTGCCGAACTGATCGTGCCAGTAGGCGGTGTGGAGCGCGAGACCCTTCTCGGGGCTGAAAAACTGCGTCCATGGCACCGTCGCGACGGAGTATGGATCTTCGCCGTTGAGGCCTTTCATGTCGGCTTCGGATTCCTTGAGCCACATCCGATAGACCCCGGTCTCCGTCGGAGTCTCCTTGCCACCGGAGCTGACCATCGTCGCGTACACCGCTTGATCACCTTCGAACGCGACGAGGATCTGCGCGTCGAGATCCACATCGATCCAGCGCTCTTTTTTACCGAGCGATGGCGGCAACGCCGTCGGGGTGAACACCCGCACGTCGGCGGCGGCCATCCACTCCGCTGGCGAGATCCGGTACGCGAGGGGGTTGCCCTTCGGATCCGCGAACGTCTCGAGCACCGGCACGAGCGTGCGCGCCGAGAGCTGGCGAATCACGCCCGAGCCGTTTGCTTTCGCCGTCGTCCACGCCTGCACCATGCCGCTGCGCGGATATACGAACGCGATCGGCACCGCGATGCCGGTGTCATCACCGAGGCGATCGCCGATGAACTTCGAGGGCTGGTGCTTCGAGATCGCGGACGCGAGCACGTACTGGTTATCCTTTTGCGCGATCTTCCAGTAGGCCTTGCCGCTGACGACCAGCTCTTCGTACTGGCGCACATTGAGCGAGCCGACGATCGGGGCATCCTCGATCATGTGCGGGACCTTGGGCCGTGCGACCACCGGCTCTTCCTCGGTCTCACTCGGCTCCGTGACCGGACCCTTCTTCTTGTCAGGCTTCTGCTTTTTGTCGGGCTTCTTGTTCTTCTCGGGCTTCTCGAGCGAGTACGTCACCGAGCCCGGCGCGGTGACCTTGCCGTAGATGCCCGGCACGATCTCGCCGCGATCGAGCTGCGGCACTTCCTGGCCGAATGGCGCCTTGGTCGAGGCCTTGACGAAATCGCCGCAGATCCAGCCGCGCGGTTGGATCTGGACCCACGGCTTGTCGCAACCCTTGCCCTTCTGGGTCTGGTTCCAGCCGACGCGGGTATCGATCGCGACCGTCCCGATCCGCTTCGCATCGTCCGCAGGCTCGAGCCGGACCCCGACCGTGCGCACGAGCTCGAGCGCATGTGTGCCCTCGGGAAACGCCGGCGGCGCGACCGGGATGGCGACCTGCGGCGGCACCGATTCGGGTGACATCGGGCCAGGCGCCCCCGAGCCAAGCGACGGTGGTGCATCTTTTTGGCTGCAGCCGATCGCGAACAGCGCGATCAAAACCCCCATGCGCACGCCGAACGAATAGCACGCCCCTGTCGCAGCGGCAGACAGAAACTCCAGCTCGCGGAAGAGCCCGTGCTAGGTTCGCGACCGGATGCGGCTCGGCGAGATGCTGCTGCGCGACGGTCGGTTGACCGAAGTCCAGCTCAAGCAGGCACTGGCAGCGCAAGCGAGAGATGGCGCGCGCCTCGGCACCGTGCTGTTCGAGCACGACCTCGTCGATCTCGAAGCGTTGACCGTTTACCTCGGGCTCGAGCTCGGGATCCCGATCGCGACCGGTGCGATGCTCGAACGGCAGGGGTGAGCGGCCGTACGGTTGCTCACCCCTGCGCAGGCATTCAAGTACAAGGTCGTACCGCTGGTCGTCCAGGACCGGCAGTTGATCGCGGCGGTCGAGGATCCCCACGACTTCGCCACGCTCGAAGCCCTCACCCACCAGACCGGCTACCGGGTACTGCCACGCGTCGCGCCCGAGGTCCGGATCTACTACTACATCGAGCGCTACTACGGCGTGGCGCGCCCGACCCGGTTCGTGAAGTTCGGCGAGACCCCGCGCGGCGACGAGACCGCCACGGATCCTGCCCTGCCCGCACCGCCGCTGCCCGGTCTGCCGCCGGTGCCGGCCGCGCTCGTCTCCGCACCGGGTCCCAAGCCGCGGTTGCGCAGCACGAAGATGGCGCAGATGTTCGACGACTCCGAGTCGCTCGAGCTCGATGCCGAGGACCTGCTCGAGACTCTCGACGCCGACGATGCCGCACCGGCCGAACGCGCGACCTCCGTGCGCGCTGCGACCCACACGCCGGTCGCGCTCGAGGCAACGGTTGCGGGTCCCGATCCGCTCCCACTCGCCGCAGACGATGCCCTCGCCGCACTCGCGACGGTCTCCGATCGCGACGCGATGATCGAAGCGCTGCTCGGCTATGCGCGGACCGCGTTCAAGGGCGCGGTCCTGTTCACCGTCCGCGATCAGATGGCGTTCGGCTGGAAGGCGGTCGGCGAGCTGCCCGGGCGCGCCTACGTCGAGCATCTGCTGATCCCGCTCGAGGCGCCTTCGATCGTCCAGGCGGCGATCGCGTCGGAGTTCGGCGTGTTCCACGGCGAGATCGCACCGTCGACGGTGAATACGTATCTCTACAAGACGCTCGGCATCGACGAGCCGAAGTACGCGACCGCCGGCGTGATCATGATCGGCAGGCGCGTGGTGAACGTGCTCTACGGTCATGGCGGCGAGCTCACCTCGGATCAGATCGAAGAGCTACGCCAGGTCTGCTCGGTGACCGCCGAGGCGTACGCGCGCCTGATCGCGGTCCGCAAGCGAAGTAACTCCGCGTAGTGGCCCAGGTGGCCCAGGTGGCCCAGGTGGCCTTACAGATGGATCGATTTCTGGGTCGAGCCGGGAGCGTGACAGCTGGCCGAATTGCAGTTACCGCCGCCTGTGACGAGGCTGCTCGACATCATCTGGATCGTCGGGCACAGCGTCGCATTGGTGTTCGTGACGACCGTGTTGCTCGGCGCGGAGGCCAGGCCCTCTTCGATAAAGAAGTTGCCGTCGACATTGGAGAGCATCCGGAGGGTCTTGCCGCCCGAATACACGATGATTGTCGCGGCCGGCATGACGGTCACCAGGTCCGTCGCGGACTTGTAGACCGTGCCCGCGTACGCGTAAGCCGGGCCCCCGGGAGCCATCGCGCTGTTGTGACAGCCCGACGCGCTCATGCAGCCCATACCGGCGTTCGACGTACCGCCCGTCGCGTGGACGTGACCTCCGCCCGGCGTGAGCCCTGCGCTGCCGCAGTTCGAGCCGGAGCCCGCGTCGTCGCCACCACCGCCATCGCCGCCGGTCGCGTGCTGGAGCACGGTGCCGACATCGCAAGCCGCGACCAACAAGGTAAAGAGGACGACGATTCGACTCATAAAACCCCGGGAAATCATCAGGTGTACGAACGACTGATGCAAGGCGGATGACCAAGATGCGCAGGCTTCGCGCAGATCGCGAAACTCGGGCGATTACATATACCTACAAAGAGCCTTGCGGTCCCGTATGCGGCTTGAGGGAGACTCGACCCCCCACGTCGAGAACGCGTGTCCTCACAGCTCGGCTTGGCCATACCAACGAGGTTGCCGCTCGCCCGGCTTTCATCGCCCGATCTTCGCTCAGGTGAGGGTCGCGAGCTCGGCGAGTAGCAGCGCGTTTTCCCGAGCGGTGCCGACCGTGATTCGCAGGCAACCTGCGAGCGGTCCGCCGGCAGGGCTATCGAAGTTGCGGACCACGACCCCGCGGTCCGCGAGCCCCTGCCAGATCGTCGCAGCGCGCCCGGCGCCGAACCGTACGAGGACGAGGTTCGCCGCGCTCGCGAACACCTCGGTGCCCGGCAGGGCCGCGAGGCCGGCCGCGAGCTTCGGCCGCTCGGCTACGACCTCCGCCGCGCTCGCGAGGGACCATGGCGCGGCTTCGCGCACCGCGAACGCAGCTGCGGCTTGATCGAGCGAGCTCAGGTTGTAGGGCGGGCGAACTTTCTCGAGTACGTCGCAGATCGCGGGCGCGCTGATCGTGAAGCCGACGCGCAGCCCGGCCATGCCGACCTTCGAGAGCGTGCGCATGATGACGAGGTTCGGATGCTCCGCGAGGTGCGGCAGCGCGGTCTTGGCGCTGTACGCGACGTACGCTTCGTCGGCGACGATCACCGTATCGCGGTGACGCGCGGCGAGCTCGAACGCGAAGCCTATCCGCCACAGCGTCCCGGTCGGATTGTTCGGCAGCGCGAGGATTACCACGCTCGGCTTGTGCTCGGTGATCGCGCGCGCGACCGCGGCCTCGTCGAGCTCGAACTTGCGGTCGAGCGGCACCTCGATCGCGGGGATGCCGCGCGCGAGCGCCGCGAGCTTGTAATAGACGAACGTCGGGACCGGATAGAGGATGGGACCCGCGAACCCGGCACACAGCATCGCGATCAGCTCGTCGGATCCATTGCCGAACACGAGCTGATCACCGGAGACGCCGTGCTGCGCGGCGACGAGATCGCGCAGCACCTTCGCGCGCGGATCGGGATAGCGCTCCAGTGGGATCTCGGCCAGCGCAGCGCCCAGCGCCGTGCGGAGCTCGGTCGGCCACGCGTGAGGAAGCTCGTTCGCATCGAGCTTCGCGCGGATCTGCGGCGGCTGCGGCACGTGGTACGCGGACGAGCCACGCAAGGCGTGAGGCACACGCTCGAGGAGTGGCCCGAGGCTCACGACTGCTTCCGGATCAGCGCGGACCGACCGTGAGCATCGAGGCCCTCGATAGCAGCGAGCGTACCGATCGCGTCGGCATGCGCCTTCGCGGCCGCTTCGCTGTACTCGATCAGCGACGTGCGCTTGCGGAAATCGTGGACACCCAGCGGCGACGCGTAGCGCGCGGCACCACCGGTGGGCAGCACGTGATTGCCACCAGCGAGGTAATCACCCGCAGCCTCGGACGACCACGCGCCGATGAAGATCGCACCTGCGGTCGTGCACCGCGATGCGACCTCTCGCGCGTCGGCGAGCTGGAGCTCGAGATGCTCGGGTGCCCACGCATTCGCGAAGGCGATCGCGGCATCGATCGAAGCGACGATCACCGCCGCACCGTGATGCGTGATCGCGTGCTCCGCGATCGCTCTGCGCGGCAGATCCGCGAGCTGGCGCACGAGCTCGGCATCGACCGCGGTCGCGAGCTCCGTGCTGGTCGTGACCAGCACCGCGCGCGCGGACCGGTCATGCTCCGCCTGCGCGAGCAGATCCGCGGCGAGCCACGCCGGCTTCGCGGATGCATCGGCGATGATCAGCACCTCCGACGGGCCAGCAATCGAATCGATATCGACCTCGCCGTAGACTTGGCGCTTCGCCGACGCGACCCACGCATTGCCCGGACCGACGATCTTGTCGACGCGCGGTACACTCGCCGTGCCGTAGGCGAGTGCGCCGATCGCCTGGGCACCGCCGAGCTCGAACACGCGATCGACCCCGGCGAGCGTCGCCGCGAGCATCGCCTCGGCAGAGGCACCGGGTGTCACCATTACGACCTCGCGCACACCCGCGACCTTTGCCGGGATCGCGGTCATCAGCACGCTCGAGGGATAGAGCGCGGTGCCGCCGGGCACGTAGAGCCCGGCACGCGCGAGTGGCGTGACGCGCAGCTCGAGGCGCACACCGTCGAGCTCGAGATCGAGATCCGGTTCGATCTGGCGCTCGTGAAATGCGCGGATGCGTTTGGCCGCGAGCTCGAGCGCGGCGCGCACGGGCGACGCGACCTTCGCGGCGAGGGCGTCCCAGCGTGCGCGGTCGACCTCGTACGGTGGCTCGCGCTTGTCGAACCTGCGGGTGTACTCCGCGACGGCCTCGTCACCCCGGGTCCGCACGGCGGCGAGGATCTCCGCGACCGCATCGTCGACGCCGTCTTCGAAGCGAGTGGTGCGCTCGAGCATCGCCGTCGCTTCCGGCGAACCTGCGCGAACGTGACGAAGCATCATTCGTCGTCGTCCTTCGATTTTTTGGGCGGAATCTTCGTCTTCTTCGGATCGTATTTGTCCATGTCCGGTTTCGGATTGGACTCGTCGTATTTCTCCTTGTCATGCTTCTTCGGCGCCGAATCCGGGCCCGCCGGTAACGGGCCTTCGAGCGCGCCGCCCGGGATCGTCGAGGGGTAGCGTTCGGCGTAACTACCGACGACCTCTTTCGGTACGTTTTCGCGATTGCGACCACCGACCTTGACGACGTGCTTCTTCGCCGCCCACAGCACCCACGACTCGCCGTGGCCATTGATCGTGAGAGTCCGGGCGCCGCCGATCTTGTCTTCTTCGACCTGATAGCCCTGCTCTGCCGCGAGGCGGCGGGCCAGCTTCACGGTCTCGCGCAGCACGCCATCGTCTTTTTCGTAGCGAGTAACAAAGACGTTAACGACATCCTTGTCCTCGATCTTGCCCCTCTTCTCGGCAGCGTCGGCGATGTAGCTCGCCGTGAATGCCTCGGCCTTGTTGCTCTCGACCCAGACCTCGACGTCGAGGACCGGCTGGAACCGCCGGAAATGCCACGCGCCGAGGTCTGCCTCGACGACGCCCCGAGCCGGCGCAGGCGGGTGACCGCCGCAACCCCCGACGAGCGTGCCCACGAGCGTGATCACTACGGCAATTCCGAGCCAGATCCGGTTCACGGCCACAGGTTTATCGTAGCGCGTTCCATCGTTGACAGCGGCGGGTCATCGCTGAATAGTCCCGCCACATCTATGGCCAGCTATCTGTTCTCCTCCGAATCCGTCACCGAGGGTCACCCCGACAAATTGTGTGACGCCGTCTCCGACAGCGTCCTCGACGCGTGCCTCGCGGCGGACCCGTACAGCCGCGTCGCGTGCGAGACCGTTGCGAAGACCGGATTCGTCCTGGTGGCTGGCGAGATCACCACGAAGGCGCATCTTGACTATCAGAAGATCGTGCGTAACGCGGTTCGCGAGATCGGCTTCACGAGCTCCGACATGGGCTTCGATGCGACGACGTGCGCGGTCATGACGGCTGTCGAGCACCAGTCGCCCGACATCGCCCAGGGCGTCGATCGCGGCGACCCGGCCAAGCAGGGCGCCGGCGATCAAGGCCTGATGTTCGGCTACGCGTGCGACGAGACCAAAGAACTGATGCCGCTGCCGATCCAGATGGCGCACCAGCTCGCGTTCAAGCTCGCGCAGGTCCGTAAGAATGAGACCAAGGGCGTCACCTGGCTCCGTCCCGACGGCAAGACCCAGGTCTCGATTCGCTATGAAAATGGCGAGCCGACCGGCGTCGAGGCGATCGTTGTCTCGACCCAGCACGACGACAACGTCAAGACCAAGGTCATCGAAGAGATGATCCGCGAGCTTGTCATCAAGCCGATCGTGCCGGCAAAGCTGATGACCAACAAGACGAAGATCCACGTCAACCCGACCGGTCGCTTCGTCATCGGTGGCCCGCAAGGCGATTGTGGTCTCACCGGCCGCAAGATCATCGTCGACACGTACGGCGGGTACGCGCGTCACGGTGGCGGCGCCTTCTCGGGTAAGGATCCGAGCAAGGTCGATCGTTCGGCCGCATACTACGCGCGCTACATCGCGAAGCATGTTGTCGCGTCGGGTCTCGCGCGCCGCTGCGAAGTGCAGTTCGCGTACGCGATCGGAGTTGCCGAGCCCGTGTCGATGCTCGTCGATACGTTTGGCACGGGCATCGTCTCGGACGAGAAGCTGACGAAGGCGGTCCTTGCCACGTTCGATGCTCGCCCGGGCATGCTGATCCAGGAGCTCGATCTGCGTCGTCCGATCTTCAGGAAGACAGCGGCGTACGGTCACTTCGGTCGCGAAGAGCCGGAGTTCACGTGGGAGAAGACCCCGCGGATCGCCGAGCTCAAGGAGCACGCCGGTATGTCGACGGCTGCCAAGACCAACGGCGCCAAGACCAACGGTGTGGCGGTCAAGACCAACGGTTCGACGATGAAGACCAATGGCAAGACGAACGGTAAGGCCACGCCGGTGGTTGCTGCGCCGGTCAAGAAGGCGGGCAAGGGCTCGCAAGCTCGCGCGTAAGCTTCGTTTCAGATCGTGAGCAACGCCACGCAAACCGCGTGGCGTTTTCGCGTTTCGGCCAGGGTGCCTCGCCGGCATCCGTCGACGCTCACGCTCTTCACTTACGCTTACGCCTCGACCGTGAGAACGTTTGGCCACGGTCTTGGCGGCGAACTTCTGGATAGCAGCCGCACTCGCCGCTGCGACGAGTGCAGCGTCCGCGGCACCGCGCGGGGAGATGATCTTTGCCGATGGTCATCGCGTTCCATCGCGCGTGCTGAGCGGTGATGCAGGCAAGGTTGGAGATGGCTGGCGACGCACGATCGATCGCGAGACCGGGGTCGTTGCGACGATGGTCGGCTCGCACGTTGATGCCCCCGGTAGCTCGAGCGATCCCGCGATTGCCGAGCGAGCCGCCAAGCGATTTCTCGCCGGGCACCTCGCGGAGCTCGCACCGGGAGTCGGGGTGAACGACTTCGTCGTTGTCGCGAATGTCGTCGACGAACATGCGATTCGCAGCGTCGGGTTCGAGCAGCGGTGGCGAGGGTTGCGCGTGGTCGGCGGGCAGCTCGGGATCGTGTTCGCGCACGATCGCTTGTTCGCGATCACGTCGCAGGCCAAGCCGCACGTCGTGGCGGTGATGCCGAGGAGCGCGCCGCGCGGCGCGCGTGTCGTGCTCGCCGCGAACGGTGGGTTTGTCGTCGTCGATCGCTCGCGCGAAGGCGAGTGGGAGATCTATCGGGACGAGCGCGGCGAGGTCGCGCGGCAATCAACGCTGCGTGAGGCGAGCGGCACGCTCGAGTACAACGCGGGGGTCCGCTATGCCTCGGGAGCACGCAGCGATACGCCCGTGCGGACCGCGAACATCACGGTCGATGGCACGCCGACGACCACCTCGACGACCGGCATGTTCAGCTGGCCGGGCTCGGCGGCGGTGACCGTCGCGCCGAGCTGTACGGGGAACGAGGTCACGGTCTCGAACACCGCGGGTGCAGCCGCGACCACGACCCTGAGCGTGCAGCCCGGCGGCGCAGCGATCTGGAACGTCGCGAACAGCGAGCTCGATGACGCGCAGGTCTCGACCTATGTCTACGGTACGATCGTCGCCGAGCGCGCCAAGCGAATCGATGCCGCGGCCGCAACGTGGCTCGATCCCTTCGTGTTCTACGTCAACGAAGCGAATCCGTGTAACGCCTACTCCGATGGCAACTCGGTGCACCTCGCGCACAGCGTGACCGGGTGCGAGAACACCGGGCGCGTCGCCGATATCGTGTTTCACGAGTTCGGTCACGCCCTGCATTTCCATGAAGTGATCCCGGGCGTCGGCGCCTTCCAGGCCCAGCTCTCCGAGGGGCTCGCGGACTTCAACGCGGCGAACATCACCGAGGATTCGGGCATCGGCCGCGGGCTCGACTTCACCGATGCCGCCGCACGCGACATCGATCCGGTCGGGAGCGAGCGCGTGTATCCCACGGACCTCGATGTCGACACCCACATCTCCGGCGAGATCGTGAGCGGCGCGCTGTGGGATCTGCGCAAGGCGCTGATCACCGAGCTCGGTCACGATCCTGGGGTCGCGTTGAGCGAGAAGCTGTTCGTCGGGGTGATGCGGCGGGCCTCGGATCTGCCAACGAGCTATGCCGCCGCACTCGTCGCCGACGATGATGACGGCGACCTCGGTAACGGCACGCCTCATCGCTGCGAGATCCAGCGCGCTTTCGGACTTCATGGCCTCGCGGACGACTTCAGCGACGTCCATCTCGGTTCGCCGACCCTGGTCGATTCGTCGTTCACCGTGCCGGTCACACCGGGCACCGCGTCGGGATGTCCGCCGCGCCAGGTCGCGCGCATGCACTTGCTCTGGAAGATCGGGGATAGCGTCATCAATGATCTCGAGCTCGCGGCGACGAGTGATGGCAGCGCGTGGAGCGCCGCGATCCCGTCACAGACCGAAGGCTCGGTCGTGCAGTACTCCGTCGACGTCACGCTCGATGATGGCACCAACGTTCCGCTGCCGAACAACCCTGCCGATCCGATGTACCAGGCGTTCGTCGGCACGCCGACGCCGATCTACTGCACGACGCTCGACAGCGATCCGCATTGGACCAAGTCTGGCGATCTCACGAACCCGTGGCAGTACTCGATGCCGAGCCAGTTTGGCTACGAATCCGGTGATCCGGTCGCGCCGCACACGGGCTTTTATGCCGAAGGCACGAACCTGTTCAATACGGGGGTCTACGCGCCCGGCGAATCCGCCGGCATCACCACGCCGATGATCGATACGAGTGCATACCAGCTGATCCACTTGCAGTACTGGCGCTGGCTCACGGTCCAGGACAGCACGCACGATCGAGCGCGGATCCTCGGAAGCACCGACACGCTGTGGGAGAACTCGGCGTCGATCGATCACGTCGATAAGGAGTGGCGCTTCCACGATATCGATCTGACCTCGCACCTCGACCAGGGCCAGATCGCGGTGACATGGCAGCTCGATACCGATGGCACCATCGAGCTCGGCGGCTGGAATCTCGACGATATCTGCGTGGTCGGCCTCACGAAGCTGCCGAAGTGCGGCGACGATTTCGTCGACTACGACGAGCAGTGCGACGATGGCAACACGACGAGTGGCGATGGTTGCTCGAGCACTTGCGTCGACGAGATCACCGCGGGCGGTGGCGCCTGCTCGGCCACCGGCGGTCCGGGCGGTCTCGCCCCGGCGAGCGTCGTGCTGTACGGCTTGTGCCGGATGCGCCGGCGCCGGCGCCTTGCGGTTCGTCAGCGTACGTAGCGCGACGTGGAACACCGGCTCCGGCACGAGGCCGAAGACCATCACGAATTTATCCCGACTCGTGGCGCGGCTCGGTTACTCCCGGCGTAGCGCCACGCCACATGTCCGCGACGTCAGCGGCTCAGTGACGAACCGTTGCCAGCTCTTGCTCGAGCACGTGACCATCCGGATCATGCTCGGCCCGGATGCCGTAGTACTCGCGCGGACCGCGCGGGTCGTTCGGGATCGTGAGCTTGAGATCGAACGGCTTGGGGCCATCGACCATCTCGATGTGGAACTGGCTGCGGACCCTATCGTGGGTCTCGAGCAAGTCGAACTCGATCTGGTCGCCATCGACGGCAAACTTGAACAGCTCGAACGTTCCCTTGAAGATGGTGCGATCCTGATAGACACCACCTCCCATGCCGGGCACGAATCGGTAGACGTGGAGCTTCTCGCGCTCGGTCTTGGGCATGACATCGATCCAGTTCCGATCGATCAGCAGCTTCTTCGCTAGATCACGGTCGACGGACTTGTCAGCGGTCCTGTGCGAGCACGCGGTCAATGCGATGAGTAATCCTGCGGCGGCGAGCTTCATCGGCAAAGCGTAGCGCGGCCGAGCCCGATCGGGAGCGATAGCCGCTCTAAACCGCGAGGATCCGTAACGCCCCAGCGGCGCTGCGGGCAATCTGCTTCTTGCGCGCGGCCGGCGTGCCACCAACCGCACATACGAGGAGCTCGCTGCCGTCGATGCGAACCTTCGTCATCTCGACGTTCCACTGCTTGTTGTCGCCGAGCAGCGTGCCGTCGAAGGACGAGATTCGGGGGCCGACAAGCACGATGCGAGCTGCGACTTCATCGCACGCGTACGCGTCGCCCGACGAGGCGATTGGCAAGCCATCGCTATCGGCGATGACCATCGCTTCCATCGAGCCCTCCTGGCAGCAGCGCTCGAGCTGGTACTTGAGGGCGAGCGTGGCGGTATGGGCTCGGTGAATTCGACGTTCCTGGCGCATGAATCTAATGGTCCGGCACGCGGGGCCGGTGGGCAAA
>Ga0209724_1000299_pt1 | contig 50201 bp, 45 predicted proteins | sample grotaG_FD_184143 | JGI IMG/M metagenome (GOLD analysis project Ga0209724, IMG submission 184143) | Glacier valley bacterial and archeal communities from Borup Fiord, Nunavut, Canada, to study Microbial Dark Matter (Phase II) -... | ecosystem: Environmental > Aquatic > Freshwater > Ice > Glacier ... | reverse complement strand
CCGAAGATCGATTGTTCAACGGCGCGGCGGGTGATGTGTCGATCAACGAAAACCTGATCATCGATCGCTTTTATCGCAGGCCCTTCACGCGCGGCGGCTTGCTGCAACCGGCGCAGATTGCCGAGAACGGGCGCGCGTTGATCCGGCGTTTCGGGATTGTTGCGCAAAGTGGCGCATTGCCGGTGCGATCGCTGTCAGGTGGCAACATTCAAAAAGTGATCGTGGCGCGTGAATTTTCGTCCGATCCGCGTTTGTTGATCGCTGCACAGCCTACGCGCGGCGTCGACGTTGGCGCGATCGAGTTCATTCATCAGCAGTTGGTCGATCAACGCACACGCGGGCTGGCAATCCTGTTGATCTCTGCCGAATTGCAGGAAGTGCTGAAACTTTCCGATCGGCTGTTGGTCATGTACAATGGTCAGCTTGTTGCCGTGTTCGATGATGTGGCGGCACTGCAAGAAGAGGAAGTGGGTTTGTACATGCTCGGTGCAAAGCGGCAAACGCCTGAACAACTCGCAGCGGCGCTACAAACACTTTATTTATGAGGACTAATCATGCTTGATCCAACGGATGATTTTCAAGTGCAAAATTTGCTTGATTGGCGTTCAATCATTGAACATCTTTTTCCTATAAGCGTTCCGATGCATTGCATATGGGAAGGTCGAGAAAGTATTGTAAGCATTCTCAATGAGGTTAGTCATGCTGCTGTTCAAAATGACATGCACTTGCCGGATAGTGGTGGTTTTATGCTTACAGGTGCAAAAATAGCAAATGAGGATGCATGTATTGAATTACAGTGGGAGCATCGTCCTCCCTTTATAGTCAAATCTAAACGACTAATTTTTCAATCATTCGGAAATGACTACAACTGGGCGTATTTTTTACTTGAAACCAATGAGCTAGATGTGAAATATGGGGTTGTCAACAATAACCTCAAAGAACTATTGAGAGAAATCGAACCAGGGCATTACATTAATTATCGCGAACAAGACGACTTTGATTATGAGGATAGAGATGATGAAGAAACTTCTTTGCTACTCAATTCGCGCTTATTGTGTAGGTATTTAAGTGGGTCTTTCATGTTAGTGCCTAAAGCAACCCCCTACCATCAAGTGCCTCATAATCGTAGTGGCATACACAATACAATGGACAAAGACGCATTTAAGACTTGGATAGAAACCATTATTAACATGCAATGAGAAAGAAAATCATTAGACAATTCAGAATATGCTATAGCGAATTGATCGTTTCCATTGTTTAACCGCTATATGACTAAAATCGTTGGCGGGATTGTTTTCATGCTCACGTTGGCGTTCGGCCTCACTGCGCTGATCAGCCATGCGCCTGACCTGAGCGCACTGCTGGCACAGCCCACGTTCGGCGGGATATTTGCCGTCAACTTGCTGGTGAGCGGGTCGCTGCTGCTGTTCGTCATTGAAAATGGTTGGGCGACCCTGCGTATTTTTCTGACGGTGGTGCTCGCGCTCGCCATTGGCTTCGTGATCATGCTGCTGATCAGCAAAGACCCGCTGAATGCCTATCGTGCGCTGTTGACCGGCCCGCTGACGCGCGTCAATCGTTGGGGCAACTGGATCGAAGATGCCTTATCGCTCACCTTCGTAGGTTTGGCGATCGCGATCGTGTTTCGGGCGGGATTGTTCAGCCTGGGCGCCGAAGGCCAAATTTATCTGGGAGCGTTGGCGGCGGCCTTGATCGCGCTGAACGTTCACGGCCTGCCCGTCGCGCTGATGCTACCACTATCGATCGCGGCGGCCTGTACGGTGGCTTTTTTGTGGGGCTTGATCCCTGGTGCGCTGCGGGCATATCTGAACGCAAACGAACTCGTCTCAACGCTGATGCTCAACGAAGTGGCCGTCCGCATTTACAGCCTGATCTTGAACGCGATCAAGCCGCCCAATGCGGGCTTCACAGAAACGGTGATCTTTGCCGCTAACGCTGTGTTTCCGCGTTTCATCACGGGCACGCGGCTTAGCACTGCGCTCGGCTTCGGGATCGCGGCAGTGCTGATTACATGGCTGATCGTTCAGCGCACGCCGTTCGGCTATACGATTCGCATGATCGGCGCTAACCCGAATTTCGCGCGTTACGGCGGGATCAACACGCGCCAAACGATCATGCTGACGATGGCGGTCAGCGGCATTGTGGCGGGGTTAGCAGGCGCGTATCTGGCTTTGAGCGTCAATCAGCGCTTGATCCTGGGGCTGTCGAGCGGGCTGGCCTTTGAAGGGATCGTAGTCGCATTGTTGGCGCGTAACAACATTTTGGCAGTGCCTGCAATGGCGCTGCTGTACGCCTATTTGCGGGCGGGCGCGCAGGTGATGCAGCTTGAGGCGAATGTGAGCCTTGAGATCGTGCGCGTGATTCAAGCGATACTCATTTTGCTGGTGACCGCCGACGCGATCGTCAACTTTCTGCAAATACGCCGCAAGCGCAGCCCCGATGTAAGCGATGCGCCGACGGTCACTGATGGTGAGCAAGCGCCGAGTGTGACGCTGTAGGGAGTTACTTCAGGAACAGCTTAATCACCAACGCTTAACCTTTGTCGCTAGAATCGATCGCCTAAACAAGCTACAATGGACTCACTTTATAGCTGAGTTTGATCACCTGAACCTATGCGCTTTTTGATTTTGACTCACCGATTAGCTCGCTTGCCGCTGGCGATGTTGTGCGCGCTTGTCGCGCTTATATTGAGCCTATCGGCGTGCGCGCGTAATGCTGCGCCCGTGATTTATGTCACGGCGACGCCATTCATCGCGGCGCAGGGAGCATCCGTGGCGGGGCTTCCATCAGCAGCGCCCAATGTGTTCGAGCCGACGATCACGCCGCAGCGCGCCACGCCAACGCCCATCACGCCCACGCCAAACCCCACCTGGCCACCGCGCAATACGCCCGCCAGTTACACCGTTGAGACGGGCGATACGCTGGCCGTCGTTGCCGGAATTTATGGGGTCGATGTCAATAATCTGATCAAGCTCAACCCGACGCTGAACACTAGCAGCGTCTTGCAGGTCGGCCAAACGATCAACGTGCCCGAACGCCCCACCCATGTCACGCCCAACATGAAGCTGATCCCGGACAGCGAGCTGGTCAATTCGCCAGCCGTGCGCGGTTTTGATGTCGATCGGTTTGTGCGCTATCAACCCGGCTTTTTGCGCGTGTACTCGGAGCTTGTCGCGGGGCGCACCATGAGCGGTATCGAGATTATTCAGTTTCTGGCGCTCTCGAACAGCATCAACCCGCGCTTATTACTGGCGCTGCTCGAATATCGCGGCGGTTGGATCACTAACCCGGTGCCGTCGGCAGAGTCGATCGATCATCCATTAGGCTATAAAGGCGCGTGCATTGGTCACGCCGAATGCAAGGGTTTATTTCTGCAACTGTCGTGGGCGTCCGATGAACTGAACGCCGCCTATTATGGCTGGAAATATCGTGGCTATACGACGCTGCAATTCACCGATAACTCGCGGCTGGCATTTTCGCCGGAACTCAATCCGGGCAGCATCGCCCTCCAATATTTTCTGAGCCGCACCGCTGATCGCACGGCATGGGCGAACCAGATCAGTTCGGCCAGCACAAGTGGCTTTTTCGCGACATATACAGCGCTCTTTGGCGATCCGTTTCGCTACGCGGTCGAGCCGTTGATCCCGCCGAATCTGGAACAACCCGCGCTGCAATTCCCGTTTGCGCACAACGAGACTTGGTATTACACAGGTGGCCCGCACGGGGGTTGGGATGGCGCGAGTGGTTGGGCAGCGATCGACTTTGCGCCGCCCAAACCGCCTGATGATCTGATCGTCGCGCAAGGATCGTGCTACGTATCGCCCGCGCTGACAATGGCGATGGGCGCTGGATTAGTGGTGCGCAGTGGCGACGGCGCGGTCGTGATCAACCTGGATGGCGTCAACGATGAGCGAATCGGCTGGACGGTGGTGTATCTGCACATCGCGGATAACGAGCGCATCGCGGCTGGAACGTGGGTGAAAGCGGGCACGCCGATTGGTCACCCATCCTGTCAGGGGTTCGACTTGAGCGCGGTCGCCACGCATTTGCATATCGCGCGCCGCTACAATGGCGAATGGATGCCCGCCGATTGTTGGGCATGTGCGCCCGGCGTGCCTGCGCCGCCGTTGATGCTGAGCGGTTGGCGCGTGCGCGGCATTCCTAACCAGATTTATCAGGGCACATTGGAGAATGGCGGCCAGGTACGTCGCGCCGATCAAGGTCGCGATCTGCCCGATAATCAAGTGATATGGTAACGATAACGTGAGATTCAGTATGCAGAAATTGCAAAAATTAACGGTTCACCGCAGCGCATGGGCGGTACTCATCGTGTTGACAGGGTTCGCAGTGTGCGGGTTATACAGCCTGCTGATCGCAGCGCCCGATACGGCCTTGGCCGACACAAATCCAACGCCGCTGCCCATTCACATTGCATCCGCAACGGCTACGCAGCCGCTCGTCAGTTCACCGACGCCTAGCCGAACGGTCGCGCCGATCGGGTCGTCCGTGATCGAGGCGAAAGACAAAACGGTCGGCGCAAACATCCGACAAAGCCCCGACCCTGGATCGGAAAAGCTCGGCACAATCTTCCCCGGCAAGTTCTATCCGGTAGTCGGCAAATTTGGCAATTGGTATCAGATCATCTATGGACAGCCCGACCCTGATTCAAGCGGTTGGGTGTACAAGGACATCGTGAACCTGAGCGGTCCGCCACCTGCGTTGATCCCGACCGCCAGCTCGGTGCCCACTTCCAACGTAGCAACCGGATCGGTCAAGGCGACCGCCGAACATCTAACCTTGACGCCCGGCGGAATCGAGTCGGCAACCGCGCTGCAACTATCGGCAACTGGCGTGATCGCTGTGAACGCGAACGGAACCGCCATCGCGCCTACGTCCGGGCAACCGCTGCCGACGTTCACCTTTCCACCGCCATTGATTGAAGCAACACTTTCACCGCGTATCAATGCTGTTTCTGCACAGGGCAGCATCCCGCCCATCGTGCCGATCATCGGTTTGTCAGCCGTGGGATTACTGGGGCTTCTGATTAGTGGCTTGCGGCGCAGTTGATCCGTTCGCGGGTGTACTAATCAGGGGTGGCAATGTCACGCCCGTATTCGCAATGGGCGCAGCAGCCCGCGTCACTGGATTACGCTGTCGTGTGAGCAGTTCACTGTAGCCGATCACGATGCACAGCAGCGCCGTTGCCACCAATGGCAGCCACCAACCGCGACCGGGCTTGGATGCTTTATGCGGAGTCGTTGATACAGCCGAATCAAGCGCAGCACGGCGGCGCAGCATGACCTGCATCATCTGCAAAAGCACGAACGTCAGGAATGCCGAAATAACGACCAGCGTCAGCCACGGAAAGCTCAAAATATCAGCGGCCTGGCTGCCCAATAGTGGCGAAATAATATGGGGGCTGAGGATTGGCTCGGCTAGATAAAAGCCGCTTTGCATCACTATCGCAGTCCACGCCGATCCGCTGCGCACGACGAGCAGCGCGCCTACCAGTCCAAGGATCATGTAGGCTGGAATGGCAGCTAGCCCGAAGCCCGCCGTGAATAAGCCGAATAGCCCGAACAATATGACGATCAAGCCAACGCTCCGCCAACGACCACGCCCTCCCGCCGTTGCCAGCCCTTGTGCCGCCGCGAACAAGTAGCCGAAAAACAAAAAGCCCTGGCATAGCGGAATGATCACGCCGAACATGATCATCTGCTGATAAAAGTTTGCGTTTGATGACAGCGGAGGCGGTAAATTGCCGAGCAAGCCGCCGAGGGTGTTTGAGATCAACAGCAACATCCAGGTCATCGGCGCAAACACGGTCAGCCCTACCGCAAAGCTGATCAGCAGCATAGCGATGGTTGGCCTGCGCCCCATGATCGCGCCGAGCTGTGAGCCGGTCAACAACACCGCCGCAACTGTGAAACCGCCGAAGACGAAGATGGCGGCGAGCAACCGCAAAAACGCAATGTCGATGCTATATTCCAGTTCCACGATCACGGCGGCACTGACGATCAACACCAGCATATACAGGCGCATAGCACTGCGCAGAGTCGGCAGTGGGCTGGCTTCCGTATATTCGGGCGGCGGCACAAAAATACTTTTAGCTTTCATGAGTTACGCTCCGGCGGCTTGTCTATACGCTGATAGTGATTGATCGCAATTGTCAAGCTGGCAAAAAAAAGGGCGGCTCGTATGTTGAGCCGCCCCATCCTATCGCTGTTTGTCACAGCTAGTGGCAATTGCAGCTGCTGCCCTCAGCGCTGTTTTGATCTTTGGTCTTGAAGGAATTACCGCAGCCGCAGCTCGATACCGCGTTCGGGTTATCGATGCGGAAGCCGCCGCCCATCAAGCTGTCGATGAAGTCGATCGTCGCGCCGCCAACGTACATAGCGCTCGTCGGATCAACCACGAGGCGTACACCGTTGACTTCGAGCAGCGTATCGAATTCTTGCGGGCTGGCTTCAAAGGCCATGCCGTATTGTAAACCGGAACAACCACCACCTGATACGAATACGCGCAGCGCGTGGTTCGGGATGCTGCGGGTTTCGAGAAGCTCTCGGATTTTAGCAGCTGCTATCGGCGTTACCGATAAAACGGGCGTTTCAATATCGAGTTCATCAAGTTCAACGTCTGCCTGAATAAAGTCTACCATCGCTCATCACGCCGTTGAATAACGACGCGCCTCCTTAGTGTGCAACCGAACGAATTATTGACTGTCCATATCTATAACACTGACTACGCCAGATCGTATCACGCTTTGGGAAGCGGGTCAACTCTTTTGCAACATGAGAGCGAGCAAAATTATGCCGAACCTTTTAATTTTGCTCAACTTTTTGGATCGCTAATTGCAAGCATCACACGATTTATCAGGTTGGTTTGTAAAATAAAATCTTGCCGATTGCACAATCGGTTACAATGCAATAACCACTACGCAAAGGGCACAATGATGAAACTAATCAGCAAGCTCAGCATTACTATTCTCGTTATTATACTATCGTGCAGCATTTTGATTGGTCGCGCTCAGACCGTCGATTGTTCCGATGTGGTCAAGCAAGTATTGAAGCTGACGGGTGATAAATGCTCGCAAATCAGCCGTGATCAAGTCTGTTATGGCAACCTTTTAATTGATGCCACTGCTCGCCCCGAAGTCACCAACTTTCAATTTACAAATCCCGGTGACTCGGTCGATGTAGCGGATGTGCAGTCGCTGCGCTTGAGTCAGCTTGACACAGCGACAAACCGTTGGGGCGTCGCTTATTTACACATTCAGGCGAACTTACCCGATACTTCGGCGGGTCAATATGTAACGATGCTGCTGTTCGGCAGCACTGAGCTTCAAGACACATCGCGTACCGTTTCGACGACGCAAACGCCCTACAAAGCGATGCAAGCCATTTACTTTCGATCAGGGTTAGGTGCGCCTGCCTGCCATCAAACGCCGACTAACGGCATGATCATACAAAACGCATCAGGCAACCCAACTGCCAATTTGCTGATCGACGGTGTGCAGGTGACGATCGCCTCGACGGTGCTCTTTGAGATGCCAATCGACTTGGTTTCGCCGGAAGCTTCTAAAACGGCCACCAGTACGCCGCCGCCGACTAATACGCCGCGCGCATTACAGGCTACAACAGTTGCGCCGCATAAGCTGATCATCACTACGATTGAAGGGCGCGTTACCGTAACTGCCAAAGGTCAAACGCGAATCGCCACCACGGGTAATCGGGTGACCGTGCCATTAGATGATATGCTGCAACCTGCCGGGCCACCCGCGCTGCCGATCGTCGTGGATACGACCGCCTTCCACGATCTGCAAGTGCAAACTGGCGTCGATCGCAAGCTGTTGATCCCGACCAATGTTGCAAGCCCAACGCTCACGCGCACAATTACCAGCACTGCGCAAGCCGCCGCCTTTTTGCCATCGCCGTATGTACCCTCGCCCTATTTTTACTATCCGACGAATACAGCAACCCGGCAGCCAACCACTCCGCCACAACCGACCAACCCGCCACCACCACCAGCAACGAGTGTTCCGCCGACGAACCCACCGCCGACGAGCATATTACCCACCAGTACCAGCTTATTCACACTGACACCGTCGCTGACCAACACGCTGGTCAATACACCGCCACCGGGCAGCACGCTCACTTTTACGCCGCTGCCGCCGACCAATACTGCTACCTATACGCTGCCGCCACCGACCAACACATCGACGTTCACGCCTACTCTGCTGCCCCCTACGACTACAAGCGCACCGACTCCAACATCAACGCCAGATACCTGCAATCCTGTCCGCAATACAACCGATAATCTCACGGGTGGGTCATTGCGCTGCGCTATCGCTAATGCACCTTCAGGCGCAACCATTACGTTTCTGCCTTATGTGACAGGTACTATCTCCCTGACTAAAGGTGATTTGCTGATTACGAAAAATGTTACCATCACTGGCCCAGGTGCAAGCACGCTTACAATCGACGGTACGAGCAATACCAACCGCATATTCGAAATACAAGCCGCCGCCACTATCACTGGCTTGACGATCAGCCACGGAAATACATCAGGGATCACGAATGGTGGTGGTATTTACGTCAATGGCGGCACGCTTACATTGATCAATTCCGTGATCAGCAATAATGGAACGTCTGGGTCAACCGTGAACGGCGGTGGTATTTATATCAACAGCCCTGGACTCAATACGTTTAGCAGCACTACGTTTTCAGGCAACACAGCGGTAAGTGGTGGTGGAGTGTACGTGGCTGCTGGCAATGTCACTATCATCGGCGGTGCCATTAATGGGAATACTTCCCTGGGTAGTGCAAGCGTGAACGACGGCGGCGGTGGCCTTTATATGATCAGTCCAGGCACTTTGACAGTGACGAGCGGTACTTTCAGTGGCAATAAAGCGAAAACTGGCGGCGGACTGTATGCAACCGCTGGCACTGTCAATATCAGTGGCAGCGTCTTTGGTGGCAATGTTACCACGTCAAGTACCCTGAATGAGGGCGGCGCTGGACTGAAATTGTATGACGCTTCGTCAAATGCGTTCCCAAATGTCACAGTGCAATCAAGTACCTTTTTGGGCAACAGCAGTGCCAATTATGGGGGCGCTGTATACGCATTGACGGGTACACTTCAAATGACGAACGACACGTTATCGGGTAACTACGCAGCAAATGGCGGCGGCGGTATTTTTAACACGTTTAATGCTGCTACTACGCTGAAATATGTGACTGTTGCGAGTAACACAGCAGGTGGGCTTTCGGCAGGCGTCGAGAATTACACGGGCGGCGGTCCGGCGACGCTCGCGTTTAGTAACACTATTCTCGCTGATAATAAAATCGGCAATACACCGAGCGATTGCGGCGATACGCTCACTTCACATGAATATAACCTGATCCTTGCGCCAACCTGTACAATAAATGGTGGCACTGCACACAATATCACAGCGGCTGACCCAGAACTTGCACCGCTTGACAGCAATACACCGCCGACGCGCCCCTTACAAGCGGGCAGTCCGGCGATCGACGCTATCCCGCTTGCGAATTGTGGCGGCGTGTCCACCGATGAACGCAACAAACCACGACCGCAAGGCAGCGGTTGCGACATCGGCGCGTATGAATATCCGTAAACTGTCAGTCGTGCGCTACTGAATTGAATAAGACGTTAAACGGCTGTGGATAGCGCATCAGCCTAGCACTACAACCGCACATTCACGAAATCAGCCCGATTTCGGCCCTCTTGAGACTTCTGCATCGAGTGAGAAATGGCGTCACGATGCGCTTTCAAAAGCGGCCTCATTCAAAGTGCGGTTGTAGTACCAGGGGTGCTCGCTTTCGCCGACCGCACACTTGCCTGACTGCTTGGCAAAGGCCAATGCTGTCAATATTTCCTGTTTCGCTTGGGCCTCCGCTTAGCTGAAACTTTCCTCGACACCAGCGCTGATAGCGCCCGGTTTTCTACCACGCCCTAAAACCCGCGCCCCACCCAAAAGTGTCGGCGCGTGAACCCATAAAGAGGGAAGGGGATGGGGATGGGGGGAACTGACTTTGCAACAACCCTTGTTTATTGCGGCAGGATTGATTCGGTTGGGCCCGTTTCAGCGGCGCTCAGGTCGCTGCCACGATTTTGGAACATCAAGCCGAAGCCGCGCCGGGTTACAACGTACTCGAATGATGGATCGGCTTCCCCCAACCGTTTCCGCAAGCGACTGACCAGCGCGTCGATCGTTTGATCGGTCACATCCTCATCCGGCCCCCACACGTAAGCGCGAATTTCTTCACGGGTCACAACGCGCCCTTCATTGTGAGTCAACAGCGCCAACAGCATGAACTGGCCGGGACTCAGCGCCGGATCGATCACCTTGCCGTCGATCAACACCTGCGCGGCGTCTTCATCCAGGATCAAACCGCTGTAGCGCAACCGATCGGGCAGCACTTGAATCGTCGTGCCCGGATCGTCAAATTCGACCGTACACACTTGCCCCACGTTGATTTTATCGCCCGCGTGCAGACGGCGTGCTTCATGGGCGGGGATGCGCTCGCCGTTTACGTAACTCCCGTTAGTGCTGCCCAAATCGACAAGGACGACTTGCTCGTGATCCAATTCGAGCCGTGCATGTTGGCGCGAAATCTGTGTACTATCGATCACTAGATCGCAATCACGCGCCCGCCCGATCACGAATGGAAAGCGATCAAGCGGCAAGAACTGGCGATCTCTGAAGCTGGTCAGGCCATCCAATAGGATCAAGCGTGTTGTGGTCGGCATAGCGGACTTCCTTGTGAATTTTTTAAGATTTTCCCGCCTGAATGGCTATCCCATACAAAGAAAGGAACTTTCAGACTTTTAATTTGTCTGGCCTTCAACGTGCGTCACGAAGCGCATCGGGCTGCCCGCCAATTGATAAAAAGTAGCGACGTAATGCGACGACTCGCCCGGCAGCAGATCGGGCTTCTCGACAAATTCGCTTTGACTGGCAACGACGCGCTGCTCTTGATCGTATACGGTCACCGTGACGCGCACTGCATGAGCTGCCTGTTTGGTTTGATTGACCACATCGCCAGCGACCACAAAATAGCCAGACGGGGTGTAGGAAGGCGCCTCGTTGCCTTTGATGAAGCTATCTGCGCCCAGATAGCTTGCCAGATTGTATTCTGCGCCACGCGCCGACGCCTGTAATTCATAACGCACCGCTTGCGACGGTTTGCCATTGCGAAAACGGATCGAAAAGGGCGCGCTGTCTGCTGAGGCCAACACTTTCGAGGCGATCACGTCCCCTTCTTCAGCGATCACGCTGCTGCTCGCGTCGTAGAGCTGTGCCGTCACTCGCACTGCTTCCAGCGGGCCGCCGGACACGTTGCTCAATTCGCCGTTGATGTTGAAGCCGCCCGTGCTATCCGTCCAGGTGAACATGTTGGCAAAGGCGATCGTGCCGGACGAAGTATTGACCGCCGGACTGGTATTGCTGCTCAAGCTGCTGGCGGTCAGCACAGCGGACGGATCGGCGCGATAGGTGTTGATGATCGCCCGCATCTGTGTCAGGCGCGTTTCATCCGCACTGGTGATGTCCGTTTCGATCGCCGTCAGAAAGGCTTTGTCGGCCTGCAAAAAGGTATTCAACTGACGCGCGCCGATGGGAGTCTGACGAATGCCGATCAACCGCCACGACCCATCGCCTTGCGCAGTGCGTCCGATTTCGTGATAAACACTGGCGTCACCATTGACTACCGACTGATATTTATTGAGCGCGTCCAACAACGATGCCGAATCGAGCACCGCGCCGGTGTTCGCCACGTACACCGTTAAGGGTAAGCCAGTGTTGCCAGGGGGTGAAAACTCTACGCGCACCGTATCAGCGCGGCTTACATCCCGAATCGACCAATCAGCGGGCAGTCGAATGGTGAATGCGCCGCTTGGATGGCGGTACGTGTGAAACGCGGCATCGGGCGGCATGGGTGTTGCCACTAAGATCACGGGTGAACTCTGACAGGCCGCCGTTGCTGTTACCAGTACAATCATGACTAGCCCGCTCAAAAACCGCACAAGCGCACGCATCGTACTAGGCTTTCGCGTCTTCCGGCTTCACAGGCTGCGCATCTTGCAGCAGCGGCTGAGCGGGTTCGGTGGCGTTCGATGTAGAGTCCGGCACAATCTCAAAATGCATCAGCGGCAATTCGCGCTGAAAGTCGTCTGCAATACTCGATTCGTCAACCAACATATGCCCGCGTTCATTATCGGCAAAATTATAAAACTTCTTGACGCCTTCTTTGAAATCATTTGCGATCGTTTGAGTCAGTACCGTAAGCGCGGTGGCTTTGGTGAATACGATAAAGTGTTCTTCCGTGAACGCGCCGATAAAATCTTCGGGTGTACCGTGCTTATTCGCGACGGCGGTGATCGTCTGCGCCGCGAACGCCAGCGCTTCATCAGCGGCGATGAAGCTGTACTTATCGCGAAAATCATTCAACCCGCGCAAATAAATATCAAAGCGTGACCAACCCGACTCGTCTGCGACCATCCGCTGCATATCCTCGATCAGCGCGCCAGTGGGCAGCCCGGTATGCGCTTCTTGCAGCGTCTCGCGCGAGGAACGGCGCATAGAACCCTGTATGCGCAGGCGCAGTTCCTCAATATCGAATGGTTTGGTGACGTAATCATCCGCACCCAATTCCAGCCCGGCCACCTTGTCGGATCGGCCATCGCGCTGCGTGAGGAATGTGATCGGGATGTATTTGGTGAGCGTGGTGGTACGCAGCGTGCGGCATACATCGAAGCCATCCATATCGGGCAGCATCACGTCGAGCAAAATCAAGTTCGGAAAGCGTGCGCGCGCCAGCCCGATCCCTTCGCCGCCGCTCAGTGCGTGGATTACTTCGTAGCCCTGGCCGTCGAAATAAACGACCAGCATCTCCGCAACATCTGCATCATCTTCGATTATGAGAAGGCGCTTTTTCGCCATATTACAAACCCCTGCACCATCAGACCGACGCGTCATGTGTACTTTAACGGATCGCCGCCGATTTTCAAACGTTCGATCAGACAGCGTTTATCAAATAGTGCCTAGTGTATCCAAAGCGCCGCCGCGCCGCGAGTCGAGTTTGGGCGCTTTTGAGCAGAAACGCGAGTGGCTACGTGGCCTCGACAATGCGCGCCTTCAGAATGCGTACCAGATCGTTGACCGGGATGCGCAAATTCACGCCGCGCTGTCCGGCGCTGACATAGATGTTTTGAAGCTGAGTCGCGGGCTGATCAAGGTACACCGGCCAATTCTTAGCGACCAATGCCAGCGCGCCGATCCCGCCCACTTTGAGTCCGGTCAGCGCTTCGGCGTCATCGTGTGCGGCCATCGTGACCTTTTTCTCACCGATCGCCGTTGCCAGCTTTTTGAGTTCCAAATGGCGGTCGGACGCGATCATCACGAGCAGCGGCTTATCAATGCTGGCACGCTGCACTACGAGCGTCTTGTACAGGTGAGCGGGCAGCACGCCGAGCGCTTCGGCCACTTCGACCGCATCATGCAGCGAATCGTCAAAGGTGAAAACTTCGTAAGGGACATCCTGCGCCTCCAAAAAGCGCATCGAATTGAGTTTTGTGACCATCGGTTGAGCAAGCCTCCTTACTGACCTTATTTGGCAGGACTTAAACGAAAACAGCCCAACCTGGAAAGGTCGGGCTGTTAACTGTGCTGTTATCGGTTGCGCTGCTGAGCGTTCGTTAGAACGAGAGCAAGCCAAGCGTAACGGGCACTTTGGTGATCGTTAGCGTACCGGCGTGCTGAACATCGAAAACAACTTTGTCGCCCGACAGGTGCTTGTCGATCGCGGCTAAGAACGCTGCTGCGTCTTTGACTGGAGCGCCATCAACGCCGAGGATCAAGTCAGTGGCTTTGAGGCCAGCAACAGCGGCAGGACCGCCTACGTTAACTGCGCGTACCTGAACGCAGCTGCTGCCGTCGGACAAGTGGCGAGCGGCTGTCTTCGGCTTGGTGTTGACGGGCGTAACGCCTGCGGTCGCGGGCTTTTGACCCTTTTCAACTGGCGTTGCAGTCGGCGCAACCGGCGGCTTTGTTGCGACGGGTGCAACGGTTTTGGTGGCAGCAATCGTCGCAACTTTGGTGGCGGCGGTCGTCGCGGCGGTCGTCGCGGCCTTAGTCGCAGCCGTTGTTGCAACGGTCGTCGCGGCTTTGGTGGCGGCAGGGGTTGGCGTAGCGGGTGCTGCGAAACCAGCAATCGACTTGCTGACAAATATCGCAGACGTGATCGCGGGCGCATTTTTGTCAGCTTTATTGCTACCGGCCAAGCCGATCGCAACGACTGTGTAGATCTTATCCGCTTCGAGCTTGGTAGCCGCTAACGGGATCAACACTTTGGTCGCATCGCCTGTTGCGGTGACGGCCAGATCGTAGCTCCCTGGGTCCAAGGACAAAGTTGCTGATTTACCAAAGGCCAGCTTGGCAACAACTACTTTGCCAGCACTGAGAACATCAACGGGACCAGCATCGGAGACGGAGTGAATGACTTCCACACGCGCCTGACCGGCGGTGGCGCTTACATCATCCACATAAGCAGTCACTGTGAAGTTTTTCTCAGCGAGCGTGCCTTCGGCAACCAGCGAATAGGCAGTTTGAGCCACAACGGTCACTGGTTTGTCGAATACGACGGTCTTGGCATCACCTGCTGCGGTGACCTTGACCTGGTGAACGCCAGCAGCCAATGCAATGTAGCCAGCGGCATCGGCGCTGCCATAGGCCAGTTTGCTGATCGCCGGGGTGGTCGCCTTATCCAGGTACACATCTACGGCGGGCGAGTTGGGCGACGCGTGAATGACGCGCACTTCCGAGATTTGCGCAGGTGTATAGCAAACTTCCAGCGGGGCGAGGGCGGCAGCAGTCGCGGCGCCTGTGGCGGCGGCGCTTGCGGCCAGCGTCGCAAACGCGTCAACGGTGCTGCCACCAGCGCCAAGGCTGGCAACGGCGAGGATCAGAGCCAAAACGCTGAGGCTGCTGATCTTAAAAAACCAAGAAACTTTAGGCATTGTTTAACTTCTCCTAGAAATTGGAAAGTACAGTGGCAGCATCCATCGCTACCTTTTGCACATTTATGCTTGCGAATTCTATGCGATCGTTGTCAAATAGTAAAGTGCAATTGAGCACCAATCTGCCGATCTTGAAGAAAATGTTAAGCGATTTGCACTACTGGAACACGTCTGCCTGAAAAAAAGCGCGCACAGGCATGTTGACTGTCAGGTGAGCGTCGGTTTCAGGCGTTCAGCCGTGCCCGAAGTACATAGATCGCGGCCAGGCACACAGCCCATGCCACATAGCCGATCACGATCGCCGGAAGCATGGTACTGCCCGCCCGCGTGAGCTGCCAAACGACGATCGCAAAAATGAGCGTGGGAATCAAATTCAAAGCGACCGCGCCGCTGAAATCGGTCAGCGCAGCTTGCTTGACATTGCTGTCGGCATTGGTATCACCTGATGCGGCGATCCACAAGGCAAGCGGAATGTTGATCGGCATGGTAGCGGCGATCGCGGCAAAGGTCTTTGAATATTGGCGCAAGATCGCCACGGTAATCAGGATCACGATCGAGATCAGTACGGGCATCACCCGTGACCAAATGATAGTCATGCAAAACTCCTTTGTTTTTAACTTTTCGCCCTGTCAAACTTTGTTATTCGATTTGTTTTGACATAGCGAATGAATTGTGATAAATTTTACATATAGAAATAGTAGCAACAATCTTGACGAGATCAACCTGAGATTGTCGCTATAGAAACCATCTCATTGAGCGCATTTTTAGCGATGTTACCGATCGTAAATTGAAAGCGTAAGCTGAGTCGGCGAGTGCCGATAGGGAGAGGATCAATGGCAAGCAGTACCGTTTCACGCGGAAAAGTGGCCGCAGCGACGACTAAAGACGCCAATGCTGCACCAGCGTCCGGCGTTCAGGAAAAAGGCGTTACGCGCCGCGAGTTCCTTTATTACATCTGGGGTGCAAGTCTGGCGCTGTTCCTGGCTGAAGCAGGCGGCGCAGTCGTCTGGTTTGCGCTGCCCCGCTTCCGTGCCGGAGAGTTTGGCGGCGCGTTTGGCCTGGCCGCTGATGCGCTGCCTAAGGCAAGCGTCACGACACCGCCTGTGCTCAACAGTGCTGGCAAGTTCTGGGTCAGCAACACCGATGAAGGCTTGCGCGCGTTGAGCCAGGTGTGCACGCATTTGGGCTGCCTGTTCAAGTGGGTGCCCAGTAACAACCGCTTCGAGTGCCCTTGTCATGGTAGTAAGTTTACCAACAAGGGTGTCTACATCGAAGGTCCTGCCCCGCGCAGCCTTGATCGTTTTGCACTGACGATCACCTACGCGGACGGCAGTACTAAAACGACCGATGCCGAAGGTGGCCCCGTCCCGAGCGCCAATGCCAAGTCGATCAGTGTCGATACTGGTAAGAAGATTCTTGGCAAGACGCACGGTTAATCTCGTTCCCTGTAGCATATCGTACAATATCGCCCGAATTTATATGCAAGCAGTTCGTTTCGTTCGCTAGATTTGAGGAGAGAAGTTATGTCGGTCTTACCGATCCCCTCGTTCCTTGACGACATCAAGGAAAAGGGCGTCCGCAAAGCCGCGCTCGAACTCGTAGACGAGTCGGTTGAGCGGTTTACAGCGGGCCTCAACATTCAGGACATTCGTGAAGCGCTGCGCAATGAAGCGCCGAGCCGCCGCCCAAACCCACGCCTGACGCCTCACGCCGATGCTTTCTGGATGCACATGCGGCCTTCCTATTATCACCAGGCCATGACCGGGTTGTACCCGACTTTCCGGTTAGGCTGGCTATCGACCTATTTCTTCTTCATTGAAATCATCACCGGCTTGTTCCTGATGATTTTCTACACGCCGTCGCCAGAAGCGGCGTACACGAATATGGTCAACATCCTGAGCAATGTGCCGCTCGGCCAGTTCATCCGCGATATGCACCGACTCGGCGCGGAAGGGATGGTGCTGTTCGTGTCGCTGCACATGATCCGCACGTACATCACCGGGTCGTACAAGAAACCGCGCCAGTTCACCTGGTTCAGCGGCATGATCCTGCTGTTGTTCACACTGTTCCTCAGCTTCACGGGCTATTTGCTGCCGTGGGATCAACTGGCATTCTGGGCAGTGACGATCGGTACCAGCATGGCCGAAGCCGCGCCGCCGCAGATCGTCGGCACTAATGTCAACCTGCTGTTACGCGGTGCACCGGACATCGGCGCGGGCGGTCTGCTGCGCTTCTATCTGGCGCACGTCTTCATGCTGCCGCTGCTGACCTCTATCTTCATCGGCGTTCACTATTACAAAGTGGTGCTGCACGGCGCGAGCCTGCCGCCGCGCTCCGAAGAAGTTGGTCAGGATACCGCCAAGCGCATCCCGATGGATAAGCGCGTGTACTTCACGCCCGATATTCTCACCAGCGAACTGATGTGGTTCGGCGCGGCTACCTTCCTGATGGTAGTGCTGTGCGTCTGGTTCTTCCATGCGCCGCTGGAACATCACGCCAACCCTGGCGTAACGCCGCTGCACACGACCGCGCCGTGGTACTTTTTGTGGCTGCAAGGCTTGCTCAAGTTGGGCGACAAAGTGCTGATCGGCTTGATCTTCCCGACCATTCTGTTGATGCTGTTCATGGTGTTCCCATATCTGGACACCACGCCTAGCCGTCGCTATGCACATCGCAAATTTGCGCTCAGCCTGTCACTCTTGTTTCTGGCCTCAATGCTGGTATTGACCTATATGGGCACGCCGAAATATGGCGTCAACACAGCGGCTGATCAGGAAATCGTACAGACACTTGCGCCGGTCGAAGGCATTGGGCCACTGCGCGCTGTGGCGTTCGATCAAATGAAAGTCGGCACATATTGCACCGACAATCTCGACGCAAACCATGCGCTGACGATCAAGGAACAGAATACGCCTGCCGCGACTGCGCCGTACCCGGATACCACCAACGCCGTGACCTGTCTGGCGGTGCCCGCTGGCGAGCTGCATACGCTCATGGAGCAGTATCAGAAGCTGGTCAACGCCCATCACAATGATCAGCTTCCAAACGCGATCGGCTTACTGACCGTCACCGATAATCAGGTGAACGATAACAATGCCAACAACCTGAAGCGGCTGGACATCAAACTGTTGTGGGATGTGCCTGCTGTCGATAAGAGCAAGGTCACGCTGCGCAATGCCGATGGTTCAATCCAGTTGAACACGATCAGCATGGATACGCCGGAGACTAACGCGGATGGGTCGGCCAAGATGAACGCCGACGGGCTGCCGATCATCGACAAGGTGACCGTGCCACAAGTCGCAACGTCGGGCAAAACGCTGTACGTCAACCGGGCTTCAGAATACGTAGACAACGGGGAATAAGAATGCCACTTCCACTTCAGAACCGTATTTTGCTCGGTATCACGTTTTTCTTCGGCATCATGGTGTTGATCGGCTGGATCGCGATCAACGAAGGTGGCCGGATGAGCGTGTTCACCGATCAATATAACGGACGCTCACTCGAAAACGGCGCGGTGACTTTCCAGAATAACTGCTCGACCTGTCACGGCATGGACGGTAAGGGTATCACAGGCCGCGCACCGGGATTGGTTAACCCGATGTTGTTTGCCGATACCAATCCGGCGATCGATGCGCAAGCCAAGATCAAGGACATTCAAACGCAGTTGGACGCCGCCAACGTGCAAGTCCAGAACATCGCGACCGAGCAAACGCAGCTCACTGCCTTGCAAACGCAGCTTGCCGCCGAAACCGACGCGACCAAGAAAGCAGCCGAGCAAGCAGCGATCGACAAGCTGAATGGTCAGATCACACGCGATCAGGCCAATTTGCCTACCGTGCAAAAGTCGGTGACGGATTTGCAAACGCAGTTGACAGATGCCACCGCCAAACTCAAGACGCTGACCGATCAGGGCTGGGATCCAACCCGTCCGCCGCGCCTGAAAGAACTCAATTGGGGCGGCACGCTTCAAGCCTACATCGCGAATGCCGTTGCAGCAGGTCGCCCATTGAGCGGCCTGTATTGGAACGGCGTGATCATGCCGACGTGGGGACAAGCCTACGGCGGCCCGCTGCGCACTGACGAAGTGGACGACGTGACCAATTACGTCCTCAACTTCCGCGATCAGGCGCTCAAAACGACGCCTAAGCAGGTCAATCAGCAGTTCGCGATCCCGGTACAAGCCAGCGCGGGTACTACAAGTTCGGGAACTGCAAGCGCTGGTGGCCCGGATGCTGCCGCCGCTGATCACATCTTCACGAAGTTCGGCAAGGACGCCAACAATGCCGTTGCCAACCTGGGTGACCTGAGCGGCGGTAACGCTACCAATGGCGAGACGCTGTACAACCAGTATGGCTGCACGGGGTGTCACTTGAACGGCTCGGTTGGCCCGATCACCAAGGGCACGTACTACCGTGATGTGACCGTGCGCGTCAAAGACCCGGCGATCGCTGCGCAAAAGCTTACGCCTGAGCAGTACCTGGCGCAGAGCATCATCTATCCGAACGCATACATTGTGCCGAGCTACAACGCTGGCGTGATGCCGCAAAACTTTGGGGATCGCATGTCGATTCAGCAGCTCAAAGACGTGATCGCCTATCTCAAGACGATGAACACGCCGTAATCGATGCTTAATGCCCTGGCCTAAAGACCGGGGCAATCCTGCTTAAAATCGCTGATAAATAAATTGTGGCGCGGTGTTGGCGCTGACGATGATCAGTAAGATGACGATCACACATAATGCCAATGCCAATAGATTTTCGCGCGTAAGCAAATTTGATAATCGCATCATCTAATAATCCTATTCAGCAATCGGTCGTGGTGGGCGGATTTCTGCCAGGCGCTTCAAAATCGCCTCTCGAATCTCATCAGCTTCGGCGTGGCGTCCGGTCGCCAGTTTTGAATAAATCAGCACTCCGTTTACGGTCACCTCGAACAAGCCGCCGCGACTCGGAAGCAAGCGCCACGAACCGACGTACACTTCGATCCGCCGTTCGCCTAAAATTTCAGCCGTCAAACTGACAGCTTGCTCGGTGTAGTGTCAAACTGCACAATATTCGATCGTCACGTCAAGCAATGCGTATTGCATAATACCCCTCTACCTGCTTTATCAATGCTGCCCTACAAACTGTTATAACATTTATACACTGTTGCGATGCGCCTGACAACATTATGGCATAATAATAGCTATATCGAATCTTTGTACATGCTTAATGGTTGTCCGAGTTAAGCAGCGAAGCTGAACGACTCACTCAACGCTCATTCATGGTGATAAGGTTCAGCTATAAAGGTGCTTTCTGATGCGCGTCCTGATTATTGATGATGAAGAGCTGAACGTTTTCCTCGTTCAGCAGCTACTGGAAGAACAGCAATACGAAACGTTAGGAACAACGAGCGCCATTAAAGGCTTAGAGATCGCGCGCAAACAAATCCCCGATTTGATCTTGCTGGATATTCGGATGCCGGATATGGACGGCTTATCCGTTCTGGCCGAGCTGCGCGCAAATTCGACCACCGATAAAATTCCAGTGATCTTTCTGACAGCGCTTGGGCAAAGTGCGGATGTTGTCAAAGGCTTGCAAATGGGCGCTGATGAATATATTACCAAACCCTTTGGCGATGGTCAGGAGCTGGTAGCGCGTATCGGAACTGTTATGCGTATTCGCAACAGTGAAGGGCGCGCGATGCGACTAGCGCAGCTTCTGGAAGCATTGCAAGGCGTATCCATTGCCATTAATCGCGGGCTGGAACTGGTCACAATGCTTGAAACGATCGTCAAGCTGACCGTATCTGTTGGCGAATTCGATTGGGCGGGGATTGTGCTGGATGATCGGGTGCAGTCGTGTTTTTCGGAAGGCGTACGGCCTGAGTCGCAAAACATTTTACATCAAGAGCCGATGCGTACCGTCATGCAGCTTGGCCGCACGGTGCTTGTCACGGATATCAGCAAAGTAGCGGGCGATTCGCATAAAGCCTTACATGAATATGGCATCAGTGCCTATATTGGTGTGCCTATCACCCTGGGGACGCAAGCGATCGGGGCGTTGTATGGGTTATGCAAGGAGCCTTCGCAGTTTTCCGACGAACAAATCAAAACGGTTGAAGGGATCGCCATGCACGCGGCCATCGGTATCAGTAACGCGCGCTTGTATGAGCAGGTCAAAATGCTCGAAGAAGTCAAGTCGCAAATGCTGAGCATGGGATCACACGATTTGCGCAACCCACTAACGATCGCATTGAACAGCTTATCGATGATGGAAGACGAATTTGACCAGCAAGGCGGTCTGCCACCGCTTGAGGATCAACTTTTCCAGTTGGCACAGCGTGCGCTCAACCAGATGCAAACGCTGATCGACGACGTTTTGAATACCGGGCGTATCGAGGCCATGATCGCTAAAGGACCCGAAGCGCTCGATGTGGGTCAGGTCGTCTATCAGGTCTACGAGTCGTCGCAGTTGCAGGCAAACGTCAAGAATCAACACATTACCGTGAATGTTGCGGACAGCTTGCCAGAAGTGCGCGGTTATCTGCAACCCTTACGTGAAGCGATCGCGAATCTGGTGTCCAACGCGATGAAATACACGCCGGAAAATGGCGTTATCACCGTCCGCGCCAGCATGGCGACACATGATAATCATGCTGAAGTACGCGTGGAAGTCGAAGATAACGGTCTGGGCATTCCGCTCGATCGGCAGGATCGTTTGTTCGAGCCATTTTATCGCGCACGGCAGCCTGGCACCGAACAAATCAGTGGTACGGGTTTAGGCTTGAGCATGGTTAAAAAAGTGGCCGAACAGCATAATGGGCGCGTGTGGTTTCGCAGCGAACCAGGCGTCGGGAGTACCTTTGCATTAGCGCTTCCGGCAGTTGAAGCAGCAGTCAAGCCGAGTGTTATTTTATCGGAAGTCGCCAGCACAGGCGCTTGATAAGGCCTTACCAAATAAAACAGCCTTTTGCACCGTGCGTCGCGCCGACCGAAACAGGCGATTCAGTGATCAAGCACGCGATAGACTAAACTCAAAGTCATACTTATCACTGCGCCACACGGACTCCAGAAATTCGAGTGGAACTAAATCAGGCGAATAGCTCACACGCTCCATATAAATGACCGGACTGCGTGGTGGCACTTCCAACCAACGCGCTTCGGTAGCAGTCACGAGCCGCGCCCGCAAAATTTCATGCGCCGTCCACAAGCGCAGGTGATAACGATCTTCCAGTACATGCGTCAGTGAGCCGCTCAAATCGTGGTCAAGCAAGCCAGGGTACAAGCGTACCGGCAGGTAAGACCACTGCACGCTGATCGGTTCGCCGTTACCGAGTCGCAAGCGGCACAGCTCGAACACTTCGCCCGTTTCGGCAAGCGCTTTTGCGACGTGCTGCGGTGGCGTGAACTGTCGCACTGAAAGAACGCGCACGCCTGGCGTCCAACCACGCCGCACTATATCGTCGGTCGTGGGGATCAATGTGGTCAGGTTATAGCGATTACGCGTTTTGACTGCGAAAGTACCTTTCCCCTTTTGCTTGTAAACCAACCCTTCACGCTCTAACAGATCGAATGCCTGACGCACCGTGGCACGGCTGATGTGATGCGTTTTCGACAACTCGACTTCAGAGGGCATCAACAGCGGACTATCGGCAGCAGGTACGTTATGAATAAAATCGCGTAATAAATCGGCAAGCTGATAGTAGTACGGAATTTTGCTTTGTTTGTCGATGCTGATCATATAAATCACCTTTGGCCTGACTGCAACAGAAAGACTGTAACAGAAATCTCGGATCGCATTCAACTATTGACAGCGACTATTGACAGACAGATCATTACGCTCTATAGTGTTAGCAACCTGTCTGGACAGGCGATCAAGTAAAATAATGTACTGGCAAAAATATTTTGGGAGCACAATGAATTATTTAGCAGCTTATCCAGCACTGGCCGAACAGCTTGTGCAGCGCCATATTGATGTAGATTTTGTAAAAGCTCAGCTCAAAGCACAGAAGATCGAAACGCCATCGTGGGGCTATGGCAACAGCGGCACGCGCTTCAAAGTGTTCGCGTGGCCGGGAGCGGCGCGTACCGTGCATGAGAAGATAGCCGATGCGGGTTATGTTCACAAGCTCACGGGCATTGCGCCGTCTATCGCGCTGCATATTCCGTGGGATAAAACCGACGATTGGCAGGCGCTCAAGCAGGAAGCCCTTCAACACAACATTCATATTGGCGGGATCAACCCGAATGTTTTTCAGGACGACGCTTATAAACTCGGCAGCTTGTGCCACCCGTCCGCAGCCGTTCAGGAACAGGCGATCGCGCATCTGGTGGACTGCTGCGAAATCATGGGCAAGACGGGCAGCAATCTACTTAGTTTGTGGTTCGCAGATGGTACGAATTATGCGGGACAGGACAGCTTCATCGAGCGTAAACATCGGCTGGAATATGGCTTGCGCGAAGTCTACAAATACCTACCCCCTGACTCGCGCATGTTGATCGAATACAAATTTTTTGAACCTGCTTTCCACAGTACCGATTTACCGGATTGGGGTACTGCATACGCCCTGTCGCTCAAATTAGGCGAACAGGCTCAGGTATTAGTCGATACCGGACACCATCCGCAGGGCACGAACATTGCCGCGATCGTCTCGTTCTTGCTGGATGAAAAGCGGCTCGGCGGCTTTCATTTCAACGCGCGCCAATATGCCGATGACGATTTGATCGTCGGCACGACCAACCCGTTCGAGCTTTTTACGATCTTTCATGAGCTGGTCAACGCGGGTGATGCGGCGCGCGATGTCGCGTACATGATCGATCAAAGCCACAACATCGAACCAAAATTGGAAGCGATGATCCAGAGCGTGATCAACTGTCAGGTGGCCTATGCTAAAGCGCTGATCGTGGATCGCAAGGCACTCATGGAAGCGCAGCACGGCGGCGATGTGCTCGGCGCGCATCGCATCCTGACCGATGCCTACGAAAGCGACGTGCGACCATTGCTGGCGAAAATCCGCGAAGAAACGAACATGCCACCTGATCCGATTGCGACCTATCGTGCCGATGATTATGCGGGGCGCGTTGCCTCTGAACGTGGCGCGGCGCAAGGTGGCCTCAGCGGTTATCCATCCTGAACATAAGCTGATTAATTAACAAGCTGATCAATCAATAAGGAACACCCTGAATGCCTCAGAATTTGTGGAATACTGACGAATACTGCACGCTGCCTGACCTTGACGGGCTGGTGTATCGCTCCAATCTGTTAGGCCGTGATCGCGCGGTGGTGAACATCTATGGCGGCAACACCAGCGCCAAGATCATCGAAAAAGATTTCATGGGACGCGAGACGCGCGTGCTCTATGTTAAGGCGTCCGGCTCGGATGTGCTGACCATGAAGGCCAAAGATTTCGCCGCGCTGCGCATGGACGACATTGATCCGCTGTACCAGCGTGACGCGATGAGCGACGAAGAAATGATCGATTACCTGTCGTACACAGTGTTTCAGCCGGGACGCCCACGCCAATCGATCGAGACGCTGCTGCACGCTTTTGTACCCGCCAAGCATGTCGATCACACGCACCCCGACGCCGTGATCAGTTTGGCTTGTACGCCCGCCGGGGAAGCTACGGCGCGCAAATTATATGGCGATCGCATGGCGTGGGTGGATTACATTCGCCCTGGCTTCACGCTCAGCCAATGGATCGGCGGGCGCGTGCTCGATAACCCGAAGATTGAATGCGTAGTGATGGGTAAGCATGGGCTGGTCACCTGGGCAGACGATTCGCACACCTGTTATGAGAATTCGATTCGGCTCATTCAGGAAGCCGAAGACTACATTCGCGATCAGAAAAAAGGCAAAGCAGTATTCGGCGCTGTCAAAGTTCCGGCCATGCCAGACGCCGAACGACACGAATTAGCGGCTAAGGTGCTGCCGATCGTGCGCGGGTTGGTATCAACCGAACGCAGCGCAATTCTGGCCTATGATGATAGCCCGGCGGTGCTGGACTACGTCGGCTATGAGCGCACGGGTGCTGTATCGCAGCAGGGCGCGGCCTGCCCGGATCACCTGGTACATGTCAAACGGCAGCCGCTGTTCGTGAACTGGTCGCCCGCCGATGGTCTGGATGCGCTTAAAGTGACGCTCAAAACGAGCATTGATGATTACAAAAAGCGCTACGTGGAATATTTTGAACGCAACTCGACAAAAGGCGACGAACTGCGGGATGCTTCACCGCGCGTGATCCTGATCCCCGGCCTGGGCATGATCAACACCGGCAAAGATGCGACTGACGCCGATGTGAGCCGCCAATTGTATTACCGCGCAATCGAAGTGATCGGCGGCAGCGAAGCGCTCGGTGGCTTTGAAAGTCTGACCGAAGCGGAAGCCTACGGGATCGAATATTGGCCGCTGGAACTTTACAAGCTGCGCCTCAAACCGCCGGATCGCGATATGGCCGGAAAGGTCGTATTCATCACCGGCGCGGCCAGCGGAATCGGGCGCGCGACGGCCTATCGGTTGGCGCAAGAAGGCGCGCACGTCGTGATCGCGGATATTAACATGGATGGCGCTAACGAAGTCGCTGCCGATCTGATCAAGCGCTTTGGCATGAAGCGCAGCATGGCCGTGAGCTGTGACGTGACCAAGGAAACCGCCGTCATGGATGCCTTTCGCAGCGCGGTCATGATGTACGGCGGGGTTGATATTGTGATCAACAACGCTGGCATTGCAGGCGGCAAACCGATCGAAGATACGACGTTGGCCGATTGGCAGCGTAACATCGATATTCTGGCAACGGGCTACTTTCTGGTGGCGCGTGAAGGTTTCCGGCTGTTGAAATCGCAAGGGCGCGGCGGCGGTCTGGTGTTCGTCGGCAGCAAAAATAGTATCGGCGCGGGCAAGGGCGCGGCGGCATACAGTGCGGCAAAAGCGGCGGAAGTCCACTTGGCGCGCTGCCTCGCTGAAGAAGGTGGCGAGCACGGGATTCGCGTCAATACCGTACTGCCCGATGGTGTAATTCAGGGTTCGTCCATCTGGAATGGCGAATGGCGTGAGGCGCGCGCTAAAAACTACGGGATCAAGGACGAAGAGATCGAGGAGTTTTATCGCAAGCGGAACACGCTCAAAGTGAACGTCACGCCGGATGATCTGGCCGAGGCGATCTTGTGGCTGGCGGGTCCGCGCAGCGCCAAAACAACAGGCGCTATGATCACCGTCGATGGCGGCAATCCGACGGCTTACGTGCGCTGAGTTATAATCTGCTGACGTAAACGTGTATAAGGAACACATAAAGCATGGTTACCATAACGATTGACGCCATAGTGAGTGACGATCATCGGCTGATTTATGAACTGCCGCCTGACGTTCCCGTTGGACAAGTGAAACTAACGATTGAGCCAGTTGCAGCGTTACCCGCCGAAACGCCGTCCGTTGAAGGCGAAAAAAAGCCGTTAACGCGCGAAGAAGCGCGGCGTCGTTTGGCAGCGGCAGGTATGCTGAGCACTATCCGTTATGCGCCGCAAGGGGCAGTTGCGCTATCTGATGAAGAGCGCGAGCGGATCGGGCGTTTGCTTGCGGATGATAATCAAACAGTGTTGGATTTAGTCAACATCGATCGCGGGCCGAAGTAATATTCGCCCTTTAATGCGAAGGGGCGCCATAAAGCATGGTCACCATAACAATTGACGCGATAGTGAATGACGATCATCGGCTGATTTATGAACTGCCGCCTGACGTCCCGGTTGGACAAGTAAAATTAACGATCGAGCCGATTGCAGCGCCGCCTATCGAAACGCCGTCCGTTGAGGCCGAAAAGAAGCCGCTGACGCGTGACGAAATACGGGCGCGTCTGGCAGCGGTGGGTGTGCTGAGCACCATTCGCCATACGCCAGAGGGGACGGTACGTTCGTCACCGGAAGAAAGCGAACGGTTAGCGCAGTTGTTTTCGGACCCAAATCAGACAACACTTGAGCTGATCGACCTTGATCGCGGGCCAAAAGGGTGACCAACTATTTGTTGGACTGAGCGAATGACACATCGAACCGTTTTGGCAGTGGACATCGGCGCAGAAAGCGGACGCATCATCGCGGTGCGTTTCGATGGGCAGCGCCTGCACACCGACGAAATCTACCGCTTCCCGAATGTTCCGGTGAAAGTCGGCCAGACGCTGCATTGGGATATTTTGCGGCTGTGGCAGGATGTGCAGATCGGCATTGGCAAGGCGGTGCACCCTGACTCGATCGGGATCGATACGTGGGCGGTTGATTTTGGCTTGCTCGATCGCGCTGGAAAGCTGATCGGCAACCCGGTTCACTATCGCGATCAGCGCACGGACGGCGTGGCAGAAAGGGTGTTCGGCATTGTGCCGCGCGCTGAAATATTCGCGCAAACGGGCATTCAGATTTTGCCATTCAACACGCTCTATCAGCTTGCCAGCTTGCGCGGTGATCCGTCGTTCGAGATGGCCGATCGGCTGCTGACTATCCCCGATCTGCTCTATTATTGGCTGACGGGCGTAAAAGTCAACGAGTTTACCAACGCCACGACGACGCAATGCTTCAACACGCAAACGGGCGATTGGGCATTCGATCTGCTGGATAAGCTGAACATTCCGCGCCGCCTGTTTGGTGAAGTGCAAGCGCCCGGCCAAACGCTCGGCACGTTCAACGGAATTCCGGTAATGCTCGCGCCACACCATGATACGGCGTGCGCAGTGGTCGGCGTGCCCGCGCAAAGTGAGCATTTCGCGTATTTGTCGTCGGGAACGTGGTCATTGCTCGGTTTAGAATTGTTGCATCCGGTGGTCACGCCAGAAGCGTTAGCGGCTAACCTCACGAATGAAGGTGGCTATGGCGGCACCTTTCGCTTTTTGAAGAACATCATGGGCTTGTGGCTGTTTCAGGAAACGCGCCGAACGTGGCTCGCGGCGGGTGATGTTTCCACTTACGAAGTGTTAATCGGCATGGCGGAACAGGCCGAACCATTCGCCGCGCTGATCAATCCCGATGATCCGATGTTTCTAGCGCCCGGTGATATGCCCGCGCGCATTCGGCACTTTTGCGAACGCAGCGGGCAGTCTGTGCCGAATAGTTCAGGCGCGATCGTGCGCTGCATCTTTGAAAGTCTGGCGCTGAAATATCGCTATGTGCTGCGCCAATTGACCGCGATTGCCGATCGCACAGTCGATACGATTCACATTGTCGGCGGCGGATCGCAAAATGCGCTGCTGTGCCAGATGACCGCTGACGCGACAGGCTGCACCGTGCTCGCGGGTCCGGTGGAAGCAACTGCGCTCGGCAACGCGCTTGTGCAATTGATAGCGCTTGGCGAACTTCGCTCGATACATGAAGGCCGTGCGCTGATCCGCGACTCGTTTCCGCTGACGCAGTACACGCCGCGCGATACGGCACAGTGGGACGCGGTGCTGCCACGCTTTGCGGCGTTGATCGAAGGCAGCATATGAAAAGCGATAATCGTTACGCGGCGTTGGGCGTTGACTCCGACAAGGTGTTTTTGCTCGATCCGAGTAATCGACGATTTCTACTTGGCCGCAAGTTGAAGCCTTCTTTTATTCCTTACACGTTTCCCGAATACTCTATTTTCGGTAAGTTTTTTACGTTGTTGTTTGGACTTGCTATTTGTATTGGTGTACCGCTTGTGTTCCTATCTTCACTGCTTCCGTTAGCAGTCGCTCGTTTCGGAATACAAACACAAGGTACGGTCACAAATACTTACATTGACCAATTCAAAACCGGTCCAAGTTATAAAGTCAATTTTTTATTTAGCGTCAACGAGCAGTCATATCACATGAATGAACTTATTGACGAGCAAACTTATAATGTTTATCATCCCGGTTATGTGGTAAACATCAGATATTTTGAACCGCTGCCAGGTATCGATCCAGTTATCGTTGATTCATCAGGCTATATAATAACGGGTGTAAACACTGGTGTTATATTTATTTGTATGACTGCTTTGATACTATATAGCGGGCTGCTGCTGCTTTCGATTTTCAAGCCATCCAAGTCTGATAATAGTGACGAGAAACTCCACGATGCTTGGCTGACTGCCCAATTAGTCGTTGGCAAGATTGTAAGCTGCTCAACACAAATTACAGGTGGGAAAAGTCAGGCATTCAGTCTGACAGTAAGGTACACCCTGTATCCGCCTGACTCTGATAAAACTATGACCTATTATTCAACGGAAGTGCGCAACGATCTGAAAAACAAGCCGCTCCCGGAGGCTGGTACGCCTGTTGTGGCTGTGTACTTCAAAGAACGCGTTTACTACAACGGCGAAGACTATCAAGGACGTATGCTGTAAAGCACGATGCGTGAAAAGACTATGCGGGAGTCATTGAGATGAACGGCGATAATCGTTACGCGGCGTTGGGCGTTGACTCCGACAAGGTGTTTTTGCTCGATCCACGCAATAAGCGCTTCATGAATGGTGAACGACGCTTCCCAACCTTTATAAAGCATTTAGCATTGAACGTATTACATGAGTGTGCTATTTTGCTATTTGTGCTTTTTCTGCCTGTCTGGTATGTCGCTATAATTCTGCCTTACGCAATCGCGCTTACCGGAACCTCCGCAACGGCAGACCTGATAAACAGCCGCATTGCAGAAGGCAAAGGCACATCGTATTACATCACCTATCAATTCACTGCCAACGGAGACGTTTATAGAAACGAACAAGGGGTTGATTATTATTCGTATAAAACTTTGCACGCTATGCCCCAGCTTGTTATAAAATACCTGCCATTTAATCCGAACTTTGTTACTTTGGTGGATGCTCAAGACAACGGTATTACATCGCTCACTTTGCCATGGACTTTATGTTCAGGATCATTGAGTTTGGTTTTCGCCTTAGTCGCTTTGTCGATAGTACTAATGATCCCTAAACAGTTAAGGGGACGCTTCCAACTGTTAGATAGCTGGAAAACTTCTGAGGTAATAACAGGTCACGTTATACGCGCTTCTGGTGAAACCCGTAGTGTCAAAAACGACATGTATTTTACGTTGAAGCTCAGGTATGCTTTTTATACACCGAATACAGATACCTTAATTACGCGTGAAGAGTCTGCCCATCGTGATGATTTGCTCAACAAGTCGCTACCCGAATCGGGTACGCCCATTGTTGTTGTTTATCTCAAAAACCCGATTAAATATAACGACGTTGAACGTCAAGTATTTGTGCTGTAAAAATTGAAAGCCTTACCCATGACCCATGACCCCATTCGCCTTGACCCGAAAGGCAAAAAAGTTTCGCTGTTCGTGACGTGCATCGTGGATATGATCTACCCTGGCACGGGCATGTCCACCGTTGAAGTGCTGGAACGGCTCGGCTGCGTGGTTGACTTTCCGGCGGCGCAAACGTGCTGTGGGCAAATGGGCTTCAATGCCGGGTATCGCGCCGATGCTAAAGCTGTCGCGCGCCACTTTTTGAGCGCCTTCAAAGATGCGGAAGTGATCGTCGCGCCGTCTGGCTCATGCGTTTCGATGGTGCGCCATTTTTACGCGGAGTTGTTCGACGATGATCCGCAGTGGGCAGCGGCGGCGCGGCGCATTATCAGCATCACCTGGGAACTGACCGAATTTATCGTGGATGGCCTGGGCATTACGCAGCTTGACGCGGCGCTTGATCGTCCGGCACGCGCCGCGATCCATGATGCGTGTCACGGCTTGCGCGGGTTGGATTTGCACGATCAGGCGCGCACCTTACTTAAGAGCGTGCGCAATCTGGAATTGATCGAGCTACCCGGCGCAAATCAATGCTGCGGCTTTGGCGGCTTATTCGCAGTGAAAATGCCGGAAGTGAGCGGCGCAATGCTCAACGACAAAGTACAGGCGATCAACGCTACGCCCGCTGATATAATCGTGACGGGCGATGTAAGCTGCCTGACGCAAATGAACGGCGGACTCACTCGGCAGGATCGCACGGGATCGCACAATGCTACGCGAGTCGTGCATATCGCGGATGTGTTGGCAGGAAAGACGAGTAGCAATGCTAACTAAAACCGAATCACCTGAGATGCAAACTTCTAACGCTTTTGTTCACAATTCAGCGATCGCGCTGCACAATCCGACGCTGCAAATTGCGCTCGATCGCGGCACTACCAACGCTGTCAACAATCGCGTGCGCGCCATGCTCGAAACGACCGACGCCAACGCCTTACGCGCTCAGGGACGTGCATCACGCTTGCGCGCCTTGCATAACCTACCCGCGCTGCTTGAACAAGCCGAAGCGAAATTGCAAGCACGCGGCGTGACCATCTTGTGGGCGGTGGACGGCGCGGAATGCAATCAGCATGTGATCGATATTGCGCAGCGGCACGGCGTCCACAAAATCGCCAAAAGCAAGAGCATGGCGACTGAAGAAACGCACCTTGATCATGCGCTTGAGGCGGCAGGACTCGAAGTCGTCGAGACTGATTTAGGCGAATTCGTGGTGCAGATCGCGCATGATACGCCGTCGCATATTGTCTTTCCGATCCTGCACATGACGCGCGAACAGGTACGCGATTTGTTCGTGGAAAAGCTGCACATGCCGCCAAGCGACGATCCCGAACAGCTCACCGCCGCCGCTCGTGAATACATGCGTGCACAGTTCACCAGCGCTGATATGGGCATCACGGGCGCAAACTTCGTGATCGCGGAGACGGGCACGCTGGCGATCGTCAGCAATGAAGGCAACGCGCGCATGTGTTCGTCGTTACCACGCGTGCATGTGGCCGTCGTGGGCATTGAAAAAGTGATCGAAACGCTGGACGATTTTGCGACCCTGGTGCAACTGCTCACGCGCAGCGCGACCGGCCAACGATTGACCAGTTACGTTCAGATGATCAACGGCCCGGCCAACGATAACGACTCAGACGGGCCTGATCAAATGTACGTGATCTTTCTGGATAATGGGCGCAGCGGAATCTATTCGACCACTTACGCCGAATCGCTGGCGTGCATCCGCTGCGGCGCGTGCCTGAACACCTGTCCGGTCTATCAGAACGTGGGCGGCCACGCTTACGGATGGGTGTATCCTGGCCCCATCGGCGCGATCATTACGCCGCTGCTGACGGGTATTCACAACGCTGCGCCGCTGCCTCATGCCAGCAGTTTATGCGGCGCGTGCAAGACGGCGTGTCCGGTCGATATTGACATTCCCGATATGCTGCTCAAACTGCGCGGCGATCTCGTGGCGGATGGTGATAGCGACCCGATGGTGACGGCAGGCATTAAAGCATGGGCGCTCGCTTCACAAAACCCACGCATGTTTGAACTTGGCGGTAAAGCGGCCAGCCTTGCCACGCGAACATTAGCGGGCAAAGACGGACAAATTCACAAGCTGCCATCGTTACTTGGCAACTGGACACAAAATCGCGACTTTCCGCCGTTCGCTAAAAAGTCATTTCATGATCTGTGGCGCGATCGGCAGTCGGGTAAATCCTCATGAATAATCAAGCACACAGCAGCCGCGATCGCATTTTAGGAGCTTTGCGCGCCAAAAAAGCGCCGTTCGAGTCAGCATCTGCGCGCCCATCCGCCTATATGCCGGTTACGGCCGTTGAGCATACCGACACCGACGCCTTACTGATACGTTTTACCGCTGAACTTGAGCGTCTCACCGGAAAAGTACACGTTGCCAGTTCCGCTTCGGATGCGCTTGAAACGGTCATGACGCTCATCGGTGACGATCGTACAGTGTTAGCGTGGGATGTGCTGCCACTGCCCGGCTTGCGCGAAACGATGCAGGCGCACGGAATCAGTACGATCGATCCACACGCGCGAGGTGATGTGCGCGGCGAACCGTTAGCGCTTATGGCAACGGCGCGGATCGGCATTACGGGCGCGGACGCGGCATTGGCAGCGACGGGTACGCTGGTGATCGCGTCCAATGCCGCGCAAAGCCGAACGGCATCTTTGCTGCCACCCGTTCACATTACACTTCTACGGCGCGATCGGCTGTACGCACGATTGGAAGATTGGATCGCGCGTGACAGCCGCGAAGTGATGAATAATGCGCGCAGCGTGGCGTTCATCACCGGACCCAGCCGTACCAGCGATATCGAGATGCAGCCGATCATAGGCGTTCACGGCCCGAAAGTGCTGCATGTGGTGGTGTTTTAGACATGCTGATCAGCCCGCTCGCAACCGACTTTCTGATCTTATTGACAATGCATTTTAATTTATCTACACTGACAGAAATTGAACTCAAAATGAAGTTATCGCGTAAATTTTTAGCTTTTTCGAGAATGGCTGTTTAAGCAAATGCAACCTGAAACCGTAACGATTCCTGCACTCGAAATGCGCGGCGTTTCCAAACGTTTCGATGCAACTCAGGCGCTTGATAAAGTGTCGCTGGTGCTCTACCCCGGTGAAGTTCATGCGCTGCTCGGTGAGAACGGCGCGGGCAAATCGACCCTGATCAAGATCATGACCGGGATGCACAAGCCCGACGAAGGCCAGATTTTCTGCGACGGTCAACCCGTCCAGATTGATAACGCAGCGATCGCACAGCACTTAGGGATCGCCGCGATTTATCAGGAGCCGCGCATTTTCCCTGATCTGAACGTGGCCGAAAACATCTTCATTGCACAGCGCGGACGCGGCAATTTGCTGAATTGGCGGAGGTTGTATGCTGACGCCGAAGCGATCCTGGCAAAGATGGGCGCTGTGCTTGATGTGCGCCAACCCGCGCGTGGCCTGACGCTGGCGACTCAACAAACGGTCGAGATCGCCAAGGCGTTATCGATGAACGCGCGTATCCTGGTGATGGATGAGCCAACCGCCTCACTTTCGGCGCATGAGGTCGCGCAGTTGTTCAGGCAGGTTCAGGCACTGCGCAGCCAGGGCGTCGCTATTTTGTTCATCAGTCACCGCATGGATGAAGTTTTCGAGATCGCGGATCGCGTGACGGTGTTTCGCGACGGCAAGATGATCTCTACTGCGCCAGTCCGCGAAGTGACCGCCGAAAGCGCTATCCGTGATATGGTTGGGCGCACGCTGGACGCCATGTTTCCGAAGTCGTCTACCCCGATCGCTGACAGCGTGCCTGTGCTCAGCCTTGAACACCTGAGTAAAAGCGGCATTTTTTCGGACATCACGTTTCAGATACAACCGGGTGAAATCGTTGGTTTTGCCGGATTAGTCGGTGCCGGGCGAACCGATGTCGCATTAGCTTTGTTTGGGATCGCGCCTGCTGACAGCGGCACTATCCGCCTGAACGATCAAATCTGCCAGATTACTAATCCGGCACAAGCGATGCGATTACGGATCGCCTACGTGCCGGAAGATCGCCATGCACAAGGGTTAGTGCTGCCCATGCCGATCACATCGAATGTCACACTGTCCACGCTTCGCCGTTTCACCAATCGGTTCGGCCTGATCCGTGGCAAAAACGAGTCGGTAGTCGCGGAGACTTATCGTAAGCGCTTATCGATTCGGACGGCCTCGGTGGGGCTGCTCGCCAGCAAACTATCGGGCGGTAATCAGCAGAAAGTGGTGCTTGCCAAGTGGCTGCACACGGATCCGCTGCTGCTGATTTTGGATGAGCCGACGCGCGGTATCGATGTCGGTGCGAAAGCCGAAGTTCACAACATCATCAACACTTTGGCCGCGCAAGGTCTGGGTATCATGTTGATTTCGTCTGATTTGCCCGAAGTGCTGGCGATGAGTGATCGCATTGTCGTCATGCGCGAAGGGCGACAAGTGGCGACATTGAGCCATGCCGAGGCGACTCAGGAAAACGTGATCGGTGCAGCGATGGGTCAAGCCGCAGCGCAGCTTCACGAAGTATGATTTGCAGTCTCGTATATTGGAAAATTAGCAAAGAAGCTTTGTAATGCCACGTTTTAAGATTCGGGTCGAACAAATACGCGAACTTGGTCTGCTGCTGATCGTATTGATTGTGATCCTGTTTTTCGGCAGCCAGGTCAACAATTTTTTTAGTGCGACGGCTTTTCAACGGATCGCGGACAGCGTGATGATCATTGCGATCGTGGCTGTCGGGCAAACGCTGGTCGTGCTGACGCGCAATATTGATCTGTCAGTCGGATCGACGGTTGGGCTGACCGCGTTCGTCGTGGGTCGGCAGCTTGCGACTCATCCTGATCTCAGTCCGCTGTTGGCGATCGGTTTGGCCGCCGGGATCGGGCTAACGCTCGGTTTCGTCAACGGCTTGATCGTCGCTTACGGGCGCGTTCCCGCGATTGTTGCTACCTTAGGCACATTAGCCGTCTATCGCGGGATGCTGTTTCAATATGCCAACAACAGCAATATCTCGACGAACCAGTTACCCGAATGGCTGGTCACGCTGCCACAGCAAACCTTGCTCAGCATTGGATCGGTCAACCTTTCGGTACTGGCTGGCTTAGCCTTGCTGATCGTCATTGTGTTTCAATGGGCGCTTACCTTTTTGCCTGCCGGACGGCGCCTGTACGCTATCGGCTCTGACCCGGAAACGGCGCGCACCAGCGGAATTCCAGCACGGCGCTTGACCCTGATGGCTTTCACAGGGTGTGGCTTGCTGGCTGGAATAGGCGGCTTTGTGTATCTGGCAAAGATCGGCACGATTACTTCGGTGGCGGCGCAAGGGCTGGAGTTGCAAACGGTCGCGGCGGTCGTGTTGGGTGGCGTTGCCATTTTTGGCGGATCGGGGCGCGCCGTGGGGACGCTGCTCGGCGCGGTGCTCGTGGGCACGCTGGAATATGGCCTGATTCGGATGCACATCAGCGAATTCTGGAAGCAGGCGGCTGAGGGGTTAGCGATTTTACTAGCCGTCGCCAGCGACTCGATCCTGTTGGCAGGTCTGCGCGACTCTCTATTGAATGCTCAGCGTCGGGCACGGCTGGACGCTTCAGCGCCAGGCGGCACACCTTCAGGTGGCACGGCAAAAAGTACAGTGGAGGCGCGATCCTGATGAGTTCAACTATTAACGCCGTCGAACCAGCGCTTGAGCCGAACCCTGAAATAGTGCCTGCCACATCGCGCAGTTGGGCCTGGCTGCGCCGCCGTGAAATGCTGCTGCTGCTGATCTTCATTGCCGTGCTGGTGATCAACATTAACTTATCGCCCTATTTTCTGGGCATTGATAATCTGGTGAACGTGTTCCAGTTATCCATCGAAAAAGCGATGATCGCGCTCATCATGACTCTGATCATCATCAGCGGAGAGATCGATCTGTCAGTGGCAGCGGTGATGGGCTTGTGCGCGACGATCTTTGGTGCCCTGTATCAAAACAACGTTCCGCTGCCACTGGCTGCCCTGTTGACACTTGGCGTTGGGCTGTTGTGCGGCGCGTTTAATGGGCTGTGGATTGCCTACGGAAATTTGCCGTCGCTGGCGGTGACGCTGGCCGGGTTAGTCGGTTATCGTGGATTGAGCTTCGTCATTCTGGAAGATAAATCGGTAACGAATTTTCCCGATTGGTTCATTGCGCTCGGCCAAAATATTGGCGGTTTGCGATTTCCACCGACGCTGCTTGTGTTTGTCGTTTTATTTATCATATTCGGGATTGTGCTGCATTTTTCAGCGTTCGGGCGTCGAGTGTATGTGATTGGCAATAACAAAGAAGCGGCGCGCTTTTCGGGCGTCAACGTGCGGCGCATCAAATGGACGCTGTACGTAGTTTCAGGGGCGCTGTCGGCATTGGCTGCGCTCGTCTACGCGGCGCGGGTGGGAACGGTACGGCCTAGCGTTGCGGATGGCTTTGAATTGGATATTATCACCATGGTCGTGCTTGGGGGCGTCAGTATTTTTGGCGGCTCCGGCACGTTACCGGGTGTAGGATTATCCGTGTTGATCGTGCTCAGTTTGCGAAATGGGATGCAGCTTGCCAATATCAACGGAAGCGTCCAAACGAGCACGATCGGCGCGTTGTTAGTGTTATCCTTGCTGCTTCCCAATGTGTTTCACGATGTTCGACTCGCATGGCGGCGTCGGAAACGTGATAGCATAACGCCATGAAAGGAGGCTGTCAGCAAACTATTGTCCTGAGTTACCGCCTGAGCTTTACCTGACTTGCTTGATCTGTACTTTCAATCTGTATTTTCAGAAGGAAAAAATCGTAATGCAAAAGAATCTTAAAATCGCCGCTGGCTTATTTGCTGGCCTGATGCTGATCGCTACCGCTAACGGCGCTCAGAACACACTCGCCCAAAGCGGCACTGCTGCGGCAACCATGGCCGCAACGATGGCGATGGGTCCGGCAGTCACTGCCAAGCCCGGCCAAAACGTGAGCTTTACGCTGCTCCCCAAAAACGTCGGTAATCCGGTGTTTGCGGAAGCCGACTCTGGCGCGCAAGAAGCCGCCAAGGAATTGGGCAGCACGGGTAAGTATCAATTCGTCGGGCCCGATAAAGCCGATGTGCAGAGCCAGATCGAATTCATCAAGAGCCAGACCACGCAGAACGTCAATGTGATCGCCATTTCTGCGAATGACGCCAATGCAGTTGTGCCAGCCCTCAAGGACGCGCGCAGCAAGGGCGTCAAAGTAGTGGCCTGGGACTCGCCACCCGCGCCAGATGGTCGCGATGTGTTCATCGAACAGGTTGACTTCTCGACGGCTGGTCAGGTCATGGCCGATATGGCGCTTGACGTCCTGGGCGCTAACGGTGGCAAGTTCGCCGTGCTGAGCGCGACCGCCGATGCTGCAAACCAGAACGCCTGGATTGCATCGTTGAAAGACACGCTCAAAACCAACCCCAAGTATGCCAAGCTGCAATTGTTGGATGTCGTATACGGTAACGATGACCCGGACAAGAGCTATTCCGAGGCGCAGGGTCTGGTTGACAAGTATCCCGACTTGCAACTGATCATGGCGCCGACGACGGTCGGGATCGCTGCCGCCGCCAAGGCTATGCAAGACGGCAAAATGTGCGATAAAGTCAAGGTCAGCGGTTTGGGTTTGCCAAGCGATATGGTCGCTTACACCAAGAACGGCTGCGCACCTGAGTTCGCACTGTGGAGCTTCAAGAACCTGGGTTATCTGACCTACTACACCGGCTACTTGCTGGCGACCAAAGCGATCAAGGGCGCTGATGGCGAAGCCTTCATGGCGGGCCGCATGGGGCGCTATACCATTCAGAAGGCCAGCGATGGCGGTTTGTTCGTGCTGATGGGCCCGTTCACCGTATTCAACAAGGCGAACATCGATCAGTACGTGACACCAGCGGGCGGTGCATCCGCAACCATGATGGCGACGATGTCTGCAACCATGATGGCGACCGCTGCTAAATAACTTGTAAAAGTCGTTGACCCCTCCCCACTTACAATGCACGGCAGGGCGGGACTTTCACACCGCCGCTGACTCCCTTCCTCTGTAATCGGGGGAAGGGCTGGGGTTAGGGGTCAATTTGTTCGGCAGCCTATCTCGAAATAAAGGCACTATGCGAAACCGTTTGTCAGCGTTGATTGTGCTCGCAGTGGTCATGATAGGCAGTTCGCCAAACTATCCGCACGTAGATCATGCTCAGCCGATCAGCACCGCAGCGCCCACTGCGAGCACGGCCTATCTCGGACTTCTGACCAATCCGACGGCGCGCGGGGTTGAAGTGGTGCAAGTGATCGCCGGATCGCCAGCAGCGGCGGCAGGCGTGCGAGTGGGCGATGTCGTGATCTCGATCAACGGTGCAAACGTTACACCACAGCAATCGCCCGCCACCATCTTAAGATCGTTGTCACCGGGTGCTTCGATCACGCTGATCATCACGCGCGATACAGGTTGGCAAGCGCTTCAGGTAACGCTCGGCACACGTCCTACGCTGACGATCGCCCCTACGGTTATGGCTACCACCATGCCTATCACACCGATTGCAAGCCCCATTCCTGTCGATACCAGTAATATTCCAGTGGGGCGCGCGGTGCTCGGCTTCGGCTTGATCCAAACGAGCGCGGGCATTCAGATTGCGGAAGTCGTGCCCGGTTCAGCCGCTGATCAGGTGGGTCTGCATGTGGACGATCTGCTGATCAGCATCGACGGTCAGCCGATTTTGTCAGTGGGGCAAGTGCAAGCGCTGCTATCCGGCAAAACATCCGGCCAACCCACAATCGTGACGATCAAGCGCGGCGATCAAGCGCTGACATTCACGGTCACATTGAGCACGATCGCCACGCCAACGCTGGCGGCTGCATTGACGAGCGTTCCGCAGGCGACCGATTCAGCGGCGGGACAGGCGCGACTCGGCGTCAGCTATGACGTGGTGACCGCAGCGCTTGCCGCCAGCCGTCAGTTGAGCGTCACGAATGGCGCACTGATCAACGCGGTGCAACCCGATAGTCCGGCGGACGTAGCGGGACTCAAGGTTGGCGATGTGGTAACCGAAGTAGACGGTGATAAAGTCGATGTCAGGCACACGTTGGCAATTCGTATGATAGCCTACGGAAACGGAGATACTCTGACGTTGACGGTGGTGCGTGGTACTCAAACGCTTAAATTATCGGTGACTTTGACTATTCGCGGCACTGCTTAAAGGTTTTGATATAGGCTTCAACAGGCTCATCGATCGTTGATCGGCAAAGCTGTGATGAACCTGCTACGCCTCCGACTTGCGCAAATCGCTATCAGGACGTATGATTTTGGTTAGTAGTCCAACAAACAAGACGGTCGTGCTGTGCCGTTGAGTCAGGAGTATGGTTGTGCCCTCACCGTTAGATATTAGTGAAGCCGAAATTCGCGAACGCTGTGCTGCTCTATTGGCAGGTGCGCAAGAAGAAGCTGCTCGGTTAAATCACAATTACATCGGAACTGAACATCTTTATAACGCGATTACGAAGATCGAGGGCAGCATCGCGCATCGCTTGCTGGAAGCCGCCGGGCTTGATCCGCGTACCGTCCGCAACGAAGTACGCCGCGAAGCTGGCGCAGGTGAAGAAGAAACTGAAGAACGCCCGCCCTTGACACCGCGCGCTTATCGGGTGCTGGCGATGGCAACTTATTTTGCCGATGATTACAATGCCGAAGTGGTTGGCGAGACACATTTACTGCTGTCGTTGTTGCAGGAAGGCGAGGGCATTGCTGCTCGCAAGCTGCGGACGATGCACGTTGACGTGGATCGTTGGGTGGAAGTGCTGCTCGGTGAGCTGGACAAATCAGCGCCCAACGGCGCAACCGTCTTAAGTGAAGAACCTGTTATTCATGGTTCTGTGATCGCTGAGCCGCACGCATTGCCTACATCAGCACCCCTGGTACGTGTTCCGACGCCGCTGCTGGATAAATATGGGCGCGACCTGACCGACCTGGCGCGCAAAGGCAAGATTTCGCCTGCCATCGGACGCGAGCGCGAGATTCGCGCGGTGGCACGCACCCTGACGCGCAATAAAAAGAATAACCCGCTGCTGTTGGGTGATGCGGGCGTCGGCAAAACCGCCGTAGTCGAAGGATTGGCTTACGATATTGTGATGGGCATTGCGCCGCCCACGCTGATCGGCAAGCGCATTGTGCAGCTTGAGATCGGTACGCTAGTCGCTGGCACCAGCTTGCGCGGCCAATTTGAGGAGCGGCTGGTCGGCATTGTCGATGAAGCGCGCAATTCGCCTGACGTGATTTTGTTCATTGATGAGATTCACACTATCGTTGGCGCGGGTGATACGATCGACTCGAATCTAGACGCCGCCAACATCCTTAAACCGGCGCTCTCACGCGGCGAAATCGCGTGCATCGGCGCGACCACCCATGAGGAATATCGCAAGGCGATCGCGCAGGACCCGGCGCTCGATCGGCGTTTCCGCACGGTCGATATTGAAGAACCATCGCCGGAAGATACGCTGATCATCCTGACCAATGTGCAGGATCACTATGCCGCTCACCACAAAGTTCAGATCAGCCCGGACGCGCTGCAAGCTGCCGTCACGCTCAGCGCCAAATACATGATCGATCGCCGCCAACCCGATAAATCGCTGGATTTGTTGGATGAAGCGTGTGCGCGTATCGTGATTCAAACGCGCCCGGATGGTGACATTACCAATGTGCCGCGCATCGTGACTGCGCAAACGGTAGCCGAAGTGCTCTCCGAATGGACAGGCATTCCGGTTCACGAACTAGGTGCTGATGAACGTCACAAGTACGCGCACATGGAAGACGATTTACGTGCGCAGGTCATCGGGCAAGATCAGGCAGTGAAGGCCGTTGCGGAAGCGATCAAGATGAGCCGCGCCGGACTGTCCGATCCGGGGCGTCCCGTTGGTGTATTCCTGTTCTTGGGACCAAGTGGGGTCGGCAAAACCGAACTGGCAAAAGCGCTGGCGACTTTCTTATTCGGCACTGAAGAAGCGCTGGTTCGGTTGGATATGTCCGAGTTTCACGACGAGCACACTGTCGCGCGCCTGATCGGAGCACCTCCCGGCTACAAAGATTCGCAGCGCGGCGGCCAGTTGACGGAAGCGTTGCGCCGCAAGCCGTACAGCGTGATCTTGCTGGACGAAGTTGAAAAGGGCGCGCCCGAAGTGTTCGACATCTTTTTGCAGGTGTTCGATGAAGGCCGTCTCACTGATTCGCGCGGCTCAACGGTGGACGCACGGCACGCGGTGTGGATCATGACGAGTAACATCGGCACGGCGGAAGCGGGTAGAGGCATGGGTTTCAACGCCACCCGCGAATATCGGCCACCCGCTTACGATCAGCACTTGAAGCGCTTTTTTCGCCCGGAATTTTTGAATCGATTAGACGAAATTGTCGTTTTCAACTCGCTCACTGAAGAAGCGCTCAACACTATTTTTGATTTGCAACTGAGCGAACTGCATCATCGATTGACCGCGCAAAACCTGACGTTGCAGATCGAGCCGGACGCACGCGCCCTGATCCTCAGCGAAGGCTACGATCCGGCTAATGGCGCGCGCCCCTTGCGCCGTGCGATCGAGCGTTTGTTGACGCGCCCACTCAGTCAGCGCATTCTGGATGGGCTGTACGTGTCCGGCTCAACGCTGATCGTAACCACGCTCGAAGGCCACCTCCAATTTGAAAGTCGGCAGCCCGCGAATGGTTCAGCGTAAAGCGTCTGACTCCCTTCCCCTGTAATCGGGGGAAAGGTTGGGGTTAGGGGTCAACTTTCGCCATAATCCAAGTGAGGGCAACCCTTCAAAACAAGTTTTTCTCGCTGGTATCCATCGCCTTCACGCGCTTGAGCAGCGCGTCCGCGTCGGCATTGGTGAGCTGCGCAACCACATCGCTCAGGCGCGCATCCCATCCGGCGTTATAGGCAGCGTTAGCCGTTTGATATTGTTCCACCAGACGCACCAGCAGTCCGCGTAAGCCGCTGACCATTGCCTCGTTTTGATGTGCCAACGTCAGCGTATATTCCAGCTCTTTTTCGACTTTTTCCAGCGCCGCAAGCTGTGCCGGATCGGTCAAGCTGGCTTTGAGCGTATCCAACTTGGCCGTAGTGATCAGCACATACGCGCGCAGTTCGATCGGGGCATTCTGACTTTGTTGCAGCAGTTGTTTCGACTCGGCGTTGATGTTTTTCATTGCAGGCCGCCCGCCGAATACGCATCGGGCTGGTGGCCGCCGTTGACCTCAAGCAGCCAATCGAGCAAGCTGGCGTCACGTTCGGCACGCCAGGCGTCGGGAGTGCGGGCGTGGGGTGGCGCGTGTCCGGTGAGCGTCTGATGGAACAACGCCTCGGCAGCGCGCAAAGTCTGCTCGTTCATGTCGCCCAGCGCGAACGCCACGGCCACATCCAACAGCTTACAGGTGACCGACAAAAAGCGCTCGCGTTCGTAAGTGGGCATCTCGGCAAGGCGCGCGTTCTGATAGGTGAACGTGGGCTGCGCCTCGGCTTGACCGGTTGCGCAGCGCGCCGGAAGCAATCCGGCGATACGCGGGGCCGCCAACAATAATTGTGGCGGCGGAAAATGGGAATATGAATTCGCGGCGGACTGATGTACAATTCGCATAGACAGCTCCTTGCTGTTAAGTTGCGTGGTGGGTCATGTGGTCTAAGCAGTTCTCACCACGCAAGATCAAGTAACAAGTACAGTGTACGCCTGTTAGCAGAGTTAGTCAAGCACCAAAAGAACCCAATATGCAGTTTCGGCCAGACAGATTGCGCGAAGTCAGAGAAAAAAAAGGGCTTACACAGCGTCAGTTAGCAATTCGCTGTGAAGTTACTGAATTCCAGATTTCACGCTATGAGACGGGTAAAACGGAACCGTCACTATCAAATCTAGCTGTCCTTGCGGGTCAACTTGGTGTTAGCGCCGATTATTTATTAAATTTGAGCAATGAAGGCGAAAAGCACTTTGGTGATACGGACATCACAGAAGATGAACGCATCATACTTGAAACTTATAGAAGTGAAGGTTGGCCGGGCATTCTGCGCTTTGGGGCTGATGAATTTTCCAAATTAGCTGTCTAGTAGGACGGCGGACGCGGCAGGCCACGTCCCTACGCGCGCCGGATTGCCGGTAGTCCGCAACGTGACAGGCATTGCGTCGGTGTTCGAGAACATCGGATTGCTGGTAGGGACAAGGCCTGCCGTGTCCGCAACGTGACAGGCATCGCGTAGGTGTTCGGGAACATTGGATTGCCGGTAGGGACAGGGCCTGCCGTGTCCACAACGTGACAGGCATTGCGTCCGTGTTCGGGAACATCGGATTGCCGATAGGGACAGGGCTGCCGTGTCCGCAACCCTCGAAATTCAACGTGACAGGTTACCAACAACCAGCTTTTCAATAACCACGGCCTAAAGGCCAAGGCATAATAATCTCCGGCCTGTAAACCGGGGCATATCATTTTGCGCGATCAGTAAGCCGCCATTTCCTGTATAATTGAAATGGCTACACAAAAAGGCTTACTGAACCCCCATGAGCGGCACGCATGTTTGTTGGGCAATGCTGATGTTGCCAACCGGATTCTTTGTGATGAATGCACTCATCAGATTATCACAACGCGCACTGCGATCGCTCTCCGGCACAACGCCCGATGCATCCTATCAGGCGTGCCACGCGACGCTCAATCACATCGTGTACGACGCCTATGCGCTGCTGTCGAAGCTGGAACAGGTGCCGCCGCTGCGTTGGGAACACTATACGGTGTCGCACGACGGCTTGCTGATCCCGCGCTTTGTGTCGCAGGATAGCGAATCGCGTGCGCTCGTGGCAGCCACACCCTGGACGGCCATTAGCGGCGTCGGCCTGGATATGAGTCCGCTGTATCGCTGGCATGGCGATCGCCGCAATCGTTATTCTGAGGCGGTGCGCGTCAATATTGGCTATCAAATGACGCTGCTGGTCGTGCCCTTCACCGGATCGACGATCACGATCAACATCCCCCTGCGCAACAACGACGCAGCGGTATGGTTCACGGCACATGTGCTGGCCTATGCGCGCTATCACGAACGGCGGCTCAGTCTGATGGGTTTCGACAAGGCGATCACGCGCTCCGTTGTTCATCTGGATAACTTTTAGTGAGCGCGCATTGACGATTCCTATCAGCGTTGAGCTTCCACTCTCGCACAGTGACCCGCGCTACTATCAGCGCGTGCAGGGCGTCTTGTGGCGTATTCTGGTCATGAACCTGTTGATCGCGCTCATCAAGTTGTTGACTGGCATTGCGACCGGTGCGCTGGCAATGACGGCAGATGGCATTCATTCGCTGATCGACACTTCCGCCAACTTGCTCGGCATCATCGGCGCAGCGATCGCGGGTCGCCCACCCGATGATGATCACCCCTACGGTCACCGACGTTTCGAAACGCTCTCGACATTGGCAATCGGCGGTTTGCTGATCGTCGCCGCCTGGGAAATCCTCAAGACCGGGCTTGATCATTTGTTGTCTGCCACTGCTACCACGGCCACCCCTGCCAGCTTTGCCGTGATCATCTTCTCGATCGTGATGAACCTGATCATCAGCGCCTATGAACGCTATCATGGCAAACGTTTAGCGTCCGAAGTGCTGTTAGCAGGCGCGGCGGAAGCGCGTACCGATTTGCTGATCTCGCTGTCGGTGCTGTTCGGGTTAGCGGCCACCGCGCTTGGCTATCCGTGGCTGGATACGCTGGTGGCACTGGTGATCGTCGGCCTGATCATGCTGACGGCGTACACGATTCTACGCAAAACATCGCTGATCCTGACCGACGCGGTAGCCGTCAATCCAGAGGAAATCACACGGATCGCGGCGAGCGTGGCGGGCGTCGAGCATGTCTTGCGGGTGCGCAGCCGGGGCACTGCCGACGCCATCTATGCGGACATCGATCTGCAAGTCGAGCCTGCCACCACTGCCGATCACACTGCCGCGATCGCGCACGAGATCGAAACGCGCGTCAAGGCGTTATTCAACGGCGTTACCGAAGTCAACGTCTATTTTGCGCCGTTTCGCGAACAAAAAGCAGATGCGGCATTGGTTGCGCGCGCCGCCGCTGATGCGCTCGGCATGACCGTTCATGAAGTGACTGAAATTCTGATGGGCGATAAGATCGGGATCGAAATGCATGTCGAAGTAGTGCCGACGCTCACCTTGGATGAAGCACATCGGCGCGTGACCGAACTCGAAAAGCGCGTCACAACGGATTTGCCGGATGTGCGCGAAGTGGTCACGCACATTGAGCCGAGCGGTGGACAACCCGGCGCGGTACTCCATTCGAGTCAATCAGTGGCTTACAGCGAACAGGCGCTCACTATTGCGCACGCGCTGTACCCGAACGCCAATTGGCACGCGCCGACAATCCGACCCGTGGCGGGCGGCTTCGCCATGACTTTACATTGTTGGCTTCCCGGCAGCATGAGCATTCAAGAAGCGCACAGCCTGGCCGAACACGTCGAGACGCAAATCCGCGCGACGCTTCCACAGGTGCAGCGCGTCACGATTCATACCGAGCCGCCCGAAGCCGGACAATCCGATCAGAGCGTAGTCGTGTGAGTTGGCGGGGGTATTGGGACGTTTTGTTGTGATCCGGTCGGCTGTGATCCATTTGGCACTTTTTTGGCGGTCGTCTCCACGCTGATCGTACGAGGGCGCGCTTCATCGGCTTTGGGGAGCGTGATGATCAGCACGCCATCCTTGAAATCAGCCACGGCTTGATCGGCCTTGACCGGACGCGGAATCGGGATTGAGCGCGAAAATGGGCCGTACTTGCGTTCACGGCGCAGATAATTCTCGGCTTGCACATCATCTTCAGGGCGTGTTTCACCACGAATAGTCAGCATATCGCCCGTGATTGAAACGTCGATCTCTTCGGGCTGCACGCCGATCAGTGGCATCGTCTTGATAATGACGGACTGTTCAGTTTCGTACACATCCACGGGCAACTGCTGAACGCCACCCGCCACGGATAGGCCGTCTTCGATGATGTGATTCAGCGAATCGCGTAAGCCCATGATGCTTTTAACGGGATCAAAACCCTGGTTTGCCATACGTCCGCTCCACTCCGCTTGCTGGTTTTTATGATGTGATCACTTGTACGCAAAGCGGCACTGCGAAGTTGCACGCCTCATGCCTTGTAGCTCTCGATCAGCTCGATAATTTGTAACAGCACCTGCCGAATGCTCGATCGCTGTGTCGCCACGCACGGCATGACGGTAATATCAGCGCCCGCATTGGTACCGCGCCGTACCTCAGTTAAGGACGCCGCCTGAGGCAGATCGCTCTTGTTGGCGGCCACCAGGTACGGCACGGCGTGAAAGCCCGAAAACAGCGAGATCAATTCGGCAGCGTCCGGGAACGACGGCTTATCGGCACTGTCTACCAATACGATGAAGCTGTCCATTTCGCTTGCCAGGATTTCCCACATGAAGTCAAAGCGCGCCTGTCCCGGCGTGCCGTACAGATGCAGCACCTTCCCATCGATCTCGACGCGCCCGTAATCCATGGCGACCGTCGTTTCGGCTTTAATTCCGCGATCTTCGGTGGTGATCTTCTTTTCGGTCGTGACGACTGCAATATCCGAAATAGTGCCGATGAAGGCAGTTTTGCCGGAATTGAAGGGGCCGGTCACAACGACTTTATACACTGCTGGCATGACACAATCCTACTTCTGGCCGCTACTTCTGAGCGGCTTCACGTCTGAAATCAAGGAAACGATAGCCAACGCCGCGCTCGGTCAGGATGTATTTCGGGTTGGACGGATTTTCTTCGATCTTTTCGCGCAGGTAGTTGACGTACAATCGGACGTAGTGCGTTTCGTCGCGATACTCATAGCCCCACACTTTCGCGAGCAACTGCTCATGAGAAACCGTCCAGCCTGCATTTTCGATCAGGTGATACAGCAGCCGATATTCGGTCGGGCGCAGCTTGACATGCTCACCCGCTACGATCACTTCGCGGCGGTTGAAATCCACGCTGAGCCGTTCATCCACCTGCAACAGCGCGTGCTCTGGCGCATTCGGCATATCGGCACGGCGCAGCACCGCCCGAACGCGGCTGGACAGTTCACGCGGACCAAATGGTTTGGTCACGTAATCATCCGCGCCCAATTCGAGGCCATACACTTTGTCGTCCTCTTCACCCTTGGCCGTCAGCAAAATGACCGGAATCGCTGAAAATTCGCGCAGCATCCGTAGCGTCTCGAAGCCATCCAGCTCCGGCATCATCACATCCAGCAAAATGGCGTCGGGAAGCTGCGTGCGCACTGCATCCAGCGCTTTCAGACCGTTGTGCGCCTCAATCACCTGATAGCCTTCCAGCTCCAGATTCATGCGGATGAAGCCGATCATGCGCGGCTCATCATCCACTACCAGAATACGTTTTGCATCGCGCGGGAGGGCGCGTGGCACTTTAGAAGACATGGTTTAATAGTCCCGTGAACGTTCCGAACCCCGAACAGTCGTGATGATCTGCTCTGCTTCCTCACCGGGCATCACTTCGATAAAGTTGATGCGCCAGGCCGGGAAGATCACTGTATTCACTTCAGGCAGAACGTAGTGCAGTTCTTTGTTGTCCCGCCGACGTGGGTTCGTGCCTTTGATCCACACATCCCCCGGAGCGGGCATATCCTCGACTTCAATCAAGACCGCCTCTTCATTCGCAACATGCAAGAGCAGTAAAATCGCCATAATCAAATCCCCTTCACACAAAAACCGTCACATGAAATAAACGTTCAGAATCAACTTGCCCAGTCGCACTTCATCGCCATCGCGCAGCACGCGCGGCTGATTGGGCGATAAGCGCTGACCGTTGAGGTGCGTCCCGTTGACGCTGCTCAAATCGGTCAGCATCAACGATTCGTCGGCACGCTCGAAAGCTGCATGGACACGCGAAACGCCCTTTTCTTGCGCGCCAAACGGTGACAGGTCAAGATCGGGCGTACTTTGCGTCGTCAGATCAATTCGTCCGAGGACGACGCGTGGATTCGGCTGTACGACGATCGGCTCTGGCACATCGCGCACATGCAGAATGACCGACGCTTGCGTACCGAAGTGCGCCGATCCCCACAGATCGTTTTTAACCTGCTGCGGCAAATCTTTGGGGTTGAGCTGGCGGGTCGCGGTGGCCGGGACGCCCGCCATAGGCTGACCGCAGTCCTCACAAAAGAGGATGCCTTCTCGATTTCCGTACTGACAATTCGGGCAAATACGCATAGCTGCCTTTTCGACTACTCGGCTGCTGAACTGGTCGGCGCGATCAACAAACGCGTCCCATACTTGAGTGCTTTTTGACCTTCGCCAGAGAGCGCATGAGTACTCGAAACACGCTGCGCCTCATCGAGTGCTGACTGCGCCAGATCATTTTGGCCCGCTGAGAACAAGCGCGTCGCCAGATTTTTCAGATGCTTGGTCGCTTCGCGCACATCGCCACGCGCCAGCGCATGTTCGGCTCTCTCTTGCATTCGGTACATCGTCAGCTTATTGAGCGCATCCATGATCGGCAAGGGTGGCTCTTCAAGCGTCTGCGACTCTTTGACTTCGGTGTCCATATCACGGATCACTTTATAGCCGATCTTCTGTTCGCGCAAAATGTCGCCTGTCACGTCTACCCGTGCCAACGTGCGCGGGCCAAGGTTAGTCAGCGGCGATACTTGCAGCTGAAACAGCACGGAGGTAGCGCCGCCAATTTGCAAAGCGCCGAGCGGCACCGGGTCACTTTCGGCGTTCATGGGCTGCGGGCTAGGCTGCAAGCGAAAAGCCGACTCGACTTTAATGTCGCTGTCAGGTGCGATCGATACCGTAATTCGTTCGGCATAAGATTGGCCGAGCGTGCGGACGCGTTCGTTCAAAAAGCGCACCACGGCCAGCGGCGAATTGATGTACTCGGAAGTGCCACCGGTGCGTGACGCGAGTTGATCGAGAAACGTATCGTTCCATTCGTCGCCAATGCCCATCGCGCTGATGCCGACGCCCTCTTTAGCAGCGCGTTCAGCCAGCTCAAGCGTTTGCTGCTCATCGTGGAAGGTGCGCCCATCCGTCAGCAAAATGATGTGGTTGACGTAGCGTTTTGAGGCATGGCGGCGGTTTTCGGCCATACCCGCTTCCAACCCCTGATGGATTTCAGTGCCGCCGAACGCTTGCATAATCGCAACACGTGCTTTGGCACCAGGTTTATCGCTGAGCGGCGCGGCACGCACAATCGCTTCGGCAGCATCACTGAAGGCCACGATCGAAAAAATATCTTTCTCGTTCAGGTTTTCGATGATCTGGTTAGCGGCTACTTTCACCCGCTCCAACCGTGAACCTTTCATCGACGTACTATGATCGAGTACCAGCGTCAGGTTCAGATAAGTTTCCAACTGCTGCGCATTCCGCGCACGTTCGGGCAGCAGCTCAACCAGCAAATACAGCACTTGCGGCTCGTCCAGCAGTGCCAGCGAGCGTTGACTGCTGGTGACGCGCATCGTGAAATAGTTGCCACCGATCTCACGACGGCGCGACATATCGTATTTCTGGCGCTCGATCGGGTCGTTCAGCACCGCATAGGCCGAAGTCACATCGCGGAATTGAGTGGCCGCGCCCGGATTGTGATTGACGTCTGGATGCAACCGCCGTGCCATGCTTCGGTAGGCTATGCGGATACTTTCCGAGTCCGCATCAGGCGCGACGCCCATAATCATGTAATAATCGGGTGCGCTGCTCATAAATTAGCCTGGCACCTGAACGAGGATCGCGGTGATATTATCCGGGCCGCCCCGATCGTTGGCCGTCGTGATCAGCCGATCGCACGCTTCTTGCGGCGTCTTGGTGGAGCGCACAATATCCAGGATCATCTCCTCCGGCACTAGATTCCAGAGGCCATCACTGCACAGCAGCA